>TARA_R100000306_G_scaffold12141_1_pt1 | contig 59888 bp, 48 predicted proteins | sample TARA_R100000306 | Tara Oceans TARA_R100000306 (sample SAMEA2620824) | marine metagenome | biome: marine biome (ENVO:00000447); feature: mesopelagic zone (ENVO:00000213); material: "saline water (ENVO:00002010), including plankton (ENVO:xxxxxxxx)" | depth 1000 m | reverse complement strand
TTGAAATCTCACCTCTATAAACCTTGGCTAATTGATCTAAGGTGAGAGCTGTTATTCCAGCATTATAAATTTCTGAAGAAACTACAGGAACAACAGCATCGCGCCCAATAGAATGTGTTTTAAAGGATGTATTAGGGTATTGACTAATTTCTTTCTCAGTAATATCTCTTGATATCATACCAATTTCAACACGCTGGCTTCCTACTTGGTTTACACCAACTCCAGATCCTCCGGCATTTACAATAATCTTACTGCCTGGGTTTTGCTTCATAAACATATCGGCAGCAGTAGAAACCACAGGTAAAACAGTTGTAGAACCAGAAACAGAAACAATATCATTTTTCTGTTCTGTGCAAGCAATTACAGTTAGCACCAAAGTGCTTAGAATTATAATTTTTCTCATAGGGATTTGCTCTTAACCATTAACAGCACCCACCACCATCATAATGAAAGGTAGATTCACTTATATGGATATCATCCCTATTTAAATTTGCTATGGCACCAGCTGTTTTATCGCAGATAGCCAAAGGTTGGTTTTTAAGCAGGACATGCCCTTTTTTATCATCAAAATAATCTTCATCACCATAATAAATGGCAGCTTTACCTGTAAACACACAGGGGCCGTCTTCAGGCATAGGGTCTTTTATAGCAGCCACTTCAATCGATTCGATGTAGATTAGCTCATCGGTTGGATATTGTTTTGGACTTAAAATACGGTACGGTTTTCTAGCTCTTATTTCAATGGTGCCAAAGCCAACATCAGTTAATGCTTTTACATAGTCTTTTATTGATAGGCTTCCGCTTAAACATAAGGCACGAAGGCGTTCATCATTTCTAAGTGTGTCATTCATTTCTTGCTCGCAAGTGGGATCACTCATTACCAAACGGCCGTGAGGTTTCAATACGCGGTACATTTCTTCAATAGCGCGTTTTAAATCTTCTTCTTTAAAAATATTAAAGAGACAGTTTTGTGCTGCTACATCGATACTATTGTCCTCTAAAGGTAGGTTCATGGCATCTCCTTTTTTCAGGTCCACAAACTCACTTTTAAACCAAGGATTTAAGGCTTCGGCTTCTTTAAAGTTTTTACGGGAAGCTTCTAACATTTCATCTACTACGTCTATACCTACAACTCCGTTTTTTTGTCTATTAAAATAGGCAAATTGCAAGAGTTCCATTCCGCCACCAACGCCTACATATAACATTTTTGGGTTGTTAGAAAGATCGCGGGCATGAACGGTGCTTCCGCAGCCGTAATTCATTTCTTGCATAATTTTAGGGATTTTAAGCCCTGGTAATTCCCAAATAGGGTTGGTTGTGCAACAAAGGCCTACATCTGGTGTTAAGGCTGCTTCTTTATATACGTTGTGTGTGGTTTCTAAATAGCTCATAGTTTTATAGTTTTTTTATTACTTCGGTGAATAATGTAATCATATTTGGTTCTGCTTTTGCTGCCATGGCGAGGATATCAGGAATATCAACTGGTTTTAGATTATCGGGATCACACTCGTCTGTCAATACTGAAACGGCTGAAACTGGCAGCCCCAAATGGTTGGCCACGATAATTTCAGGAACGGTACTCATTCCTACGGCATCGGCGCCAATAATTTTTAAATAACGGTATTCGGCACGGGTTTCTAATTGTGGCCCAACTACACTTGCGTATACACCTTTATGTAAGTTGATATTTTTTTCTGAAGCAATTTGTTCAATCGCCTTGTTCATTTCAGCATCATATGGTGCGCTCATATCGACAAAACGCTCGCCCATTTTTTCAATGCCACGAACGGCTAACGGCGAACTGCCTTGTAGGTTTATATGGTCATCGATCAGCATAATTTCACCTTTTTTAAAGTTGAGGTTTACCGCTCCAGATGCGTTACTAATTAGTAGCTTTTTAATGCCCAACTCGTGCATAACGCGAACTGGGAAGGTAACATCTTGCAAAGAATAGCCTTCGTAAATATGAAAACGCCCTTGCATGACCATTACTTTTTTTCCGCCCAGCATCCCGAAAATCAATTTTCCTTTATGAAATTCTACGGTTGCAGTAGGGAAGTTGGGAATGTGATTGTAACTTACTTCACTCTGTATTTCAACATCTTCAAGCAATTTGCCTAGGCCAGTACCTAAAATAATCCCTACTTCAGGTTGGTCAAAACCTCGGTCTTTTAAAAATGCTGCAGATTCTTGTATATATTGTAACATGGTATTAATATTAAAAATCAGTATCTAGATGGTCTGGTAAAAATTCTTGGAAAGCCTCATTATCCCTAATGTCAGAATAGTAGTCAACGTCGTTTCGTTCTTCTAGCATTTTTAACTTTTCATCTTTTAAATCTTCAAGTGTGGCTTGCAATACTGAGTCTCTCCCCCAATTTTTTTTACTGAAAATAGCTTGGTTGGGCTGTTTCATCCCTAATAAATAATAACCGCCGTCTTCTGCGGGACCAATAACGTAATCGTAGTCTTTTAATGCAGTAAAAGCATTGTCAAGATCTTCTGTATTTAGGTCGTACATATCACTTCCAATAATGATGGCCTGTTCATATCCAAGTGAAAATACTTCGGTAAATGCATTGTACATACGAATGCCCAGGTCATCGCCTCGTTGTACTTTTTTGTTAAATGTATTATTGTCCCAATTGTCTTCTTTGTGAATATCTTCACTATAAAACACAAACTTATCTGCTTGTACGTGGGTTGTAATTTCAGATGTATGCTTTAGTAAGAACTTGTATATTTTTAAAGCAGATTCGTCGCCTACGCTTGTGGCTAAACGTGTTTTAACTTTACCCAATTCTGGGTTTCGGGTAAAAATAATCAGTGCTTTTTTTGAAGTGGGAAAGTGAAAATCCTTTGCTAAATCTTCATCTCCACCTACATTGTTTTTAGATAATAATCCCATGATGTTGTTTTAATTTACCTAAAATTAATTATTTGACTGAAATTTATGATGTTTTCTTTTAGGAGTTATTGAGTTATTGGTTATTAGGGGTTTGGTCTAAATAACTCATTAACCTAATACCTCAGTAACATTTTATGCTTTCAATACTTTTTTCGCGTTGTACTATTTCGATTTAAAAATCACTTAATAATTATAGTATCACCATCCAGCCATTTGCTCCAGCTTTTTGAAAAACCGTGAATACTATCTGTTTCTTGCTCTTTATTATTTACTAAGGGATATGCTTTGTTTTTCCACTCAAAAATACCCCCATATAAGTTTTCAATATTGTTATAGCCAGCTTTTTTTAATTTTTCTGAAATCTCTTCGGAACGGATTCCTAAAGAGCAATATACTACAATAGGCGCATTTTTATTTGGAACTTTTTTTAAAACCGAATCTATAGAAAATTTTGAAAAACCTACAAATGTTGCCGATTTAATATGGCTTACATTATATTCTTTTTGTTCCCTAGCGTCTAAAATAATGATACTATCATTAAATTGTCGCATACGCAATTCTTCAACCGAAATATATGGAACACTTCGGGTGTTATATTGCTGTAAAAGGTCTTCTAATGATCCTTGTTGTGAAAATACGCTTATCGGGATTAAAAGCAGTAAAAAATAAAGAAAATAGTTCATACGGTTTTGGGGGTCCCTCATCTTATATTCTGCAAGGTTTTTAAAGCCTTATAGGTATTATTATTTAAATTAATTATCGCCTTTCAAGGACTCTTTCTTAAACCAAAAATGCACTTTGGGACACTCAGTACATCGACTTGAAAAGGCAATTACTCTGCAACAGAACCTTGACAGCTACTACCAGCACCGGCGGTACAACCGTAGCAATGTTGTGAGATGATAATATTCCGGTCGTTTAATACGTCTTCGTTGTATTCTGAAATGTGTTTAACTTCACTGTCTACTTTTAATTCCAGCATTTGGTTAAAGTCGCAATCGTACAACCATCCATCCCAACTTATGGAAATAGTATTGGTACACATTACACTTTTAACCGCAGCAGGGTTGTAGGCTTCAACCAATTGGTACATATACTCTTCGTAGTTTTCCGAAGCAATTAAATAATCCAGAAAACGGGCAATGGGCAAATTGGTAATGGCAAATAAATCGTGAAAATGAATTCCGAAATCTTCCAATAAAGCCTTTTTAAAGTCTTTTTTCATGTTTTCTTGATTGGTCGGTAAAAAAGCACCACTTGGGTTATAAACCAAGTCCAATTTAAGATCGCTATCTGGCATTCCGTAGCCGATGGCATTCAATTCCTGTAAGGCTTTTATAGACATATCGAAAACACCTTCACCACGTTGTTTGTCGGTTTTTCCACGTGTCCAGTGCGGCATAGAGCTTACAACGTGAACATTGTGTTTTTTGAAAAACTGCGGAAGGTCGTAATATTTTTTATTTGCACGGATGATTGTAAGGTTACTACGGACTATAAAATCTTTAATCCCTGCTTTACTGGCTTCTTCAACAAACCATCTAAAATTTGGATTCATTTCTGGGGCTCCACCAGTAAGATCAACGGTATGTGCTCCTGTGTTTTTAATAACTTCCAAACACTGTTTCATCGTCTCGATGGTCATGATTTCCTTTCGGTCGGGACCGGCATCTACGTGACAGTGATCACAGGTTTGGTTACACATATACCCTAAATTAATCTGAAGGATTTCCAATTTTTTTGGTTTCATTGGGAATTGTCCAGTTTCTTCTATTTTTTCGGCAAAAGTGGGTAGCTCGCCATTTGCAAAAATTCCGTTTGAGAGAATTTCAAGCTGTTTGTTGGATTGTGCGAGTTCGCTATTTCGTTTATGTAGGGATTGTGTTTTAAGTTTCGTCATAAATTATCCGTCAAGTTTGTTTACTTTATTCATCATCATTACGCCGTGGACTAACGTGGCGCCACTTTTAATAGCGGCTCCTGCGTGTATGGCTTCCATCATTTCTTCTTTAGTTACGCCGCGCTGTAATGCATCTTTGGTGTAGGCATCTATACAATAAGGGCATTGCTCGGTATGTGCAACAGCCAATGCGATAAGCGATTTTTCACGGGCTGTTAGTTTGCCTTCTTCGAAGACTTTTCCGTAGTAATCAAAAAATTTTTCTCCTAGTTCTTCGCTCCATTCGGTGATATTTCCAAATTTCCGAAGATCTTTTGGATTATAATAATCTGCCATGATTGTTGGTGTTTATAATAGTTACGAAAGATAAACCATTCTGGTTTTGTTTTGGTAAATATAATGAAGTAGTCTTTCGAAAAACAAAAAGCTTACGGAAGATTTTTTTAAATCAGTCAAAAGTATAGGCAACTCCGGTAGTAAAATCGTATTGCGAATTGGGGATTCCCACTGCCGGAAACGCATCGTAGGTAAAGGTATAACTGGTTTTTAGGGCGAAGTTTTTAAAAAGCCCGACTAATAATGATGACTGACTAGAAATACGATAATCTTTAAATTGATTTATTTGTGGTTGGTAATAGGTGGTGCTTACAATGCTAATATGCTCGTTAGGATAGAGGCTGAACGAGAAATAAACACTACCTCGAATATCCCGCTGAATGGGTGTTACACCATCTAAAACTTCTTCATATTCGTACATAACGAGCGACCCAAGATAGAATTTGTAATTTTCCAGTTGTGAAAGTTTAAAACGCGGCCCCGTACCAGTTAGCCCCCTAAAATTGATTAAATTTACTTTGTTATACTGTCCTTGTGCAAAAGCTTCCCAAGTAAGTAATTGAGAAAGTTTGTAATTGTACCGAAGGTGCGAAATAAAACTATTGCTCAATTTTTCGCCTTCTATTTTCTGAAAATCCACATCGTTTTTAAACAAAACCAAATGATTGTTCATTTTATACTGAAGGTGTACGTTGCTCGAAATGGTAAAAAAATCGTTTACATTTCGTTTTAATTGAAAATCCAGACTGGCCGAACCGGAATAACCTGAAGTGTCGGTTACTTTCCTTAATGATTCAGCATTTAGAATTTGTGAAGTAGCTTTTTCAGAAGAAAAAACCGCTATGGTAAATATACTTATAAGTAAAAAATAACGCAATTTCATAAGTTTTATCTTTTGGCAATAAATACAATCAATACAAAAGTATAGATTTTGGATTATCTTTTCAGTATATAGGGTTTTGAGACACAGTGTTAAAGTATTGTTTAAAATTATTTAAAGAAATAATAAGCTATTACATTTAACCGCTTAAAACAAAAAATGAAAAGACAAACAGTCTTTTATGTTTTAAAAACTGACAAATAAAAAAAAGAATTTACTATGGATGTTGTAAATGAAGCCCTACAATTTGAAGAAGAAACTACAAGCTTTAAGTCTACAAACGAAAGAATAGTAGCCTCAAAAAAAGCTAAGAAATTAATATTGGCATTAAACGAACGTTATAAAAAGACGAAAGATGCCAAATTAATGGATATAATGAAACGACTTACGGCCATTAAAAAGAAAGCCGAGAAAAGAATTAAAGCAAAAATTGTAGTTTAAAAGTTGTTTTCAAGATATTCTTTTAAAACAACAGCTTGATTGTGATTTTCGTCCTTAGCACCGAATAACAGTGTTACTTGTTTTTCTTTAGCAATAGAGGCGATTTCCTTCAAGGGCTCTGTTTGTTTTGAAAGTTCCTTTTTATATTTTTTTTTGAATTCCGGGAAGCGATCTTCTTTGTGGTCAAACCATTTTCGCAACTCGGTTGATGGCGCTATGTCTTTGTTCCAATCGTCTAAAAGCGCATCTTTTTTACTAACACCTCTTGGCCAAATACGGTCCACTAACACACGATGACCATCACGGTTTGCGGCTTTTTCGTAAATGCGTTTTGTTTGGATTTTCATGAAGTTCCTTTTAGCCAATGCTATATTAATAAACACCTATTTGAAGAGTTCATGGTTACTGAGTTATTGGTTATTTAGGAGGAATTCCAGAACAACTCAATAATGAATAACCTAATAACTATAGAAATTACTTTTTTTAAACCAGTTCTACTTTCAAATAATTTATAGCTATCTTAAATTTGTAATGGTTCAGTCTCACTCGCTCCAAAGTGTAGGGAAGAACTTTCGTTGTTGAAATTTGGGGTGTAGGTATTTTTTCCATTCCGATCCGCCGGTTGCGGTTTTATTCTCTCCCTTTTTGTCTAAATAATGTCGGGCAGTGTTTAAATGCACTAAAGGCCATTCTACATTGTATAGCTTGTCGAATTCTAAGATTATTTTCTGAAGTTTTTCTGAAGGGTTTTCAAGTTGTAGAAACTTTTCTTCCAGAGTATTTCCTTTTGCTTCGTTAGCGAGGTCAATAAAAGAATCTAAATATTTTTCTTCAAACTGACGCATCGTTAAGGTTTTTGAACCTGTCTTATGGTTATATCCAGCATCCCGCCAATAAATATGTTCAAAATAATCTTCGGTTGAAGGATTTTCAGGAAGTCGTTTTTTGCCTTCTGCGTTCACTAAATTTTCTAACTTAGTGCAGTAAATTTCAATATATCTAAACTGAGCGCTTTGAAAACCACTAGCAGGGGTTAAGGTTGACCGGAAAATGTTGTAATCTTCATAACTCATACCGTCTTTCATAATATCGAAAGAGGTGATAAGCATATGTACGTAGCGGTTCAAACGAGAAAATTTGTCTAACCAAATCTCTTCGTCCACACGCTCCATTTCAAAAAGCTGTATAACCTCATGCCGAACCATTTTTAATAGCAATTCTATTACTTGGTGGTACATAATAAAGATTTTTTCATCTTTAAAATCGGTACGTGGTTTTTGCAAGGAAAGCAAGGTTTCAACCTCAATATAATCCCAATAGTTAATGGGCTTGGCTTGTAATAAGCCTTTAAGGTACGTGTCTGGATTTTCGCCTAACGCTTTATATTTTTCGTTGATTGCTTTTATGATGTCTTCTTGTTTCATGATATTCTTTTGTAGCAAGCCCTAAAGGTATTTAGATTTTTGGAATTTTAATAGAATAGGCTTGAGAAATAGGGGGATTTAAAAAACAAAAAACCCGAAACAAACGTTTCGGGTTTATGTGGTACCTCCAGGAATCGAATACAGTATTCAAAATTTTAACACACTTATAGTTAAACAATTGTACTTATTGATTGTATAACAATTACAGTTAACTCATTAAACTGATAAATATGTTGTACACATGTTGTACAAAAAAAAATAACTATATTAAAATGACAGTAACACCATGTTTCAGAAAAAAGAAAGCCCAAGACGTATATGGATATTTGGGGGTAAGAATAACATTTAATCGTAAATCATCGATTCAAAATGTTGGAGAAAAAATTCACCAAAAATTTTGGAACCGTCGGAAACATAAAATCAGAAAATCTCATCCCGAATCTGTAAGATTGAATAAATTACTTGCTGATAAGATAAAGGAGATAAAAGTGCTAGAGGAGACTCCTTGTTTGTCAATAAGTGATAATAACTTAATCTCGCAGTCGTTTCTAGCATATTATCACGATCAGATAATAAATTACGATCGTTCGTTAAGCCGAGATACCGTAAAGTCTTATAGGTCGGCTTACCTCATGCTAGAACGTTATTTAAAAGAAATAAATAAAGAGGATTTGCTGCTTGAACAGGTAAATAAAAGATTCATTAGTAATTTAAAAAACTTTTTGATAAAGCAAAAACTTGCTCTTTCAAGCATTCATAAATACTTTAAGCATATCAAGACCATTTATAATAGGGGAGTTGAGGCTGGATTAATTACAAACGTGACGGATCCTTTTAAAGGTTTAAAAATTGGGGTACCTGTCAAAAGCAAACAGTTCTTGACGATAAACAATATAAAAGATTTAATTCACGCTGATATACCCCGAGATTCTCCTGATGAGATTACTCGGATGAGATTTCTGGTTCAATTTTTTGGACAAGGCTTGAGAATAAGTGATTTGTTTACCATTAGATACAAGAATATTATGGTTGACTCATCTGAAGCTATTATACAATTCTCGCAATTCAAAACTAAACACCCTTTAACTGTTTTTGTCAGTAGAGATCTTCTCAGATACATGTGCTACTTCATTAATCCTCAGAAATACTATGAATTTTATTCTGACCGAAAATATAAGTTTTTACTTGATAACAAAGAATATTCATTAACGTATAGCGGACATCAATCTCGTCATAAATTTTTATTTAGTAAAGTGGATGTTGGTTCTAAATTTTATAAAATGAGTGTTGCTTTCATGGAAAATTTGAATGAAAAGATTTACAAAGAACAACTTCAACTTTTAAAGAAAAAGAAGCAAGAGGACCCTTCAGGATTTATTGTAGAAGGACTAGATAAAAGTCTTTATAATGATGAATCGTTTGCGCCAAGGAAAATTCTTAATAAGAAACAAAAGGCCAAGTTTGAAACCTGTAAGAATTATTATGTTGAGAGCCTTAAGTCATTAGACAAATATATGCAATCGGGAATCAATATTGTTGGTCATACTGCGCGACATTCATTTGCGCGGCATCAGTTAGAAATAGGTACTGATAGCTATCTCATACGTGATTTATTAGGTCATAAAGATATTCGTACGACAGAAGATTACTTACGGGGATTTCATAAGAAGATAGTAAAAAGGAGTATAAAAAAATCTCATTATTTAGTTATGCTCAATTTATTAAATGATTTCTGAAATAGATTGATTTAATTAAAAATTTCTTTTTTGTGCACTTTTAAAAGTGCACAAAAAAGAATATTGTAGTTGTATTTTAAACTTATCATCTCTCTATTGCAATATTTTTTCAATAGGGTATGACAAGGGGAGAAAAGAGGTTTATCTTTCATTGATTTCCTTCATAATTGTAGGGATTTTCAAAATTGCCTGAATCTCAATATAAAGTAATTTAATTAGGTAGCTATACTGGTCATTTCCTTCCAAGAACTCATATCCCGTTTGCGGTGAATATCTGTAAAACAAGTAACTAAAACTATTGCTTTCATTTTTTTTTAAGGTTTTGAAATGGTAATTAAACGTCTGATCATTCTTTTCTATTTCTAATAAAACAACATCCTCCATTTTAGCTTCTAATTGCTTTAAAATGTGAGGATAATTAACAACTACAGGGGTAATAATTTTATCGAGTCGATTTAAGTATTTCATTTTTAACTATTTATTTTTATCATTACACTTTCCATATGGGCAATTTCACAAATCCTATTATATACTGTTTCATCAAAATGCGAATAATCTAGATCTTTATTGATAAAGCTCAAGCACCCCGGCTGAGTATAAATGTAATATCTGCAATACCATATATTGCGGTACTTCTTTGATCTACTGAATTTGTGAAAGTGGACATTGAGAGTGTATGGTGTAATTTCTGGAATTGTAAACTCAACAAATGAGGAATGAACCTGAAAATGCTTTAACTTTTTTTCAAGCTCAATTAATACTTTGGGATAGTTGTAAATAGAGCTCAAAATCGCGGATATTTGAATACTGGATTGGGTCATTTTTTCAATTTAGTTCATAAGCTCATATAAATATCATTCAGTTCTTCTTGCTTTATGCCAAGATAAATACGGGTTATCTGCGTGGAGGAATGGTTGAATAATTGGCTCAAACAAATAAGCGCTCTGTCACTATAATCATCATTTTCCCACACTCTTCTGCCAAACGATTTCCGTAAAGAATGGGATGAAAAATTTCCTCGAAGATACTTCTTCAACTGTCTATTTACGTGCTGTGGGGAATATATTGTTCCTTTTTGAGATGTGAAGGCGGAGCCCCCCATTTGATAGGTCAAGTCACTTTCAAAAAAAGTCAGGGCATCTCGAATATGTTCATTTACTTTTAATTGTCTTTTTTTGTTTGTTTTGCGCTCTATAACTATAAATGCTTCCCCTTTAAGCTGTTCAAAGGTTAGCTGCAATAGATCATTAACTCTCAAGCCGAGGTTGATCCCGCAAATTATAAGAAGTCCAAAATTCTTATTTTCTTCATCCTTTATTAGCCTTCTGCCAATATTTGATGCCCGATCGTAATCTATGTATTTAGAACCCGTCATACCCCTGTTTACGGGCTAAAGTAAGCTTCAGAAATGAGACCCCGGAATAATTTTGAACATTTTTTTATGCTAGAATGGCTTCTCGCCACGGGTCTACTAGTAATGTTCAAATTGTATAGAAATGAACATTTTATATACGTAGCCTTAAAGTGAAGAGTGGCCCCTCAAAAATGTTAAAAAGGCGGAGACCACTCAAGATATTACTGGTGATTGAAACAAACTTTCTCGGTTGCTTCGTTGACTTCCTAATGATTAAAGAATGATTTTTTCCTTAATAATATGAATTGAATAATTTGCTTATATTTGATTTATACTCCCCTTTTTATTCAATATTATACAATGTGTATATACGCAATTGTGATTATGTAAATATTGTAGCCAATTAACATAAACCCTTTATTTAAATGAAAACTTACGAATATATAAGGCCATCAACACATGAAAGAGTTACGGTTGAAACAATCAAAACTGATATTCAAGACCATAATTTTGACTTTAATTTTGAATATTTTATTCCGGAATGGGATGATATTGTTGAAATTGAATCTGAGTATGGTGGAACTGTAAAAACAAAATGCGGTCAGTCAATATTCATAACTGATTGTAGTTTTTATAAGATACTATCTAAAAGAAACCCAACTGATGAGGAATTCAATAATTCTTTGGCTTCTTATTATACGGTTAGGGATTTTTTAGGTCCTACAGATGAGAAAGTAAATAAATTAATAGCTTATCATTGGACAATTGAAAGAGATGCTAAAGGAAAAGAAAAAGGTTTTTATAAAAGAAAAATAAAATATAATGGTTCTGCTCTTTACTCTAAAGTGAACATTTATCCATTGAGTTTTTTGGAATCACTAATGGAACGCGGAATTTTGAAAAAATAACTGGCTACAACATCATCATAATACGGAAAAACTAATGACTAAAATTAAACTTATGGGAATATTTGACATTTTTACTTCAAATTCGAACGACGCACCAATTGATTTAACAGATTTTAAATTTGTTTCGGATGACCATATTCGATATGAAAACGGACAAGAAAGAAAAGCAGACAATAAAGGTGCAATGCGAGGCGTAAGAATACAAACTTCTGACAATAAAACATTTTTCACATCAATTTATAATATGAGTGGATTTCATCCTGTTTGGGGTAATAATGTTCAAATGGCACCAAAACAAATGAAAATAGTTGACCAAAACGATTCTCTGATTAAATTGAGAGGATTTGGAGTTGATGCTATGGGTTCATCGTTTGCAGATTATGGGATTTCGCTTCACTTAAAAAATAAGGTTGTTGAAAAAGCTACTTTACATATGCACGATAGAAATGTTGATATTCTATATCTAAAAGCTGACCAAACTACTAAACAGACAAATTCTAAACCAAAATCTGAATTTCAAAAGTTTAAGAACTTTACAGATAATTGGATGAATCTATCCCAATCTGAACAATGGCAAATTGCTGGCAAAACTGACAAACTGAATAATATTGGTGCTAATTTTTATAGAGAAGGTAATATTTCACAAGCAATTGTCTTTTTTAAAAAAGCAATTGAAGTAATGCCAAATAATGATGATGCTCTTAAAAACCTAAAAATTTGCTACAATGAAATTGGCCAATATGACAAAGCACGAGAATTGGAAAGGCGATTAGATTACGTGTAAATTACTATGTACAATATTGTATAAAGGTTGTTATGAGAAATTCGATTACATCCGAATCAACGCGGAATTGCAAAGATTTGTGCTAAATAGAAAATTAAAGCATATAAACCGCTAATTGACACTTTACATAAAAGGAATATTATAAAACGATTTTTAGTCAATTTATATGAAACAACAAAGCAGCCAAATAATTTACTCTCCTACCGATCTATCTGCACATAGCAGTTGTAAGCACCTCACTCAACTAAACAAAAAGCATGCAATAGGTGAAATTGAAGACCCTGAAGTATACACAAATCGTGTATTGATAATGTTAAAAGAGAAAGGTATTGAGTTTGAAGAGAATCACCTACAAGAAATTAAAGATCAAGGAAAGAGTGTAGTGGATATTAGTACTGAAGATCCTCATGCCGAGAAGCATACAATAGACGCTATGAAAGCTGGTATTGATGTTATTTATCAGGCAAGGTTGAAAGAAGACAATAAATGGAGTGGATGGGCTGATTTTTTAAAGAAGGTTGATAAACCCAGTGATTTAGGAAATTGGTCTTATGAGGTATGGGACAGCAAGTTGGCGAATGAAACCAAGACTGGAACAATTTTACAAATTGGTCTTTATTCAGAGCGCCTTGCTCAAATCCAAGGTGTTACTCCTGAATATATGGGTGTTATAAAACCTGAAGGTGAAGAACACTATCGTTATGATGAACATGCGGCATATATACGACTTGTAAAGAGGAATTTGGAAGAAGCACTTGCAGATAATGAAAACACCTACCCTGAGCCAGTCAGCCATTGCAATATATGTAGATGGTGGAAAAATTGTAATGCTATTAGACGGAGGGATGACCACTTAACCTTTGTTGCTGGTATGGGTAAATCTCAAATAAAGGAGCTCAATTTGCATGATATTGACACTCTTGAAAAATTGGCTAACCTTGAATTACCCGTTCCTTTTGTTCCCTCTAAAGGTGTTAAGGATACTTTCAACAAACTACGTGAACAAGCGCGTGTTCAAAATACTAGTAGGCACAAAGGATTTGAGCCTATTTACGAAACATTAGATATCGAACTAGACAAAGGTTTAAACAAATTACCCGAGCCTTCTGAGAATGACATCTTTCTCGATTTTGAAGGCGACAGGATGGTTGAGCCCGATGGGCTAGAATACATGATTGGTTATGTGCACAAAGGTGAATATCATGCTCTATGGGCCAAAAGCGAAGCAGAAGAAAGAGAAATTTTTGAGCAGTTCATTGACTTTGCCTTTAAACTAAAACAAGAAGACCCCACGCTCCACATATACCATTATGCACCTTATGAAGTGACGACTTTTAAACGTCTGATGGGGAAATACGCATCCCGAGAAAATGAAATTGATACATTTTTAAGATCAGGAACTTTTATAGATCTATACTTTATTGTTCGACAATCTGTTCGTGCCAGTGTAGAGCGTTATTCTCTTAAAGACATGGAGATTTTTTTTGGGTATGAGCGCAAAATGGATTTACGGGAGCTCTCAAATCATAAATCGCAACTAGAGTTACTTCTTCAAACCGGAAATATTGATAAACTCACACAGAAAACCAAAGATGTGGTACAAATCTACAACCAAGATGATTGTGAATCATTGGTTAGGCTTCAAATATGGTTAGAGGAAATACGCACCAAGCTAATTAGCGAAGGTGAAACTATCTCGCGACCTGACATTGGCGATGGCAAGGCCAGTGATAAAATCACTCAGCATCAAGAGCGCATTCACCCCATTATGAATGCTTTGCTTGATGGTCTGCCTCCTATAAAGGCTGAGCGGAGCAAAGTTGAACAGGCACAATTTATCCTTGCTCATATGCTTGATTGGTATCGCAGAGAGAAGAAATCATTTTGGTGGGAGTTTTTTCGATTGAAAGAACTTCCCGAAGACGAACTCTTGGAAGAACGAAAGGCAATTTCTTTTCTAGAATATACAGGTAATCGGAAGCCTGAGAAAAGGAGTATCGTTGATTCGTATAAATTTCCACCTCAAGAGTGTGATTTGCGTGCGGGTCAGTCATTAGAAGACCAAGAAGACAATAAGCTCGGTTCTATTTATAAGATTGATACTGATGCTGGTCTACTCCAAATTAAAAAGGGTCCATCTAAAATCGAACTACCCCACCCAGTTTCCGTCATGAGTTTAGAAAGCGTTAATTCCAAAACTAAAGAAGAAGCCATCATCAGGTTGGCGGAATGGGTTGTGGGAAATGGTATTGATAGTGAAAGCAAGTCATACAGAGCAGCGAGACAATTGCTAATGAACATTTTCCCTGTCTTAACGGAAGACTTAGAGGAAAATGAAGATCTTCTTGAGAGAACCTTTGACTTTACTGCCAAATTGGATCATAGCTATTTACCGATTCAAGGTCCGCCTGGAGCGGGTAAAAGTTATACTGGAAGCCATCTTATTGTTCGTTTAGCTCACCAAGGAAAAAAAATAGGTGTTACTGCCCTTAGCCATAAGGTTATTACAAATTTGCTAAGGAAAGTTTGGGAGGTAGCCGAAGAGGAAGGATTTAAAATTCAAATGATACAGAAAACCGAGCCAAATCCCGATAATCCTCCTCCTTGGACAGTTAGCAAAGATGAAAATACTATCCAAACAGCTATAGGCAATGTGGACGTTATTGCAGGAACTTCTTTTATGTGGAGTAAAACACCTTATGAAGGTAGCGTAGATTATCTTTTTGTAGATGAAGCTGGTCAATTGTCTTTAATTGATACACTCGCTGTTACGCATTGTTGTTTCAACCTTATATTATTGGGCGACCCACAACAATTAAAACAACCCCAGCAAGGTGTGCATCCAGAAGGCACTGAAGTATCGGCCCTAGAACACATATTAAAAAGCGAGAAAACCATTTCTGATGAACAAGGAGTCTTTTTGGCTGAAACTTGGCGCATGCATCCGAATATTAATAAATTCGTATCTGAACTATTTTATGAAAATAGATTAAAGTCAAAAGATCATCTTAATCAACAAGAGCTTTTAGGTTCCATTTACGCTGGATCAGGATTATACCTTGAAGAGGTAGAACACACCGGAAATACGAACTCATCTTCCGAAGAAGTAGAAAAAGTGGTAACGGTTGTTGATAATCTTATTAGTGGCAATGTGAAATTCATCGATGAAAATGGCGAAGAATCTACATTGACTACCACTGAAATAAAAATTATCACTCCTTACAATGCCCAAGTACAGGCCATCAAACAAAGTTTGCCTAATATGGAGGTTGGTACAGTTGATAAATTTCAAGGACAGGAAGCCCCTGTGATTATTTACTCTGTAGCCACCTCCAGCATAGAAGAAGCGCCACGTGGAATGGAATTTCTATTTAGCCCAAACCGATTTAACGTAGCTGTTTCTAGAGCCCGAACACGATTTATTATGATAGCAAACCCAGCTATTTTTGAAGCGGAATGTAAAAGCCCGCATCAAGTAAAATTGGTGAATGCCTTTTGTAGATTTAAAGAACTTTCACAGGGAAATTGATATACACCGTGAAAAATAATCTTATGTGTTTAATGAGATTTTTTTTACAGAAAACAATAATTTTAAACTTTTCGGTACTATTTTGTTAAATGCCCTTAAAGAATCCGGGATCAAGTAGCTAGTTATATAGAAAGTAAGCATTTAGAATTGATAAACCTACCTCTCTATAAAATGGATTATCATTTCTTTATAAATATTTTAAATTCTTGAAAAAAAAGTAGCGGGCAATTTTTGCCCGCTACTTTAATAGCTATACAGGGTCCAGAAAAATTTAATATTTGTTTTTTTAATTCCGTCTCCACGACTACCAGTGATTACTTGATATGAGGAGTTTTTTGCCTTAAATGTGCTTTAAATTCATGCTTTTTTTATGAGCTGAAATTAATTATTTTCTTAATTACTATTATTTTTATTCTATACAATTTAGGTTTAATTTATGGTGGCCTTTAGTATAGTCTTTTTCCTTCTCTATGATTAAATTACGCTTTTAACTTTTTTTATAGTTTACGGCCTATTTTTTGGATATCTTCTTCAGAAAAACCAACATAGCTCATTTCGTAGATGCAATGGACAATAATTTCCTGTTCTGTAAAATTAGCTAATGTTTTAGCATTAACACCCATCCCCAACCAATTACGCCAAGGTGTTAATTCGATACCTTGTAGATATTTTTCCTCCTCATTCCTCGGATATTTATACTGTGCAGAAACATCAATATATTCTTCATTATCATCTTTTTCTATGGAAAGTACTATTGACATATCTATCCTTTTGGCTTTCATCATCACCAGTTTTTCAAATACTACTTTATATCCTTCCAGGTTTTTACCTGCCTCGGGATAAATTTCTGAAAATTTAGAGGAAATATTAGACCAAGTATGCTTTTGAATAAGTTTTTTAAGCGTCATGGATTTTTTTTGGTTGGTTTTAACTATAATATATAGCTTTTTAAAATTATCATTAATCGAAGCATAAAATTTTAAGCCTTTCAGGGATAGTCAAAATGTACTTATAAGTCTATTAACTCTTTAATTAGACTTAGCCACTTTTTAGCTATAAATATTTTTTGAATTTCTTCTCAATCTTGATTCAGACTGGGAAGAAATAGCTTGCTTACTATTATCCTAATTAGGCGAGATTTTTCATATAAGAAATCACCGTTTTCCAATCTTCAAAACCTTTTCCTTTTGCCCTAAAGTGAATATGTTTTCCTGGAAATTCCCCAGCTCCGTTTGCCGTACGATCATCGATAAGGAAATCACCATATGCTAGATGCTTGTTATGTGAAAGAATCAATCTTTTGTGCGCTACATCTGGCAAATACTTTTTTACCCAGAGCAATTTATCTGTCCAAGCGGAAGGATTGTCCCAAGGCGCAGTTGATAAAATATACGTGTCAAATTTTTCACTCAGCCATTTATAACCTTCAATAGCACCTTCATAAGGTTCCATTAAAGAGAAAATACCCGGGACTTCGTCTAAGTCACCTTCGTATTTTTCCTTTTCTTCTTCTGAAATTTTATCTATTCCTGTCTGAAAATTCACCAAGACATTATCCATATCAACAAAAACAGTTTGTTTTCCATTTCTTTTTTTAAGTTCTAAAAGTTCTTTATAGTTTTTGGTGTGTCGCACCACTTCTTCACAAAACAGGTCAGAAGAGTTATCTGTGCCAAATCCAGCTTCGTTTACTGGACTCACTCCGAAAGCTTCTCTTTTTTTATTTACACGATCTGTAGACTCCTGAGACATAGGATTTGTTTGAGAATCTATCATGAAATCCCATTCTTCTGCAAATAACGCCAATTTTAATTCTTTTATTTGTGTAGAAAAGTCTGATGGTATTCTTTGAACTTCTCTTAGTTTTTCAATTTCATAATCCGATAGATAATCCTTATAATCGTTTATAATTTTTCCGATTGTCAATGTTGTCATAAATGTTATATTTTGGTTGAGTTATGGTTATTAAATAATGTGCGTTAAAAACTTAAGCTCCTGATATATCAGGGGGATAATTACTTTTAGTCATAAATAAAATTAAAGTTCACGAAGGTATATTTGTCACCTTTTTTAAAAGTCATTTGCGAACCTTCTTTTACTATAGCAGTACACAGTGTGACTTCTTTCTTAATTTGTTCTTCACTTAATGTAGCTACATCTTCATTAAAAAAGATAATGCTTTCTGCGTGAATTCCATCCCAGTACCATTTCTGGTGCACCACTTCGTAGTCTTCGATGTTGGCTTCCATACTTGAGATAATTTGAGTGCCTTCCTCTAGAGGTAGGTCTTTAAATTTGTCTTTCATAAATACTGTTTTAAGTTAATTTATAATTTACTCTAATTAATTGTTGAGCGCACACAGCAGTTCCGCGCAGCTTCCTGCACATGAATTTCCTGTCGGAAACCTCTGAACTTTGAGCACATTTTTCTGTGTTTTTATTTTATAAAATCACAGCAATCGGTACATACTTAAAAAAAAGGAATAAATCATTTTTTTCCTAAAAGTAGGCTCATTGTTTAAGCACCTTCGCCTGATTGAGCAGGTTGCTATCACTTTATCGTGATTCGTAATGGTATTGCTAAGATACGGATATTTTTAAATATTCTCTTTAGATTAGATATACTTTTTAAGCTTTTTTTTAAATTAGTAGGACCTTTTAGCATTATTTTGCCTTGCCATACTTTTCAAGCACATCCAAATGTTTATTATGCAATCTTAAATGATTTTCCAAGGAGTACTCAATACTCCCCGTTGCTGATTGTTCAAAATGTTCGGGAAGAGGCTTATACTTTTCCATCAATTCATTGTATAGATTATCCAGCTTAGAAAAATAATCTATTACATACTCATAGCCAGTTAAATCAACTGTAAGCTTAATATTATCTGTTGTATAGGTTATACAAGGATTGGCATCCCAGGTTTCAGAGTTGGTAAAGTTTATAGAACCATACTGGTCTTTCTGGTGTTTAAAAAACCAAATGAGCCGCTCTCTTTCAGAGTTCGCAACTTGAAAAGAGATTAAAGCCTCAGTAGCTTGATCAGTTTTTGATTTAATATTGATTATGGAATTGATATCAAAAAATAAGTTGTTTGCTTTGTCATATAACTTATAATCGAAGCATTCGAAGACGCCTAATTCGCCTAAGAAATTTTTTATATAGCTATAGCCGTCATACCAGTTAGCAAAATCGTTTAGCTTAATTGGATCTTGCATCTCTTTTATATCATTTGCCATGGATTGGAATTGCTTTTCAACCAAAATATAATCACTAGATGGCCTAAAAGTAACTTTCTCATCAAGACAAAAAGTAAAGTTAAGGCAATTTGTCTTTTCTAAATCGATGAAATTAGTGAGCTTATTACATACGTACATATCATCTACAGTTATATCATCTTTGCTTTCAATAAACAGATCTAAGTAGTGGCCAGATTCTGAAAAGAACGTCATTCCTTCACAACCTTTGTTACACGATTCGCATATTCCAAAGTACACATCATCAAATGAATGACAACCACCTTCTTTTGCTGTTTTAAAATTCTTCGCTAATTTTTTTAGAAATAAGGATTTTGAAACATCCATATAAGATTTATCATCATCGAGTAGTTCGCTAAGTGCCTCGATATCGAAGTCTTTTATGGCTTGTACGGCTTTATCAATAGGTGAGCTTATCATTTCTTGTTTTTATTCTCCAACCAAACTTAAATGGGAGGGGGTAAGTTGTTTGTTTAATTTTAAACCCTCTTAAATATTTTTGAGCTTATATTATACTCTATAGGTTTTTACTTGAACATTATAAAAACAATAATTATCCCAACAACAGCTCCAATAATACCTAGAAATACCATTACAAATAATAATTTTTTTAATAGGGCCAACTTTTTATTTTGCTTATCTAAAGATTGAAAAATATGTTTATTAGTAACTTTTTGTTCCTTTTGCAGTTGATATAAGGTATTTTCTGTTGACGCTTCTAAACCTTTGAATGATTTGTTTATGTCTAATGACAAAGATTCTTGCTGATCCAAAATATTTTGAAGCCGTTCCCTTATTTCAACGAATCCTTTTTCAAAGTCTAACTCTGAAATATTTTTCTCTACAATACCTAGTTTTTCTTGAAAGACTGCGAGTCTTTCAATGTTGTTGAGCGTGGAATTTGAATGTTTTTCAGAAACTTCTTTCGATTTTTCTATAAAAACATCAGATTCTTTTTTTAATGACTTTTTAAACTTAGAAATTTCATTGGTTATATTATTACTTAAACCACTTTTTTCTAAACTAAATTCATTTTCTAATACCTGAATTTTATTTATCAATTTCGTCACCTCAAGAATAAGTGTTTCGCTCTTTTTCGAAACACCATCAACTTGATTTCGAGCAGTTTCCAAGTTTTTAAGATTTTCTTCAATTTCTATTAAAGATTGATTTACAGTATTGTTATTCATTATATTCTAGATATTTAGAGGTTAATTTGGCTAGATTTTTAGAGTGTATCAAGAGCCTTGTCTCTGTTGAAAGAACTTTAAATTTTTCGGGCTCCATATATATTTCAATTTTAGAGTTGAAATCTTCAAATAAATTCCAGAATTCGCTTGAATTTACCGCACGTTCATAACTGTCTAAAAATGCTTCAGAGTACTTTAGAGTTACTTGATTTTCTAAGTTCTTATTTTGTTTAGTGCCTAAATAAACCAAACAAAATGTTTCGAGTAAACCTAAGGCTGGATTAGTGTCTGTCAACGATCTGGATATTAATCGTATTGCACCATATAAATGCTTAACATTATCTAAGGGTGTTCCTATGCCAACTATGTCATCATCAATAACACGTAAATATTTATGGAGAATGGACATATCAGAAATTTTTCCGGAATCTGTATCATTAACTAAAGAAAAGGGTTCCCCGTTCTCAGCAATATAATCTGTTTTAGCATACTTTGAATTAAAATAATAGTAAATGAAATCCTTGAGCTTTTCATTGGCTTCAATCCAATTATATTCAGGATTAATACCTTCTAGACAAAAAGATCGCATATCATCTATGGCTCTTTTTCTTTTTTCTGAAATTTTATCGTAAACAAATCCAGTGAGATACGATAAGCACTTATAAATTTCTTTTTTTAGGGGTATAAGGTCCTCATCCCTTAGTTGAATACTTTGAGCCTTTTTTACTTCAATCAGCGCTCTATCGGCAGTAAAATATCTGTAAAGAAAGCGTTTTAAGCCTTCATAATAACCTTTTTCCTTTTTACGGACAGCTATGATTCTGAATAATTTATTCCTATAATCCTGAGTGAAATCTTCCACGAGCTCAATGCAACACATCCTATAAATGGCCTTCGCAATGTCAGAATAATTATCTTTGTTATAAGGAACAAATACAGTGATATGTCTTTCTTTAGACGTTAAAACATTTTCCAAAAATCCTTTTTTAGGATTCTCTCTGCTAATTGCATCATGAAAATTTGAGTAAATATTATTTATACTCAAAATGTTGTGCATAAATGTCTTTTCAACTATATCACCTTTAAAATTTTGATTGAAAAAGAACATCACCGATTGATAATCCGGATTTAAGTATTGGAAATGCTTTTTGCCTAAGTTTAAACCTTGTGCATTAAGTTCTTGAACTAATTCTGTTTCTGTCTTCCAACCTCGGCTTTCTTGATTTGCTTTTTTCAGAGTACATGATCTAAAAGCAGAGCATGTTTGATTGCAGTTCATATACCCAAACATTTTATTGTCCTTAGAACAGAATAACTTTACAATATCTTTTTCTGGGGTGGCGATAAGTATATCTTCGTCAGGAACATTTAGGTTGTAATGCTTTATTATTTTATTTAAATCGTCTGAATGAAACCATTTATTTCTAATAATACTTATTGGATATGTATTGACTTGCGTATTCTTTTTAATACTAGCCAAATCATAATCTGATATCAAAATTGAAGATAAAGCTACTTTTCTATCCCTACCGGCTCTACCAGCCTCTTGCACAAATCCTTCTAGTGAACTTGAATAGTTCATATTTACGGTATACCGTACATTAGGCTTGTCAATTCCCATTCCAAAGGCTTTTGTTGCAATCATCAAAGGGCTTTTATTGTCCCTGAAGTTGTCCAAACTTTTCATTGCTTTACCATCATCATCTTGTCCTGAAAAGGAGCCGACATTAGGTATTGATTGACTAAGTCTTGTTGTGTTTTTTTGAACGGAAAGACCAGTTGAACGAACATGCGGACAGAACACAATACCTGCCTGGGGATATGTTTTTACAGACTGATTTGGTATATTACTCATAGGTAGGTGAAGGTCTAAATTTGCTCCTTCCTCATTATTCTGTCTTTCAATAAAACGCTTATTTATAAAATCAATATTTTCTTTGTTTTGCAATTCATTAACATAGGTAGGTATTGATCGTATAAAGTCATTTAAATAAAAACTTTTGGAATCATATTGAGGCCAATGATTTGTGATGTTCAAAGCCTTCGGCAATTCTGGAGATATTGCACCGTTTTGATCGTAAAATCGATCTATTGCAAATTGAACAGGAACTTTTTCAACTTTGTATTGAAGTTCTAATCTGTTTGTGTTTTCGTAGCGTACAATAGTGTCGGTGTCTAGCTCAAAAGCTCCGTTTCCAGAAAGTTCTCTTTCTACGTCGGCTAAAACGTCAAATGATGCTGTCGCAGTTAAACCGAGCAATGAAATTTCATTATCCTTAGCCTTAACATAATTATAAAGGTTACGTCCCAAATGAAGATAAGAAAACCTAAAATCATGCCCCCATTCTGAAACACAATGTACTTCATCAATAACCCCGTAGGAGAAGTATACGTTGTAATCATGCATATGTTTCAGGTCTTCTCTAAAATCGGCCATAGAAAGACGCTCGGGAGATAGGAAGATAAATTGTAATTCAGAAGATTTAAGTTGGTTTTCTTTCTCTAAACGTTGTTTTTTTGTAAGTGAAGAGTTTATGTAAGCTGATGAATCAATGCCATTGTTCACCAGACCATCATACTGATCTTTCATTAAAGATTTAAGCGGATCTACAATCATAGTTACTCCTGGCTGCATCAATGCCGCAAGCTGGTATGTTAACGATTTACCACCGCCAGTAGGTAATAAACCGATGACGGGTAAGTTTCTAAGCGCCCTATCCAATATGGGAAGTTGTCCTGCTCTAAACTCTTCCTTTCTAAATAAAAGTTGAAGCAAATACGTCAAGTGTTTTTTATTCTTCTCTACTTCAAAATAATTACCTTGAGCATCTTTTTCGACCAACGATTTGTATTGAACTAAATTAGAGGTATAAATTACTCGTTTACTTCTCTTTTTACTTATCGTTCGTATATCAAAGTAACAGTTGTTTCTACATTTGAAATCGCTGAATGAAGCCACAGTAGCCTCATCTGTTTTTAACATGGCTAGTTTAACAACAAGATCAAAATTTTGACTTGATATAGCCTTTGGAACCTCTTGATAAACTTTAATGGTTTTATTCAAAGGAGAATCTTTAAAAATTTGGTTCCCTTTAATGTGCAAATCTATTTCTGGTAGTTTTAAATGGTGGTAATCTTCACTTAATTGAGTAAGGTGATTGAATAACATCTTGAAGTCTTCAATGGCAATACGTGCAAATGGCACATCTTCTTCTTGAGCCATTATCGTCCAAGTCGTTTGATTTAAAGGCAGATGCCCTGTTATCAATGCTTCGATGAGAACTTTCTGGAAGCGGGCGACTGCAATAGGGGTTAATAACAACTGTAGGTCAGTTTTTTCCGTCTCAGTTAGTGCTAATTCTTTGTTTAAACATCTTAAAAATAACTCTTGAATGTTTTCAAAAAACACGCTATCCTTTTTATGGAAACCTATTTCCCCATAGTTTATTTCTTTAGTAGTATTTTTAAATGCATCTTGTATATATTCTTCAATATAGACACTCGATTTTGTGGGTAACCCTCGTACTATTATATTGTGTACTATTGCTAATATAGGGTGGATATTCTCATAGACATTGGCACCGAGATCAAAAGGAGCTGAGACTTCAAAATGTGTAAGAGCGTCTGTATATTTTATTTTACTGCTTTTTCTAGAATTGCGAACCGTATCCAATTCATAACAGGAAGCAAATTGTACGGAAGGATAGTATTCAATAGGTATTAAGATACTTTCCGCAGTGAATGGTAATTTATAAACACGCGCTTTGTAGGTCCATTTTTTACCTTTTAAATCTTGTGTTTCATATTCATAAATAGCGTCTAAAGCATCTTCCTTAAAATACCTTAAAAAGGCATCGATTCTGTGGTTATTAGGGTTCCTAGGCCCTACAGCAAGAAAAAAATTATCTGAAAAAGTACTTTCGTTAATCAGACCCGATAAGTGTTTAAGGTCGATTTGAGCAACATCTAAGATATTGGAAAAAATATGAAGGACGGGAAGACCTGTGTCACTTTTAATTCTGTCCGGGGTTATATTTTCAAAAAAATCATTTATTTGAACTAATTGTACTTCGTCATTAATATAAGTAGCCGTGTGTATAGCACCTTGTTCTAGCGCTAAACTAGCTGGCTCTATCAGTGTGATTCTTTGAATTACATTATTAAAATTATTCTCGTTTAAAAAGTCGAATAAGTTAATTGTACCCATTGCTTGCCCACACCCCCAATCAATAACTTCAAAAGGGTTTTCTAATAGTTCTGAAGGTAATTTTTGAATTGCGTCCAATAGTTTTGCTTGGTGCATATTACCGTATGAATATAGGTATTGGTATAAGTGTTCAGGGGTGTTTAAAAGTGCTGTCCCTCGCTTTAGTTCATTCCATAACTTATCGCTTTCAGATTTAGAAAAGCTGCTAAGTTGAGACTTTGCAACATTCCTAATTTCTTGAAATGAAGGATTTGTTAATGCATTTATTTCGTCAATATATGCCATATTTATTTGATCACTCTAAAAGTTAAATTAACGCGTTCACCTAATTTTTTTTTGGTTTTGGGAACTTGGTGTTTCCAATAGTGCTGCAAAGCGCCTTGCATAATTAAAAGACTACCGTGTTGTAGTATAAGGTTTATGCGCTCATCAGTTTCTATATGCTTTAATTGAAACTTACGTTCTGCTCCAAAGTTTACTGAAGCTATTACTGGATTTGTGCCTAACTCCTTTTCGGCATCGGTATGCCAGGAAATGGAATCATTACCATCGCGGTAGCGATTGAGAAGAACACTGTTAAAATTCACGTTAGCCTTAGGCTCAATGTCATCTTTTATTTTTTGCAACCCTGGACTCCAAGGATTTGGGTTTAAGGTAATACCAGAAAAACTATACGGCTTATCACTGTCACCATACCAAGCAGTTAGACGGGGGAAAAGAATCTTCTTGCCATACATGTTCATAGATTCCTGCTTCCAATGGATATCTTTTATTAATCGTTCCAAATACTTGTCTGCCGTGTTTTTATTATAAAATTGAGGGATATAAATATACTCCCCATCTTTAATTTTGATAGGTTGTCCTTGCTCAGGTGCGGATGAAAAAATATCTAATTGATCCATACTTCAAGTTTTTGTAAAACATCTACACACAAAAATGCTTTTTATTTGTTTTTCTTTTTTTAGTAATATAAATTTATTCAGAGTCTAGTAGAACTTTAGGGTTCCAGTTTAAATTCGGGTTATTATCTATAAGTTTTCTGATCATTTCAAATGTGTTCGAAAACCATTTTTTAAGATTACCATCTGTGTCATCATCTTCTATAAAATTATAAAGTTTAATATTTTTATTGATCATAAAACCCCATTCGTTTTTATTAACTACATCAAAACAATCCATTTCTTTTGCACTTTCAAAGATTTCTTTACCAAGTGGGTGGTCAATACTTACCCATAGCTGCAATTGATATTTCACATCGCCACCATGGAAGGCTAACAAAATTTCTGAATGATACTGTTTAAAATCTTTAAATAAATTATCTATTCGGTAGTAAACTCGACCTCCCTCAAATATTCGTTTATAAGAATGCATATGGCGCTCATGAATTTTTGCATTTGGAAAACTTCTTTGAAATATCTTATGTCCTGATTCCAAGTGAAGTTTGGCAGTACTATAGGCTTCATGAAAATTCTTCAACGCTATGACCCCATCTGTAGTAATCTCTTTTTTTCTTGCCATATTTTGTGATTTTAAAAAGTTATAATAGTCAGATACCAATACATTATCAATAAAGTTTTGTTGAAGCCAATCGGCTACTTCATACCATCGGTATTGTTTAAAGTTAGAATAATTGTTCTTTTTTATATCGCTCCATTTCGTAATATACCGTAATACGATTTCTTTTTTTTTTGCGATAGGTAGCAAAACCTTTTGATACCTATCCAATTGTTCTACTCCTTCTGTTGAGTTTACTTTATTTTCAATAAAGCATATACAATCTTCGCTCTCCAAAACCATATCTACTATGCAATTGGGATATTGAGATAGGGGGTAGAACTCCTGTGTAGACACTTTATAGGTATCCTTTGGCAGATTTAAGAAATCGCATGCAAAGGAGTTGAGTATTTCTGGATAAAAATTTAAGATGCCAGCAAAAGCTTCGGTATTAAAATCTTCTAGCGGAGTCCGCCTGCCGTTATTATGATGATATAATTTAAAAAGATTATTTAACACTAATTGGGATATTCTTTTACCATTTTTATGGAGCTTAAATAGAGTTCAACTTAGATTCCATCAAATCAAATGCGTTGTCTGAATTTTTTTATACTTTTTACCCATTCCTAACTCAAAGGCAGTTGGATTTTTAAGGATGAGTTCCCCTAGTTTTAGCCCTGAAATGGCTTCTTTTATTTCGTTAAAATCATTGCCGGATACTCCAAATAAGTCTTTGATTATGGAATCTGTAATGGACTGTTGTTTCATAATCAATGGGTATTGCGCGTTCGCATAGAAATCAAAATATTTCGATTTAAAGCTATCCATATTCTGGGTGGCCAATATGATACTCAACCCTTTGTTTCGTCCAACGGCAATTAAATCTCGTAATGGTTTATTATCAAAATCCAGCATATAATGGGCCTCATCTATGATACTAAAATGTCGAATTTCTACACACTCTTCACTTGTAGCTTGTTTTGGCAAATGCTCGTAGATGGTGTTGAGTTTGGAGATGATAAAATAGACAATGGCTTTTGCAATGGGACCATCTTTTGGGTAACCATCCATTTTTACAATAAAGCAATCGTTGATAAGGTCAATGGTATCTACCTCACTAAATAATGTGTTCCTAATAAGTTGTTTTAAAACCGATTTAATACTGTCGTCTTTGTCACGATCTTTTTCTTGCTGTAATCCTTTGTACGCCTCTAACATTCCTTTAAACGTAATGGGTTTGTTACTTGTTTTTTTGTAGGCATTAATTACAGCTTCTGCAAGACGGTTACTCATATTAGCACTAATGCGTGTGTTATCTATGGCGCACAAAGCATTGGCCATTTCGGTTGCATATAGGTTTATTTCGTTTTGTGTTTTTCCACTAAAATCTTTAAATGGTGAAAACGGCAGTGGAGCTTTAATGGGATCGAGAATGGCCGATTGGTCTAACTCAAAATGCGACAACCAGGCTTTATTAGCAGGATCAGAAAATTCTCCTTTATAGTCGAAAAAGAGAAAATTTACAGGATACGAAGTTTCTACAGTCCTCGATCTCATTTCCTGCATAAGTACTGCTAAGAGGTTTGATTTACCTGAACCAGTTGCACCTGCAATTAAAATTTGAGTATTGGGAATATCTCGACCATTAAGATTTAAGGTAGCTGGAATATCATCTTCAAACATTCCTATATTTAAGTCTAAAAAAGGTATCTCTCCATAGGTAGCAGTTTTTCCTTTAGACGATGAGACTGACAACCAATTTTCTAAATTGTCATCTTTTAATAGATATTCTAACCCATTTAACATTTCATAATTAATTACACGACTTACCGTAGAATCACTTTCCCAGTCAACTTCTTTATTGTCATACCTTAACTTTAACAATGCAGACCAGAGGTTGTGCAGTTTATTTTTGGAAAGGGCGGTAACGTGAATACGCAATCCGCTTTTTGAAATAGCGATATCCTGAACCACGTTCATATTTCGGTCGGAAGACAAACTTAATCCAGCAGATAAAACCAAGCGGTACAATAAGTTATTACTAACATTAACTGGTTTGCTGTCAAACTTATATTCGTCAAGATTGATTTTTTCTTCCAATTTATGTTTGAGGGGTAATAGATTATCAATCAAACCCTCGCTTTGCCTTATATTTTGTAGTGATATTTGCTCCATCTTAGTCAATTTGAATATTGAAATAACCTTCTGTCACTTCAGTTTTTTGTAATTCTTTGTCCCGTTCTAAGGTATAAGCCTTTGATATGAATGGCTCTATTTTTTCGAGATCGGAACCAGCACGTATTTCGCTATCTGAGCTTAGTAATATGGTTTGATGCGACAATTCTGGAAAATAATTCTCTAAAAGTGTACTTCTACTGGTTTCATCAAGCACGCCCATAACGGTATCAATCATTACCGGGGGATCGTAATCACCAAATTCATGCAGCGATTTGAGCAATACTTGTATGACCACCTGCGTGGATGCTGTATTAAGCTGGCTTAGGTAAATCTCGTTTCCTGCTTTGTGAAAAATACTAAAGTTAAGGTCCTTTAAATCTTCAGAAAGTTCCACTTTACTAATTACATCTTTATATGCTGCGAGGTTGTTATTTAGATCTTCTTTCATCCTAGCTTGAATCTGCTCCTTTTTACTCTTCAGTAAGGTGTTGGCAACACTTTCAAAAAGAGGTTGTAATTTTTTAAGCGTCTCAAATTTAGGATCTGGCTCTTCTGTGGTTGGAATGTCAAACTGATGGATGCGACTATCCAGCTTTTTTATTTCCTTTTTGAGTTCCTTTTCATCTTCCACTAATTGTTTAATGCGAGAATCATTGTCCTCATACGCTTTTAATATAGAATAGTCATCACCAGATATTTGAGCCTTGAGTTTTTCGATGTGCTCGGTGGTTCGCATACTTGTCTCAATAGCAATATCAAGCTCGGTTTTACTTTGTTTTAAGCTATTGTAAGGATTGGTATAAGTAGTATTTACTAAACTTTCCAAAGCTTTAATTTCAGATAGCTGAAAAAAATCATACTGGTTTTCTACAGCTTCGTTTTTTAATGACTTTATTACATTTTTTGCTACATCATTAATTGAAACGTCTTTCAAGTCATAGCCTTTGTTGGAAAGATAATTAACTGCTTTTACAAGGACATTTTCAAGCGTGGCATTACTTAATGCGGTTCCATCTTCAGTAGATTGAGATTGTTCTTTTAAAACAAGTGCAATTTCAGCTTTAAAAGCATTTTCTAATTTTGGCAGGCAAATATGTGTTTCAATATTACTCGTAAACTCGTTTACACTTTCACGAAAACTTTTTTCACGTGAAGCTGTAGTGGACAATTCAGTTTCCAATTCATCTATTTGCTTTTTGATGTTAGATTCTTGATTAAACCCTGCCTTTAAATTGTCGTATAACTCTTTATTTGCGATACTGTATTGGTAACATTTCTTTGAGTCACTTTCTATTTTTTTCAATTCTACATCCTCCAATTTTCGTTTTTCTTCAATAAGCTCCAAATACTCTTTTTTTTCATTTTCTAGCTCTAAGCTTTGTGCCGTGTATTCTTGGGTTAATGTTGAAGCCGTTTTTGCGAGGTTTAAGTATTTATTGAAACCCATCGCATTTTCAATATTTTCTTTAATTACTTTGTTGAGCCGATCTTCTTTTAAAAGGTTTCCAGCTTCCATAGCATCAAATAAAAAATACTTGCTCAGCTCTTCAGGAAGGTTAGCTTTGATGATTTTATTAACTTGGGCTTCTTGTTCAGCGCGCTGCGTGGCTGGCGTAGCAGTACCGTATTGAAAGATAGTCCCATTCATGTTAAGCCGTACGCTTTCTACTGGTTTGTTATCAGGATTGAGCGCATAGGTGCGCGTAAGCACATAACTTTGCTCTTGATTGAGAACCCGTCCAGAAAAATGGATTTCTAATAAAATTTTGGGTTCCTGTGATTTTGTAGCACCAGCATTGATTAATTCCTTAAATACTCTTTTATTCGGAATGTTGAGTCCATACAATGCTCCATAAATAGCGTCAAAAAAAGTAGTTTTACCACCTCCATTGGCTCCTCCTATTAAAATAATAGGACGATCTGGATGAGAAGTGATATCAAGATCTAGATCAAGATAGGTTTTAAAGTTGTTGGCTTTTATCTTTTTTATGAGCATGTTATCTAATTTTTTGAAGAGATTTTTCTAGCAGTTTTTTTAAACTTTTTTCATCTAGCTCTTCGTTCTTGATCTTGTTTTCGTGATACGTTTTTAAAACGTTTTCTTTTAACCAATCAAAATCAACTTCAAATTGATTACAAAGTGTTTCAATCACTTGCATATCTTCCTTTCGTATGCCGTAATGCACAAATAGCGTGTCTAGTCCTTTTTTGCTCATAATTTCTAATTATTTGTAATCTGCTGGATTTAAATAATCCCAGCCTTTTAAGTCTTTGGTATTGTTAATTCTCAATTTTGAAAACCGCCAATTTGTGGTTTCTCCAATAGTTTCTGGAATCAACACCCCGCCAACAAACTTCTTTTTAGGATCATTTTTTTGCTCCTGTTCCATATATTCAATCAATGCGTTATGCTTATTTGGTGCATTGTGATCAGATTGTTTTGTCTTTGTATCAAAAAAGCCTTTTGATCCATCTTTAAAATGAATAATAAAATCTATAAAAAACGAACGTAGATCATTTTCCTCTGTTCGGTAAGGCACTGAAAAATGTTCTACACCAGAATCGCCATTTTTGTACCACCAATCAATAGACTCCTTATTTGAATTAAGGAATTCTCTAAAGGATTTTTCTGGGCTAGAAACATTACTTATTTCATAAAAAGGAGCTAAAGCGTGCAACTCGGGTTTTTGCCGATTATAGTGCTCGGTGTAAAACCTTTTCTTCGGAACTTCCCAAACTGTGGGTTCTACGCGTTTGCGTTCATTTCCTTTAGCTTTTTGCCATTCATCGAAAGATTCTAGGCCTTCTTGAATATGTTGTTGTAACAAAGCTTTATTCTGTGGAAATAAAAAGAATTTACGCGCTTCAAACTCAAACATCCCCAAATAATATTCGGCAAACTGAATTAAGGTTTGCTTCAATTTTTTCCAACTTTTAGAACGGTTGAGCCGGGTAATGTTTTCATAACAGAATGTATTGAGCATTGTACCAAATTGGGCAGTTGTGATGGCAAAGTCTTTTAAGTCATCATTTGAAATCTGGATAGCTCTTTCATCATAAACATCTACTTGAATATCGGTGGGAATACGTATTTGATGTTCATCCACCTCGATTTCCCAACCGTTTTCGATCAATCGGGAACGGTTTGTTTTTTTGAGTTTTTCAACATCTTCTTGCTCTTGCTCGGTAAACAAATCGATATCGGGTAATTGCTTTAGCCCGTATCGGTTTTCCATAATGTTGTAAAATTTTTGTTCAAAAACCGAAGTGAGCACCCCTTTAGACGGTCTGTCGTTTACAATAGTGGTATTATTGATTAAATCAAAAGTCCAGCCCATTTCATCGCGCCTATTGGCTGCAAACTTATAGAAATAGTCGGAATCTGCTGGTTTTAAGTTGATATGGTTGGTTTGTATGTCGGTATATACATAACCATAATTCAAGGCATCTGAAGTTAGATAATGTTTCCGTTCAGGCATTCGCAATATCCTACCGACGGTCTGCACGCCAAAATCTTTACTTTGGATGGGTCGATAACTCACCAAAATCGAAGCACGAGGGCAGTTCCAACCTTGAGCAATGGCTTGTTTAAAAATAAGAACGTCTTGTATGGCATTATCTTCCTCTAAACCATCTTTATCGCGCTCTCCCGAAAGCCAAATGCCTAATCGGCCATTTTGTTGGGTAATGCCATATTCTGAATTTAAAAGCGAAGTAACCGTATCGCGTATATTTTTATCTTCAGCACTTAAAGATTTATTATCAGAAGGTAATTGGACCAATATCAATGGGTTCAGTTTTCCTTCCCCCATTTCTTTATCATACAATTGCTGCAATTCTTCTTTTTTCTGAAATGCCGTTCGCAGTAAATGAATATGTACATTGTCATTTTCTTGCTTTTCAGGATCCAAACCAATATTAAGACGGACGCTTTTTTTGATGATACCCGAATTGATGACCTCTTTACGAGGCACCGATACCGTCATTCTTGGACGTATTTTATCACCGGTAGCGGTAATGAGGATTTCAACATCAGCTTCTATCATATTTCTAACTGCAATCGCCTGTTTTCCGGTAAACGCACTATCGTGTGCTTCGTCAATTAACAAGATGATTTTTGAACCATCAGCTTGTGTGTTTTCAACCAAGGTTTGAAGGTTGGTATTGGTCTCATTCTCTTTGCGCCATAAATTCTTCTGGCTGTGAACGCTGCTCCAATTCACGAACAACAATTCGTTGGGGTGGAGTTTAGGATTGTTGGATAGGTTATCGAGGTTCAAACACTTTATTTCCTTGGTATCATCAAACTGTTCCATCAAAGATTCATAGCTTTGGATGTGCAGGGTATTTGGTGCAAACCAAATAAAGCTGACCGGTTGTTGGGCTCCTGGTCGGTTTGGTAATTCTTCAATCAAGCGTTGCAGGAAGTGCGCCATCATTACCGTTTTTCCAGAACCGGTGGGAGACTCCAATAAAACCGGGGTTTGCGCATAAGGCTCATCGAGCGCGGCATAAGTATAGTCCAGTAAATTGCTTACGGCTGTTTCTTGAAATTGTTCTAATACGTACATAAAAATTATTTTGAGAGGCCTATTGTTCTAAAAGTGTTGCGGTAGGCGTTGTAAATTGCCTCTGGAAGTGGCACGGCATCAATCCGATCTGCCACGTCTATAAAATCTTCCCGAAGCGTTTCTTTTTCTGGGCTAAACCCGTAGAGTTTAATGGTTTTATCCTGAGGAATTTCTTTAATGATCTGGATTACCTTTTCAACAACTGCTTGCATATTACGGTTATGGAAAACGACGATCAAGTATTTATGACCACAATTAAAAATTTTCCCTTCTTTGTCGTTCCAACCTAATTCTTGGGTTTTGTCGATATAACAATCTTCCTTAATACTCAGCAACTGCACACTGGCCCTGGTGAGTAAACGACGGTTATATTCACTTTTAGCACTCTCCACAAAATCACATTTATAATAGCGCAGGTTGTTGTTTTTTAGGCCCTCGACTTTATTGCCTTTGGCATCGGTATAACCTTGAATAACGCGTTTATTGCGTTCGTAGGTGATTTCTTCGGCAATGTTGTTTTCGTTGTTCGTGACAATTATTCCTTTTAAACCTAAGTCATCCTCTTGATTTAAGTCCATTAATGCGTGTAATGTAGTTCCAGAACCAGCCATAAAGTCCAAAACAGTCAATTCATCATCAAAAAAGGATTTCGATCTAATTAATTTTTTAATTAATTCTTTAGGTTTTGAATATTGAAATGGCCTATCTGTTTTAAAAATTCTTTTTAAATCATCATATGCGTCTTCATTTGTTGCAGAAAATTCTCTACCGTCAATAAATGATGAAAAAGCCTTTATTGAGGTGCTGTTTTTTCGTAATGCTCTTGGTTGTATGTTTTTAGTATTGATATAAATTTCAGAACCTTTTTCTAATTCTTCATCTAAAAATTCTTGAGACCATATAAATGGGGCTTCTAATTTTAATTCATCTTGAATAATACCACTCTTAACATTAAAGTTATTCAAAACTGAAGTGGAACTCGTACCCTTGCCATACGAGCCTTTTTCATAAAAACCATCTTTTAATTTTGTTTTAATGGTTTGTTCTGGAAAAAAGAGAATATTTGTAGAATTAGTCCTTTTTATTAGTGGCTGTGTTTCATTCTTATTAGGTTCTGCTCCATAGAGTTTATCTAATTGATTTGATTTCCTATAAGGAAGGATATATTCCGTCATTGAAATTACATAATTCGACAAAAATGAACCCTTTCTCTTTTTAAACCAGATAAGCCTTCCTAAGAAATTAGACTCTCCAAAAATTTCATCACAAAGCATTTTCAAAGCAGCATCTTCATTATCATCTATGGAAATAAAAATCACTCCATCTTCCTTCAGAAGGTTTTTAGCTATTTTCAGTCTTTTGGCTATAAAGGCTAACCACTTACTGTGTTTAAAAGCATCATCTTTATCAACGTAAGTATCATTATAAACAAAATCCTTATTCCCCGTATTATAAGGCGGGTCAATATAAATCAGGTCAATTTTGTTTTCGTGGGTAAAGGTGAGCGCTGTAAGGGCGTGCAGGTTGTCGCCTTCAATAAGAATGTGATTAGGTTTTTTTTCGCTCTCCGAATCGTTTATAATTGCTCGTTCTCTTACCTCTTTTAAAATGGGCAATTTATGGCGCAGTTCTTCCTCTACGGTTTCGGGCTTGTCTTCCCAGACGAGGCCATATTTTTTCTTGGTGTTGATCAAGTTGGTGAGGTAGGCTTTTTCATCTTTGCTCAAGCCTTCAATGTCTTTGAGCTTAGTAAGTAGTTCTTTTTTGTTCATAGAAATTATGAGTACTTTTTTTGGTCTAGGCCCCACATTTAGAATTGGCAAAACCACAGCGGAGTATAATTTTGCCTAAATTTATATAAATTTTATGAATTCAGTGCATCTCGATTTTGATAAGCCTGAATATTTTAGGTTTCAAGCGGCTTGTTTTTCTAAGGCTAAAGTTATGGAAAGGGTTGCATTAAATTGTACGGAAAACCGTACGTGGGTTAATTTTTCAAGATAGATGAATAGGCAGACTAAAGTAGGCAGTAGCTGCCTTTTAGACTTTTGAATACATGGAGCTATTTGTCATTCAATAAAGCTTGATATAAATGATCAGTCAACAAAAAAACTTCAGAAGTGGGGTAAAAGGCAGTTCGAGGTTTTATTTAAAGTATATTTAAAGAATTTACAGCACCCGAATCAATAATTATGATTTTTTCTAAGATATACTTAATTCTTATTAATATACCACTTTTTCGATCTAAATCAAGATCAATAATAAACTCACTCTTTCACTAATGTAATAAATAATCCACTGACAACTGTCTTGTTAGGTCAGGAAAAAGGAAATTTATTACTTCATCAATATCATCCGAAATAAATTCTTCGGTTTTATTTTCCCTAATATCGGCTTTTTTTAACGCGTATATTTCATGAAAATGAAAACTAAGATAAAAAGACTTTATAACTGGGGTTCCAAAAACTTTTACTATTCTAATTCCATAAAAAGTACCATTCTGAAATTTGGGAATAATCCCAAAGTAGTTAAGGAATTGCGTTATGATTTTTATTTGATAATTGAATTTTCTCATGTTTTATATATAAAATAATAGAATTCCTCTACGTTATTTTTAGAAGTGAGCAACAGGATAATGATTATTTAATAATATACTTTATTAGATATTTCAAGATTCACCCGTTGAAAAATGACTGTTATTAATATGAGTAAGCCACTTATAAATAAGCTCCTTAAATACTTGCTATTTTCCATACGGATATTTCACAAAACACTATTTATATACGCCCCATTGGTTTAAGAATTTTTCCCAAGCTTCTTCCAGTATTTTCATCGAGTAATGATTAATCTAGATCAGTTACTTGAAATTTTAACATTTTAGTTTAAAACTTTCTGTTTTATCTAAAGTATAAGAGTAAGTATTAACAAAAAAAAATTAAAATTATGGGTTTATTAGCAATGGTATTTAAGAATATTAAAGAAACAGATCATCCGACGGACTACAGTTTTGTCGCTTATGTCACACATCCAAGTTGGCAACACAAAATTAAAAACTTAAAAGATGGACAAAAATATAAAGGTGAATTTTTAGAAGAGGATGTCCAATATGCTTACAGTGATCACTGTGAATTTTTAGAAGAGCTATGTGAAATCACAAAAAATGATGAGGTAACCGCGCATCTCAATAAAAACTCAATTGACAGCTTCAAAGGCATACCTTTTTTCGAATTAATTGATTTTGCAGATGATCAAGGGGTGCTTGATCATGAAACATGTGCTATTCTTTATGAAGATTTCAAAAATTGGAAAACCGCTGCAGAAAAGCATTTTGATAAAATAGACAACAATTATTTTAAAAGTAAATACAATGATTGGCTAGATGTTTTCCGTCTGGGCAAGGAAAAAAATTGCGCAGTTGTATTCTAAAATGGATTATTTTAAAATACAAATTACAATACCAGATAAACTTGAGAAGGCATTGGTTAAAGTTCCAAGAAAAGATTATAAAAAAGGAGTTTTAGAAATTTATGCCTCTCTTGTTCATCTTCATAGAACAAAATCAAAGTTCCAATTTTTTAAGGACTCTATAGGCTTTTTCGACGTGCCATCTGCTTATTTAAAGCGAGTAAGAAGTCACTATCATAAATACGTTGATTTTTTACTTGAGCATCAGATTTTACAATTTTATTCTGAGAATTCTGAAGTCATCCAAAAAAGCTTTGATTTATTTGAAGATGAAATAATCCGCCGAAAAAAATATTATAGCACAGAAAACGGTAAATGTGCGAGATATTGTTTTTTAATTGATCCTGAAGTGGGGCGTGATAAAAATATCATAATTAAAAATCCAAATGCTGATAAAAAATGGTATCAGATCACTAAACGCTCTCTTGAGCATATAGGTCTCGAATATTCGTTTATAAAAAGAGATAGCTATTCTCGGCGCTTGCACACGCGTATAACGTCTAAGACAGGTGTTAGATCGTTATCAACTGATGAAGAAGCTATTATTAATTCCTACAAAGTATATTTTAAAAATTATTTTAATAAGGAATTCTGCTTGATAGATGCTAGAGCTTGTCAACCAACTTTATTACATTTTTATTTAAGAAGCAGGAAAGTTGATGATGCTCAATTTAGTTACATATTCGAAAATAAATTTTATTTCTATGATAAAATTGTGCAAAGCGGTGCTGCTGAGGATAGGCAACAAGCTAAACACAAATTCACGATCTGGCTAAATGGCAAGTCAGCACAAATGCCAAAAGAATTAAATGATTTATTCCCGGTGGCCACCACCTATTTGAAAAAAATAAAGAAAAAGTATGGATATAAAGAAATTGGAGCTAAGGTTACCCGTTTAGAGTCTAAAATATTTATAGACAATATATTAAACTCTATTAATTTGGATTTTTGCCTGAGTATACATGACGCCATTATTGTTCGCCACAGTGATTTAGACAAAGCAATGAATCATTGTAGACACCTATACGGAGATATCTTAGAATTTGAAGTAGAAAGATTGTAATGGTTCCTAATGAAGCAAAAAAGTAATATTATGTTGGAATCCAATAATATTTGTTCTATAAATGTTCTACAAATTTAAAATATTGAACATAAAATACTTCTTAAAACATCACATTCATTATTGTTAAGGACATACTGTTTTATAAAGTTTAGGAAACTTCTATTCTAAAATAATTGTTGTCAGAACATTATGGAAAAAAAGGGGGATGGAAAGATATCGATAAACTATAAAGAAAAAGGAGAAATATGTAGTGCTCGAGATAATAAATTGGGAATAAATCCAATATAATGGAATATTTCCTTTAATCCGTTTTATTTTATACTTTTGTAATAAATAAATCAAGGATGGAAAACAAAAAATTCTCCATAGTCGATGTAGAAACTACGGGCGGTGGAATGCGTGGGAATAGGATAACGGAAATATGTGTTGTCATCCTGCAAAATGGTGAAATTTTAGATAAATACACCACACTTATAAATCCTGAAAAGATAATTCCTCACCATATTACAGCGTTAACAGGCATATCCAATGAAACGGTGGAAGGTGCACCACTATTTTATGAAGTGGCTGAAGAAATTCAAAAGATTACTGAAAATACCATTTTTGTCGCCCACAATGTCCATTTCGATTATAATGTAATACGAAATGAATTCCGCAGATTGGGAATGGAATTTGACCGAAAAAAGCTATGTACGGTTCGTTTGTCAAGAAAATTAATCCCCCATCTTTTAAGTTATAGCTTGGGTCGCATTTGCAGTTCAATAAATATACCCATTGAAAACAGACATAGGGCAGAAGGGGATACCGATGCTACGGTAATTTTATTTCAGAGATTGATGAGTTTGGATGAAAACTATGAAGTTTTCAATCAATTTTTAAACCCCAGATCCAAGGAAGCTTCTTTACCACCACACTTAAATTCAAAACAGATATTGGATTTGCCCAATTCCGCAGGAATCTATCTTTTTAAGAATAAAGGTCAAAAAGTGATATATGTGGGAAAAGCTAAGAATATAAAGAAAAGGGTTTTGTCCCATATCTACAATAAAAAGAATAAGGGGTATTTAATGTGTCAAGAATCATTCTTTATTGAGCATGAGGAAACGGGAAATGAACTTACCGCCCTTTTATTGGAATCGGAATTAATAAAGAAATACTATCCTAAGTTTAACAGAGCGCAAAAAAGACCTCAAAGCTCTTATAAAATCATTTCATATAAAAACCAAAGAAACATCATTCAATTGGCCATTACCAAAACTAAGGCTACAGATGATTCCTTAATGACGTTTTATAATAGAACACTAGCTCGTGAACGGTTGGAGTATATATGTGAGACATATAATTTATGCCCTCGTTATTGTGGTTTACAGAGTAACGTCGAAGTGTGCTCACACTATAAAATAAATAATTGTGAAGGTATTTGTGATGGGACGGAAGAAATAGAGGATTATAACAAAAAGGTGGGTGCAGCGATAGAACACTTAAATGATGACAAACCCACCTATATTATTTATGGCAACGGAAGAAATAGCGACGAAAAATCCATTGTGCTTATAAAGGAAGGGAGGTATCGGGGCTTTGGTTTTGTGGATGAAAGTGAAGGTTTCTCCAATGTAGAAGAAATAGAGAACTTTCTTTCTCCCATGCATCATACCTATCATACCAGTCGAATTATTAGAAGTTACCTCAAAAAAAATCCATACAAAAACGTAGTTCAATTTGAGAAGGAGGTGCTGAGTGAATAAATCAATTTTACACCTAGACCTAGATACTTTCTTTGTATCAGTTGAACGGCTATTAGACTCTAAGCTTAATAAAAAACCGGTCCTTGTTGGAGGTACTGGAGATAGGGGCGTGGTTGCCGCATGTAGCTATGAAACCCGTCGTTTTGGTGTGCATTCGGGGATGGCTATGAAAATGGCTAGACAATTATGTCCACAAGCAATTGTGATTCTGGGAGATGCTGGAATATATATGAAATATTCCGATATGGTTACTGATATCATTAAAAATGAAGTTCCCGTATTTGAAAAAACAAGCGTTGATGAGTTTTATGCAGATTTAACCGGGATGGATCGTTTTTTTGGAAATTATAAATTTTCAAAACAAATACGAGAAACAGTGATTAAAGAAACGGGATTGCCCATATCCTTTGGGTTGTCCCAAAACAAAGTGGTTTCAAAAGTTGCCACTGGCGAGGCCAAACCAAATAACCAGATAAAAATAGATGTAGGTTTTGAAAAAGATTTTTTAGCCCCCTTGTCGATACGGAAAATTCCGATGGTAGGAAAGGTAACTGCCCAAAAGCTAAGAAATCTAGGTGTCCACCATATAAAAACATTACAGAATATGCCTTTAGAAATGGTTGTTTCGGTATTGGGTAAGAATGGTAGAATCATATGGAATAGAGCTAATGGAATTGACAGCTCACCCGTAATTCAGTATAATGAGAGAAAGTCAATTTCTAACGAGCGAACTTTTAACAAGGATACTATTGATGTTAAAAAGATCGAGTCCTGTCTCAGTGCCATGGGTGAAAACTTAGCCTATCAATTACGTCAAGGAAATAAACTTACCTCCTGCGTTTCTGTAAAAATTAGGTATTCAGATTTCAGTACATATTCTAAACAAATGAAAATTCCATATACCAGTGCGGATCATGTGCTTATCCCATTAATCCACAATCTATTCAATAAACTTTACAATAGAAGGGTATTAATACGCTTGATAGGGGTCAATTTCTCCCATCTGGTCAGCGGACATTACCAAATTGATCTTTTCGACGATAATTTAAAAAGATTAAACCTGTATGCCTCATTAGACAATATACGCAATCGCTATGGCAGTAATACAGTTATGCGCGCTTCTACAATGGATGTAAAATCGATTCGCAATAACCGTAATCCTTTTAATGGGGAACCTCCAATTTTGTTAGTCCACAGAAAACAATAATGTACACGAATTGTCACACCTATTATTCGCTTCGTTATGGCACTTTTTCTGAAATTGAACTTTTAGAATTAGCGCAGCAAAACAATATAAAGCAATTGGCACTGACCGATATTAATTCCACATCGGCTTGCTTGAGTATTATAAAAAATGCTCCTAATTATAATATTGATGTTTCGGTTGGGGTGGATTTTAGAAATGGTACAAGACAACAATATGTAGTCATTGCTGAAGATAATGTTGGGTTTCAAAATATCAATGCATTTCTTACTGAGCACCTTCATAAAAAAAAAGTGTTTCCAGAACTATGCCCAAAATTGGAAAACTGTTTTGTTATATATCCTTTTGAGAAAGTATTGGAATTAGAGAAGAAAGAATTTTCTGCGAACGAGTTTATAGGAATATCTATTGTTTCTCTGCGTAAGCTTTTGTTTTCTCGTTACAGACACTATGATAATTTAGCAATTCAACAACCTGTATCTTTCAGAAACCAAAATGATTACAATGCCCATCGGTTGCTAAGGGCTATTGATTTGAATATTTTATTGAGCAAGTTGCCAGAAACGGAACAAGGCTTAAAAACAGACAAAATGGTTTCAAAAGATGAGTTGCTTTCTGTTTTTGAATCGTTTCCCAAAGCAATAGAAAACACCAACTATCTTCTTGAAAACTCCAATGTTCACTTTTCATTCAATAGTAAACGAGAAAACCAAAATCAGGAATGTTACTTAGCTAATAAACAAGAAGATTATACCTACTTGCGAAAATTGGTTTTCGATAATATAGCATATCGATATCCCAATGCGGATAACATCGTCTTTCAAAGAATAGAGAAGGAGTTGAAGGCTATAAAAGAAATGGATTTCGTTTCTTATTTTTTAATAAACTGGGATTTACTGCAATATGCAAAATCCAAGAACTACCCATATATAGGGCGGGGTAGTGGCGCAAACAGCATTGTAGCGTATATTATTGGCATTACTAATGTAGACCCTATAGAGTTAGATCTTTATTTTGAACGCTTTATAAATGTATATAGATCGTCCCCACCTGATTTTGATCTTGATTTCTCATGGCGGGATAGGGATGATATAACCCATTATATTTTTAATCGATTTAAAAATACAGCCCTAATGGGTACCTATGTTACCTTTAAATTCAGAGCTGTCGTTCGTGAATTAGGAAAAGTATTTGGGTTACCAAAAGCTGAGATTGATAGTTTTTTAAAGGTAAACAATACAGACACCAAAAATGATGAGTACATTCAATTAATCGTTAAATACGGAAAACTGATTCATGGGTTTCCTAATTATCTGAGTGTTCATTCGGGTGGGATATTAATCACCAAAAAACCAATCAATTACTATACAGCTACTTTTATGCCTCCTAAAGGTTTTCAGACTGTTCAAATTGATATGAACATTGCTGAAGATGTGGGTATCTTTAAATTCGATATTTTAGCGCAACGAGGACTTTCAAAAATTAAAGAATGTTTGGAGATCATAGCCTATAATCAACCAGACGCTAAAGTGGCTGATATTGATATGGTATCCAAATTTAAGTCGGATCCTGCCATAAACAATATGCTCAAAACTGGTGATTGTATGGGGGTTTTTTATGTAGAGTCACCCGCCATGCGGGTTTTAATGACCAAATTAGAAACTCAAGACTATCTTGGACTTGTGGCTGCCAGCTCCATTATCCGTCCCGGAGTAACCAATGGAGGTATGAAAGATCAATATATTCTCAGACATAAGTTTCCTGAAAAACGGAAAAATGGACATCCTGTTTTACTAGAGATTTTAAAAGAGACCTATGGTGTAATGGTTTACCAAGAGGATGTCTTAAAAGTTGCTCATTATTTTGCAGGTTTGGATTTGGGCGAAGCAGATATCCTACGTCGAGGAATGAGTGGTAAGTCCCGATCCAATAAAGAGATTAGAGCAATTGAAAAAAAGTTTAAGGATAATTGTATTATAAAAGGATACCCTGAAAAATTAATCGAGGAAATTTGGGGTCAGGTAAGTGCTTTTGCAGGATATGCTTTTGCTAAGGGACATTCTGCTTCTTATGCAGTTGAAAGTTACCAAAGCTTATATCTTAAAAAATACTTTCCGTTAGAATTTATGGTGGCCGTATTGAATAACGGGGGTGGCTTTTATTCTATTGAAACATATGTGCAGGAAATAAAAATGCAAGGAGGTATTGTGGAGAAGCCCTGTATTAATAATAGTTTATCAGAAACAATAATCCAAAACAAAACTATTTATTTAGGCTTTCAATTAATTAAGGATTTAGAGGTTAGAACCATTCAAAAAGTTATAGAATCGCGAAGTACCTTTGGCATTTTTGAAAGTTTTGATGATTTTATCGACAGGGTTCCCATAAGCCTAGAACAGTTAATCATTTTGATTAGAATAGATGCTTTTCGTTTTACAAGGTTGGATAAACATCAAATCATGTGGGAAGCGCATTTAAAAGTCATAAAAAAACCGTGCGATGTTTCTGCACCAAAACTCTTCCACTCTAGATCTGTTAGTTTTAAATTACCTGAAATTACCACAAATAAACTAATAGATGCTTATGACGAGATGGAGTTAATAGGTTTTCCATTAAATGGATATTTTAATTTAATTGAAAAGTATTTTGTAAAGAATATTTTGGCCAAGGACATTCCGCTGTTTGAGAATAAGCAAATAACTATTTTTGGTAAATTGATTACTTTAAAGGGAACCAATACTGCTAAAGGTGATCGTATGAATTTTGGAACCTTTATTGATTTTAAGGGAACTATTTTTGATACTGTTCATTTTCCCAACATAGCACAAAAATATACGGTACGTGCTAATGGAGTATATTTAATAACAGGTAAAGTTGTTAATGACTTAGGATATTATTCTATTGTAGTTGACTCTATAAAATTTCAAAAATTTTTACCAGACCCGAGACTTTCCAATGTGAATAATTCGGATAAAAATATGTTTATTTAAACTGGATGTGTAATAATAAAGATTTTGAGACTTTGCATATTGATAAATAAAGAATCACTATATTACTTTAGGCCTTGATATAGAGACTATGAGAAAAAATAATTTGTAAAATGTTGTACACTTTTGTTTTACACATAAAACAAAAAACCCTGCAAGTCAAAGACTTACAGGGAATTTATGTGGTACCTCCAGGAATCGAACCAGGGACACACGGATTTTCAGTCCGTTGCTCTACCAACTGAGCTAAGGTACCTGCTTAAAGCGGGTGCAAATATAAACGTTATTTATATTTTGCAAAACATAAAGGTAAAAAATATTCTAATATTTTTTCAATTTAATATCCCGTTAACAACCTTATGTTGCTTCATTGTTTATTTTTACGCACTTACTTAAAAAAATGAACTTAATAATTGATGTAGGAAACACCCTAATCAAGCTCGCTGTTTTTATAAATGGAGAGCTTCAGATAAAGAAAACCACTATTAAAGGTGATTTTTTCGATGTTTTTTCTGAAATAAAAAATAAATACCCACAGATTGAAAAATGTATTATTTCAAGTGTAGGGAAAATTAGTGAAGCACATCTTGCTAAAATCCAAAATGCTTATCCGGTTTTGGTTTTGAGCCATTCCACCCCCATTCCTTTTATAAATGAATATGCCACACCAACTACACTTGGAGTAGATCGTATCGCTTTAATAAGTGCAGCTGCGGTGGAATATCCCAATAAAAATGTATTGGTAATCGATGCAGGAACTTGTATTACTTACGATTTTCTTTCAGAAGCTAACGTGTATAAAGGAGGGGCTATTTCGCCAGGCTTACAAATGCGGTACAAAGCCATGCATACGTTTACTGAAAAACTTCCGTTATTGGAAGCAGAGCAAATAAGTAGCCAAATTGGGAACTCCACAATTAAAGCTATGCACGGTGGTGCCATTAACGGGATTTGCTTTGAAATTGACGGATTCATTACTGCTTACGCAAGGGACTTTAAGAATTTAACAGTTATTTTAACAGGTGGGGACGCTCATTTTTTGCGAGATCGCTTAAAAAATGACATCTTTGCCACCTCAAATTTTTTATTACAGGGGTTAAACCACATTTTAGAACATAACAAACATTGATGTTAAAACGAATTATAGTAACGGTTTTAGTGCTGTTTATAGCAAGTTCTGCTATGGCGCAAGAAGGAACCACATCTCCGTATTCATTTTACGGAATAGGCTCATTAAAATTTAAAGGTACTGCCGAAAATAGAATGATGGGGGGTATAGGAGTGCTTTCAGACAGTATTCACCTTAATCTACAAAATCCCGCCGGAGTTGCAGAACTTAGGTTGGTGAACTTTACAGTAGGTGCTAGCCATAAAGAAACCAGATTAAAAACAGATGGGGACTCTCAAAACGCTTCAACCACCTCTTTAGATTATATCGCAGTGGGGATACCAATGGGTAAGTTTGGAGCTAGTTTTGGATTGATACCTTACACATCGGTTGGGTATCAACTACAAACCGAAGCCCAAAACGAAGCAGGGCAAAGTATTACTAGATATACAGGTACTGGCGGCATAAACAAAGCATTTTTAACCTTGGGTTATCAAATAACGCCTAAATTAAGTTTTGGTATAGATGCAAACTATAATTTCGGAAATATTGAAAATAAAGCCCTGAGTGCTCAAGAAGATGTGGAGTTTTCAACAAGGGAAATAAATAAATCTGATATTTTAGGCTTTAGCTTCAACTTTGGTGCCACATACAAAACAATGGTGAGCGAAGAACTTGAGTTAGCAACATCCTTGACGTATACACCTGAAACTGATTTCACATCTGAAAACACTCGGTCTCTTGCAACAATTGTTTTCCTTGGAGATGGAAGTGAAAACGCTGTGGATGTTCGGGATATTCCAGTTTCTGATACAGATTTTTCCTTTCCTTCACAGCTAACAGCAGGTGCCGGAATAGGTAAACCAAAAAATTGGTTTGTAGGTGCTGAATACACTAGCCAAAAAACCAGTAATTTTACAAACCGTACTTTCACATTGGAAAATGTAGAATTTAAAGACGCTTCAAAATATAGGTTGGGTGGATTTTACATTCCAAACTATAACGGCTACGGAAGCTATTGGGAGCGTGTTGTTTATAGAGCGGGAATGCGATTTGAAGAAACAGGAATCAATGTAAATGGAGAAGATATTAATGAGTTTGGCATATCTTTTGGAGTAGGATTACCTGTAAGTAAGTCATTTTCCAATATTAACCTAGGTTTTGAAGTGGGAAGACGCGGAACGAAAGAGGCCGGCCTTATACAGGAAAATTTCTTCAACGCATTTATAAGTCTGTCCCTGAATGATAGATGGTTCCAAAAAAGATTAATAGATTAATTATTAAACACTAAACTATAACTATGAAAACGAAAGCGATTTTATTTTTAACTGTTCTAGCCTTAATGGTTAGCGGTAAAGGCTTCGCTCAAATGGATGATTGCCAACTTAATTTATCTCTGTTTGTAGAGCCAGCTAAGGCAAAAAACTATGAAGCTGCCCTGCCTTATTACGAAAAACTTATAAAGGATTGTCCAAATTATAATCTGGCAACCTATCAATATGCCGAAAAAATGTTCAAGCATTTTATTGATAACGGCGATAAAGGCAAAATTGAAGATTTAATAAAGTCTTACAATTTAAGATTAAAGCACTTTCCTGCAAAAACGAAAGAGGGTGAGGTTTTATCAGATATAGCCAAACTTAAGTATGAAAATGGTATTGGCACAAAGCAAGAGCAGTTCGATGCTTTTAATGAAGCTTTTACCAAGCACGAAGAAGACTTTACAAGCCCTAAAGCATTGTATGCTTACTTTTCGTTAGCGGTAGATTTGTATGATGAAGGCAAAAAAGACATTCAAGATGTTTTTGATCTTTACGATGCCGTAACTGAAAAAATTGAAAAAGAAGAGAATTCGCTGGCCGAAAAGCTTACTAAGTATATGGATAAGCAAGATGCCGGTACAGATCTTTCTTCTAAAGAGAAAAAATATATGAGTGCCTATGAAAATAACCTAAAAGCTTATGGACAGGTTAAAGGCAGCGTAAATGGAAAATTAGGTATTTTGGCAGATTGCCCTAACTTAATTCCATTATATGAAAAAGACTTTGAAAACAAGAAAGACGATGTAAGTTGGTTAAAAAGAGCTGCTGGTCGTTTAAGTGCTAAAGAGTGTGATACACCACTTTTCTTTAAACTAGTACAACAATTGCATACTCTAGAGCCTTCTGCAAAATCTGCATATTACTTAGGTCAGCTTGCTGATCAAGAAGGAAAGACAAGTAAAGCTATGGAGTATTACAATGAAGCAGCCGATCTTGAAACAGAACCTGCAGCGAAAGTAAAAATCTATAGAAGAATTGCAGATAACTTCCGTAATAAAGGAAGCTATGGTCAAGCAAGAACCTATTACAGGAAGTTACTTGAGATAAAACCATCAGACGGTACATCATACTTGCGAATTGCAACTATGTACGCAAAGAGTGCCAACAATTGTGGTACGACACCATTTGAGAAAAGAGCCATTAACTGGAAAGCCGCTGAAATGGCAGACAAGGCAGCTCGTGTAGATGCTTCAGTTGCTTCCTCAGCAAGAGCTGCAGCCAGTAGCTATAGACAACGTGCTCCTAGTAAAAATGATATCTTTAGCGAAGGTATGGCCGGAAAAACAGTTAGTTTTAGCTGTTGGGTAGGCGGTAGCGTACGAGTACCTAATTTATAAGGATGATCACTTTCAATCATAGTATTAAAAGCGTGGTGGCAATACTTTTTGCCATCACGTTTTTTTCATGTGAAGGAAATTATAAAAACGTAAAACAATTAACCCGAAAGGACAATGAGCCTATGGGTATAGGTAAAGAGATCAACGCAAAATATACCGATTCCGGTAAAGTTGTTGCAAACCTAATTACACCATTGTACTTAGATTTTTCAAACTTGGATTTTCCCTATAAAGAATTTCCCGAAGGGGTAGAAGTTCAATTTTGGAATGAGGAAGACGAAAAAAGTACTGTTACCTCTAATTATGCCATTCAATACGAAAATACTGGCATTATCGATATGCGGGATGATGTTGTTTTGGTTACTCACGATAGTTTAGTGTTGCGGGCAGATCAATTGTATTGGGATCAAAAAAACCAATGGGTTTTTACAAATAAACCCTACCAGATTGAGTTTAAAGACGGATCCTATAATGATGGAGCTTGGTTCGATTCAAGCCAGGATTTTACAAAATTTCTCTCTCGAAAAAATGCAGGGGTTCAATTAATTGATACAAAAAAAGAAGAAAAAGATGCACAAGAAAATATTTAGACTTTTTGAATACGTTTATTTGGTCATGGCGGCCTTTTCACTTTATTTAGTTTGGGAAAATTGGGGTGATAACCGAAACCGTGCCTATTTGTTTGCTTTTTTTGCAGTAGTTGCTATCTTTATGTTCTTCTTTAAGCGTAACTTCCGCAGAAAAATGGAAGAGCGCAACAAAAACCAATAATGGAAGTAAGTATTCTTGTTATTGTTAGTATGCTTATCCTATCGGCTTTCTTTTCCGGGATGGAGATAGCATATGTTTCTTCAAATAAAGTTCACATTGAAATTGAAAAGAAGCAAAATGATTTACTGGCAAAAGTACTTCAGAAAATAACCCGTAGGCCTTCAAAATTTATTACCACTATGTTGGTTGGTAATAACATTGCGTTGGTTGTGTATGGGCTGTTTATGGGCGATTTGCTTATGGAGTTTATCCCACTTACCGGGATGTCTGGTCTTTTGGTGCAAACCATTATTTCTACCTTAGTGATTTTACTTACTGCTGAGTTTTTACCAAAAGTTTTTTTTCAAATTTATGCCAATAAGCTTATTAAAGTATTCGCAATTCCTGCTTACTTTTTTTATATGTTATTTTCTGTTATTTCTGAATTTGTAATTTGGATTTCAGACCTTGTGTTAAAGCTTTTTTTTAAAACGAAAGGAGATACCATTCAGCTTACGTTTAGTAAAATGGAATTAGGGAATTACATCAGTGAGCAAATGGAAACAGTTGAAACCCATGATGAGGTGGATAGCGAGATACAGATATTTCAGAATGCGTTAGATTTTTCCGAAGTGAAATCGCGTGAAGTAATGGTGCCCCGTACCGAAGTGGTAGCGGTCGATATTAAAACCACTCCAAAAGAACTGAGTAAACTTTTTACTGAAACCGGACTTTCCAAAATCATTATTTACAAAGAAAGCATAGATGATGTTTTAGGGTATGTTCACTCTTTCGAGCTTTTTAAAAAACCTACGACCATTAAAAAAGTGCTCATGCCGGTTGTTTTTGTGCCAGAAACGATGCTCGCAAAGGACGTACTGAATATTTTAGCACGAAAACACAAAAGCATAGCTGTTGTAATTGATGAATATGGCGGAACTTCCGGAATTATGACAGTAGAAGACATTATTGAAGAGCTTTTTGGGGAAATAGAAGACGAGCACGACAGTATCGAATTAACAGAGGAGGTACGTGCAGATGATCATTATAAGTTTTCTGCTCGTCACGAAGTGGATTACCTGAATGAAACATACAAATTTAACTTGCCCGAAAACGAAAACTACGAAACTTTAGGCGGTTTAATAGTCTATTTTACCGAAGGGATTCCCAACCAAGGCGAAATAGTTGAAATAGAAGGGTTTTTATTTAAAATCCTAGGAGTTTCAAATACAAAAATTGAAATGGTAGAGCTGTTTTTAAAATCTGAAAACTAATATATAATCTCTCCAAAGGGTAGCATTGCCGTTAATTAACTTCCCTGTTTTAAAAGATTAACACACTAACTTCAATTTTTTTTAACAAAGTTTTTTATTAATGCGTTGAAAATGGTATTTTCGCCCCCTATAAATTTGACTGACAGATGGCAATATTAAACAGTATTAGAAAAAGAGGAATTTTCCTTATTTTAATTATAGCATTAGCACTTTTTGCTTTTATTTTAAGTGACGTTCTTGCAAAAGGATCCGGGGTTGGTAAAGACCAAGACACCGTAGCAATTGTAAATGGTAACGAGATTACTCGCCAAGATTTTATGCAACAGGTAGAAACTGCGCAACGTAACCTTGGGCCAAACGCAACCACTGCACAAGCAATGAATATGGTTTGGGAGCGTGAGCTACGTAACACGTTACTTAGCGAGCAGTATGAAGAACTAGGGCTTACAATTCAAAAAGAGCAGTTGAACAACGCCATGCGTACTTCTTTAGCTAACAACCCACAATTTCAAAATGAATTGGGCGAGTACGATGAAGCTTTAGTACAGCAATATGTAGCTAGTATTAAAGGTAATCCGCAATTGTACGGTCAATGGCAAGATTATGTAGAAAACATTAAAGAGGCGGCGCTTCAAAATATGTACATGAACCTTGTAAAAGGTGGGTTAACATCTACAATGGCAGAAGGGAAGCAACAATATCATTTTGAAAACGATAAGATAAACCTTCAGTATGTACAGGTTCCTTACACTAAAATAGCTGATGAAGATGTGCCTGTTTCTGATGAGGAAATAAAGCAATATATAAAAGAGCACAAAAGCGAATACGAAGTAGATAAGCAAATTGACATTCAATATGTGTCTATTTCTGAAGAGCCTTCAGCAGAAGATATTCAAGAGGCTAATGCAAGTGTAGCGGCTTTATTGGAAGACAGAGTTGAATATAACGATACAATTGCAGGTTTCAAGAATACAACTGACAATGCAAGGTTTGTAAATGAAAATTCAGATCAAGGGTACACAGACCGTTGGTACTTCAAAAAAGATTTGCCAGCACCATTGGCAGACACCATTCCTTCTATGAATGAAGGTGATATTTACGGTCCTTACGAAGTAGGTTCTACTTTAAACTTAAGTAAAGTAATAGCTGTAGAACAGTTGCCAGATTCTGTTCAATCAAGACATATTTTGGTTAGGTACCAAGGCTTGCAAACAGCGCCTCAAGTTGTAACTCGAACTAAAGAAGCTGCTAAAAAATTAGCAGATAGTCTTTCTTCAGTAATTAATAAAGATAAAAGTAAGTTTGAAGCGTTAGCTTCAGAATTTTCAGAAGACCTTTCAAACAAAGAAGAAGGTGGTGATTTAGGATATGTTGGTCCTGGTAGAATGGTGCCTGCGTTCAACGATTTTATTTTTGATAATAAAGTGGGTACAGTAGGAGTTGTGGAAACAAATTTTGGTTTTCACGTTGCTGAAGTGCTAGATCAGAAAAACAAACAACGTGCTGTAAAAATAGCAACGGTAATTAAAAAGATTGAACCTTCTGAAAACACTATCAATAACACTTTCTCAAGAGCAACAAACTTTGAAGTTGCGGCTAAGGATGGTGATTTTTCAGAAGTGGCAAAAGAACAAGAATTAACGGTACGTCCAGTTAATAAAATAGGCGAATTAGATGCTAACATTCCTGGTGTTGGTAATAACCGTACCATCATCACGTGGGGCTTTGAAGAAGAAACCGAAGTTGGCGATGTAAAACGTTTTAATGTTCCTGGTGGATATGTGATTGCACAATTAACTCGTAAAAGCCCAGAAGGATTGATGAGCGTTTCGGAAGCTTCTGCAAAAGTTACTCCTATATTACGCAATAAAAAGAAAGCAGAGAAAATTAGAGCTTCTATTTCTGGCACAACTGTTCAAGAAGTAGCCAATAGTCAAAACGTACAAGTACAAACGGCTACGGCTGTAACAATGGCAAACCCGACAATTCCGGGTGCTGGAAGCGAGCCAAAAGTTGTTGGTGCTGCATTTGGCGAGAAAGCTGGAGAAACCACAGGGTTAATTGATGGTAAAACAGGCGTATTTAAAGTTCGTGTGCTGGCTATAAACAAAGCGCCGGATATTGATAATTACACTAGCTACGTAAACCAGTTAAACGCAGGAAATAGCGCTGTTAACAATCAAGTTTATCAGTCGTTGAAGAAGAAAGCAGACATTGAAGATAACCGTGCTAATTTCTATTAATAAAAAGTTAGTTTAAAATACTAAAAAGCCTTCTTGTTTTCGAGAAGGCTTTTTTTATAGTATCATCTCGTTAAAAGTAATAATAGTAGTGTATCCTTTTCTTCGGAAATATTCTTTACTGGCTTCATCGCCAGTTGCCAAAACAAAATCACCACCCCAAGCACCGAGACTTTTTACTGTTCCTTTAAAGTTGGGGAATAATCTTTCTTTTATAGGCTCGATTTTTAAAATTTCTGAAATTGTTTTTTCATGGCTATTCATCACGTTTTCAAAATCCCGAAGTGTGTAGCATAGCAGAAGTTTTTTTCCCAAATCAGAAATTTTTTCAATGTCTTTTAGAGAAACGTTGTTTTTCCTATACTGGGCAATGCCTTCTTTACTATCCTGCTTCTTATTAAGATGCACAAAAAATAATTGTTCGGTAAAATCCCATGGAAGATGTGCTTTTTTAATAATAGGTTCGCCTTCTGTTATTTGATAGAAAAAAGGTGAGTTTGTTTGGGCTGCTGCAATATCATAGCCGCTACCGCCAAAACTCTTATACAATAGCTTAAAAGCATCTACCCGTGCCCATTGTGCAATATTGTTAATAAGTGTCGAGGAGGATCCTAGACCCCACTCACGTGGGAAGGTCATTTGGGTAAAAGCGTTTTCTCCTGTTGTATTGGCAAGAAATTCTTGGTTAAGATTTTTTGCTTCACGTAAAATGGTTTGCAACGTGCTAGCTATTAAAGTTTTGTTGGTTTCTAATATTTCGAAAGTGCTCAAAGAAAATGAAGCACTAAACCAGCATTGATTGTTAACATCAAAGCTGTTCCATAGCAATTTATTTGTCGAGGAGGTTTCAACTGTTAGAGATTGCCCGTGTTTTGTAGGGATTGCCAGGGCGGTTGCTCCGTCCAGTACTACATATTCACCGGTGAGCAATAATTTTCCGTTGCTGTAAAATGTTTTTTTCAAATTAAGATCGTAATTGTTCTACATATTCAATAACAGCGCTATGCGAAACCGTGTTGTCATTAAAATGAGAAATAGCTTTTTTCTTTTCAGTTTCCGAAGCATCCACTTGATTTAAAATGTTCATCAAATGCATTTTCATATGCCCTTTTTGAATACCAGTGGTTACTAACGAACGAATGGCAGCAAAGTTCTGTGCCAGACCGGCTACTGCGACTAACTCCATTAGCTCTTTGGCGTTGGGTTTTTGTAGTAGTTCAAACGCAAATTTTGTAAGCGGATGTAAGGATGTAAGCCCGCCGACAGTTCCCAGCGCCAAAGGTATTTCAATAGAAAACGTAAAAGTATCATCTTCAATTTTAGCATCAGTCAAACTCGTGTATTTGCCATTTTTAGAAGCATAAGCGTGAATTCCTGCTTCCACAGCTCTAAAGTCGTTGCCAGTAGCTAATACTAGGGCATCAATCCCGTTCATAATTCCTTTGTTATGGGTAACGGCTCGGCGAGGTTCGGTTTGAGCAATTTGGATGGCGCGGACAAACTTTTGAGCAAAAGCTAACCCTGAAATATCTTCTTGTTTCAAATCTGCTATGTTACAGCTTACTTCGGCTTGCACCAAGCATTCTGGTACGTAATTAGAAAGAATGCTCATTACCACTTCTGGAAAGGTATTGGCTGTTTTAAAAGGTTGAAACGAATCTGCTTCGGCTTCAAAAGTTTTTGCGATTTGCTCTAAACAACTGTTTATGAAATTAGCACCCATGGCATCCAATGTTTCAAAGGTGCAGTGCAATTGGTAATAACCGTTTAGTGTTTCATTTTTTGAGATAAGTTCAATATCTAATAAGCCACCACCGCGTTTTTTCATATTCTTCTCAATAGTGGAGACGCTTTCAATCAATTTCAGTTTTATTTCAGAAAAGAAAGAAATAATATCCTGCTTGTTTCCGAAGTAATCTAAATGTACTTGTCCATTTTTTTGGGTGGAAATAACTTTAGCCTTAAATCCGCCGCGTTTTAACCAAAACTTTGCGGCATTGCTGGCTGCTGCAACAACCGAACTTTCTTCAATCACCATCGGCAGTGCGAAGAGTTTGCCATTAATTAAAAAGTTAGGTGCCACACCAAATGGCAAATAATAATTACTTAATGTGTTTTCAATAAAATCGTCGTGTAGTTTTTGCAGTTTAAGGTCGTCATTCCAATACCTTTTTAAGGTTTTTACTGCCGCAGCGTTGTTGTTGAGATAGGTTTTTGCCAACCACTCTATTTTATCCTCTTTTGTTTTTTTTGAAAATCCGGTAACGGGCTTCGCCATATTTGTGAATATTGAATTACAAATATACTATTTATAGCATTGTTGAAAAGAGCAAAGTTGCCAACAATAGACCGTATTTAACAGAAAAAAGCACCTTAATTTCACGAAATTTTAGTAACATTGGCGTAATAAAATTTTAACAGTTTGAAAAAAACAGCTTACACCTCATTATTACTGCTTTTTCTTACAGCAGTTTCAACCCTTACAGCACAACAGAAAAACATAACTTTAGAAGACATTTGGGGCGGCCAATTTAGGGCCGAATACCTTGATGTTCTACGTTCTTTGGATAATGGAAAAGAGTATTCGGTTTTAAACAGAAGCCGAAATGGTTCTACTGTTGATGTATATGATTACAAAAGCGGAAAAAAGGTCCGCACCTTGGTGAATTCAAATAGTCTGCCGGAGGTTGATCAAATAATATCATATGAGTTTAGTGACGATGAAGGTAAATTATTGTTGGCTACAAGGCTGAAGCAAATTTACCGTCGCTCTTCATTAGGGACGTACTATGTATATGATATCGATTCTAAAAAATTGACATTGGTTTCCGAAGATCAAATTCAGGAACCAACGTTTACAAAAGACGGCAGTAAAGTTGCCTACGGAAAAGACAATAACTTATTTATTAAAAACTTGAAAAGCGGTGAAACGCTTCAAATTACTTCCGACGGAGAAAAGAACAGTATTATAAACGGTATTACAGATTGGGTGTACGAAGAGGAATTTGCTTTTGTCCGCGCCTTTGACTGGAACAAAACCGGAAATAAATTAGCTTATATAAAGTTTGATGAAACCGAAGTGCCACGTTTTTCTATGGATGTATATGGCAAAGATCTTTATCCAACTCAAGATGTTTTTAAATATCCAAAAGCAGGAGAGCCAAACGCGAAAGTTTCGCTTCATATCTACAATCTTGAAACTGGGGAAACTAATAAAATTAATCTGGACAACTTCAACAGCTATTACATACCACGTATTAAATGGACGGAGGATGATAATGTGCTAAGTGCTCAGCTAACAAATCGTCATCAAAACACAGTTGATCTGGTTTTTGTGAATGCCACAAATAATACTTCAAAACTGGTTTTACAGGAAAAAGATGATGCGTATGTGGATATAACGGATAACCTTACCTTTTTAAACGACAACAGTTTTATCTGGACCAGTGAAAAGAGCGGATGGAACCATATCTACCACTATGATAAAACAGGAAAATTAATAAATCAAATAACCGACGGTGATTGGGAAGTAACAAACTACTACGGTTTTGATCAAAATACAGGCCGTATTTATTATCAAAGTACCGAGAACGGAAGTATTAACCGCGATGTGTATTCCATATTGCGTTCTGGTAAAAATAAAGTACGCTTAAGTGACAAAACTGGAACCAATAGTGCCGCTTTTAGTGCAGACTACACCTACTTTATCAATACATTTCACGACATGGAAACACCATATTTATTCACACTAAATAGAGCTAAAGATGGTAAGTTGATACGAGTAATTCAAGATAATAAAGCGCTAAAAAACAAGGTGGATAATTATGTTCTTTCTGAAAAAGAGTTCTCTACCATTTCAGTAAATGGGAACGATTTAAATATGTACACTATTAAACCAAAGGACTTTGATCCAAACAAACAATATCCATTGTTTATGTATCAATATTCAGGTCCTGGCTCTCAAAACGTTTCAAATTCTTGGAACAGCGCAAACGATTATTGGCACCAAATGTTAGCACAACAAGGCTATGTTATTGTATGCGTAGATGGGCGTGGTACAGGCTTGAAAGGGCGCGATTTCAAAAAAGTGACTCAAAAAGAATTAGGAAAATACGAAGTAGAAGATCAAATAGCAGTTGCGCAAAAGTTAAGTGCATTGCCATACATTGATGCTTCCCGAACTGGAATTTGGGGTTGGAGCTATGGAGGATTTATGAGTTCTAATTGTCTTTTCCAAGGGGCTGATACTTTTGAGATGGCCATCGCTGTAGCACCGGTAAGCAGTTGGCGCTTTTATGACACTATTTATACAGAGCGGTATATGACAACGCCTCAAGAAAATGCTTCAGGATATGATGAAAATTCACCTATTTCACACGTAGAAAAATTAGAAGGTGATTATTTATTAGTGCACGGAAGTGCTGATGACAATGTGCATGTTCAAAACACCACACAGCTTATTGAAGCCTTGGTGCAGGCAAACAAACAATTTGATTGGGCTATTTACCCCGATAAAAACCATGGTATTTATGGTGGAAATACTCGTTTACACCTTTATACCAAAATGACCAATTTTATTAAAGAAAACTTATAACAAAATAACTTAACTAATCCTTTAAGATCATGGCAGAAAATACAATGCAGTATAAAAAACAGAAAGAACTATTTGGCCATCCTGTAGGGCTGTACATTCTATTTTTCACTGAGATGTGGGAGCGTTTTTCCTACTATGGAATGCGGGCTATATTAGTACTTTATTTAGTAGCTGAAACCGTAAGTGATAACGCAGGTTTAGGATGGACTAACAATGAAGCTTTAGAGCTTTATGGATGGTACACCATGTTTGTATATGTTGCTTCAATTCCTGGAGGTTGGATAGCCGATAAATTTTTAGGACAGAAAAAATCCGTTTTATATGGTGGAATTCTATTAGTGGCTGGTCACAGTATTCTGGCTGTTGAAGAAATGTGGGCTTTTTACACAGGTCTAGGTCTTATTGTAGCTGGTGTAGGTATGTTGAAGCCTAACATTTCAACGATGGTAGGTGGTCTGTACAAAAAAGGAGATATTAGAAGAGATAAAGGATTTACCATTTTCTATATTGGTATCAATGTGGGAGCATTCCTTTCCAGTTTAATAGTTGGTTATGTAGGTGAAGTATATGGCTGGCATTATGGATTTGGATTAGCAGGTATTGGTATGGCGTTAGGTCTTTTACAATATATTTTAGGTCAGAAACACTTAAAATATGTTGGTAACAATACCAATACATCAGAAAATGAAGAAGAAAAAGCAGCGATGAAACGCGATCTAAACAAAGAAGAGAAAGATCGGGTTGTTGTATTGTTTATTTCCTTTTTAATGGTAATCGTCTTCTGGGGTGCTTTCGAGCAAGCAGGAGGGTTGATGAACATTTATGCATCCGAAAAAACGGATAGAATGTTAATGGGCTGGGAAGTTCCTGCCTCTTGGTTTCAGTCACTTAATGCTATGTTCATTATTATTTTTGGTACAATTGTCGCCGGATATTGGGCAAAACGGAAATTAAAAGGTAAAGTATCAACATCTCTATTCAAGATGTGTATTGGTCTTATAATTATGGGTGCCGGTTTCTTTTTTATGACAGGAGCATCAGCGCAGTATAATATAGATGGTTCTTCGGCAATGTATTGGTTAGTGGCAGCTTATTTGTTCCATACTATTGGGGAATTATGTCTTTCGCCAGTGGCACTTTCTTACATAACCAAATTGGCACCGCTTAAATATGCTTCGTTAATGATGGGTGTATATTTTGCGATGACAGGTCTGGGAAATAAAGTAGCTGGATTGCTAGGTGAATCTGCATCAAATCTCGGTGAATATACTGTGTTTACAGGTATTGCTATTTTCTGTGTTTCTTTTGGTTTATTGGTCTTGGTTTTCAGAAAGAAATTGGAAAAATTGACCCACGGTGCAGAAGATAACGAGCGCGAAATGTTAGAGCAAGAACCATACGAATTGGCTGACGAAGATATCAATAAACCTTTATAATTTAATGCTACCATCATATGAACACCGATATTCAAAATCTGTTTAAGGACAAAGTAATGGGCCATCCGGCCGGACTGTTTGTTCTTTTCTTTACTGAAATGTGGGAACGTTTTTCATTCTACGGAATGCGCGTTTTATTGGTTAACTTTTTAACGATGGCCGCCATTGGTTACAACCCAGGGTGGGAATGGACCGCAGCAAATGCCGGAGCGCTTTTCGGAACGTATGCTGGGTTATTGTATCTAACTCCCATTTTAGGAGGAATTATAGCCGATAAACTAACGGGATATCGCTGGGCTGTTGTAATTGGAGCACTGATTATGACCTTGGGCCACGCCAGTATGGCTTTAGAGACTGAGGCTTCGTTATATGTTGGTTTGGCATTACTGGTAATCGGTACAGGTTTCTTTAAACCAAATATTACATCTATCATTTCTGAAATGTATAAGAAAAACCCAGAAAAGAAAGATGGTGCCTATACCATTTTCTATATGGGTGTAAACGCAGGGGCATTCTTCGGAATGATGCTTTGCGGGTATTTGGCAGAACGTGTAGGTTGGTCTTGGGGCTTTGGTTTAGCAGGAATATTTATGCTTCTTGGAACGCTACAATTCTGGTTGTCTAAAAACTTATTCGGAAAAATTGGCGCAAAACCTTCTAAAGTTCATGAAGTTGAATTGCCTCAAAATATAAATGAAAAAAGTACAGAGGACAATACTGAAGAAGTAGAAGAGAAAGAAAACCCATTCACTATTCTTGATAAGATCTTAATCGTAATAACCTCAATAATTGGTTTGGGGTACTTAATAAACGATCCACTTTCAAAAATTGGTAACATAGACCTCTTTCCGTATGAAGCTTTTGGACTGTCTGGTCAAATAGTTACAGTATTAATTGGCTTGTTGTTATTCTTGGTGTTGGTAATTAGGCGTATTTCACGTTATACTAAAATAGTGCGCGACAGAATGATCGCTTTTGTAATTTTTGCCTTCTTTACCGTGTTTTTCTGGCTTTCTTTTGAGCAAGGGGCATCGTCATTAATATTATTCGCTAGGGACAATGTAGATAGAGTTTTAAGTGGTGACGCTGCGATAATTTACAACATAGTAAATATCCTATTAACCGTAGTGCCGCTTGCCATTATTACTTATGTGTTGTTTCTATTATGGAAAAAAACATTTAAAACCATTCCGGGATCCAATATAGTCTTGGCCATTTGTTTTTTGGGTATGTGGGGCTTAGTAGGTTGGATGTTGAACAGAGACCTTTCCACAACCGCTTACGATGTATCTTATAAAGCTATTGAAGTTCAAAGCACGGATGAAGAAGGTAACAAGACAGTTGATTACATTCCCGTTACGGAAGACACAAATATAGAAACTGGCGTAACCGTGGTAGATCGCGTCACCTCTATTTCCGAACCTAAAGATTTTGAAGTAGGTTCTACTATAAAAATCATTAATAAAAACAACGAAGGGACTATTTTTGGATATTTGAATGAAGAAAAAGTAGCTTTTGCCAAAGAAAATGCCATCGCCCAAGATAGGGACAGTGGTATAGTAGAGGCAACTGTAACCGAAATAAAAGACAACCAAGTAGAGATAACAGTATCGTGGTTTAGTATTTTGAATTCGTTCTTTATCATTGCTTTCGCATCCTTTTTCTCTAGATGGTGGGATAGTAAGTACAATCCTTCAGCTGCAGTAAAATATGCTTTAGGACTTATTATTATGGCAATAGGCTTTGGACTCTTGGCGTATGGATCATATGGGATAACTGCAGGGGTAAAAGTAAGTATGATATGGTTAATCTTTGCCTACCTGTTCCATACTCTTGGTGAACTATGTTTATCTCCCGTAGGATTGTCGTATGTGTCTAAACTTGTTCCGGCAAGGATGATTGCCCTTATGTTCGGTATGTGGTATTTAGCTATTGCTATTGGTAATAAATTGGCTGCCGTAGTAGGGGGGCAAATTGAAAATATTACAGAGCAATACTCACTCTCAACCTTCTTTTTAATATTTACAGTAGTACCAACCGTTGCTGGATTGTTAATTTTAGCGCTTAACCCAGTGTTAAAGCGATTAATGCACGGAGTTAGGTGATTAACACAACAAATTACAATAAAAAACGTTCCCATTGTGTGGAACGTTTTTTGTTGTAATACAATAACAGAAAAATCGCATTGAATATGAAAAACATAGTACTACTTCTTTTTATAGCATTTATAACGACGTCGGTCACTGCCCAAAAAATTAATTGGATGAC
>TARA_R100000306_G_scaffold62494_2_pt1 | contig 59995 bp, 50 predicted proteins | sample TARA_R100000306 | Tara Oceans TARA_R100000306 (sample SAMEA2620824) | marine metagenome | biome: marine biome (ENVO:00000447); feature: mesopelagic zone (ENVO:00000213); material: "saline water (ENVO:00002010), including plankton (ENVO:xxxxxxxx)" | depth 1000 m | reverse complement strand
GCGCACTGCTAAATAAGTTAACGGATTAACCAGACGGGACACTAGCAGGTTTAAATATGCTTCTGCCTTGAGCAGGCATAATCGGTCAGTTGTATTGTAGGAAAACCGCAGCGCCTTATGGCGATTCTGCACCCAGACCTTGAAACTCATCAGGCTTACGGCGCTGGACTGTTATTGGTTGCTCCGACAGAGCTTCTAAGCTTTATTTTGAAGTTATCTATGCCTAGGTACATTGTTTCGCGTTTGCCGAGACTGTGGGACATCCAGCCAAGAAGGTACCCAGTGTCCAAATAGTTACCAAACTTGGAGTAACGAAGCTGCCTATTGCCCGCAGGGCTCTCTACTGACGGCAGAAGGCTTGGGAAGCTAGTTCCCGTTACCAGCCTCCCATTCGAAAATACCTCTACCCGTCCATAATCTCCGGGCTCTTTCGCAAGTTCGATATACACATGAATACGCTGCCACCGCCCGGCCCTATTGTCGTAGATTTCAGCTTTGTCCTTCAGAAATGAGTGCCCCATGTTCCAGTGATCGGTCCCCAGATTCAAGGATGGCGTCGCCCCATCGTCAGGAAATCCTGGATGCCCCCCGCCCCAGTTCTCTTGGCCAATATGTATGTTCGCATTGACTGCGCGGTAGGGTCCGCTGTAGAAAACGAAACCTTTATGATTTTCAGCGCCGGCGACATAATTTTTCGGGAGGTATAGGTCGTAGCTCATCTCCAACTGCTGTACATTGAAAGGAAGCTTGAAGCCCAACTGACTCCACGCATCGTACGGCGTTTCAGATGTCTCACCGAGTTGGGCGTACTTGAAAACCATGATTGAACTATCACCATCGGTCGGCGCAGCTGCAGAGTCGGTAGGATGAGCGCCTTGCCAGGCTTTTTCACGATGATTGAAAAAACCTTTTGACGTAACTTCGCCAGAGCTGAAGTTTTCCTCATATGTCCAATCTGGATCAAGAATCCGGGTTACTTCGTAGTTGTTCACGTCGGAGATGATGGGCTTTGGACCGACGAACGTGTAAGGCCTGATGTCGTTAGGATTGGACCGTGTATCGCTTCCCCCACCAGCATCACCAGAGTTCGTTGAAAGCGCTACGGAGGTCAATGTCGCATCGTTTTTGTTCATCCAGTGCAGGAAAAAGCCTGGTCGGAGATCTACAAATGCTGTCGTGGATACCGTTTTCCGAAGAATAACGGAACCGTTATAGCGCCCAACTAATTCTCCAGTGGCCGAGTCTAGCTCGAGTGCACATGTGTCTGCTGGCCCAACAGAAACAGTAACTGGGGTGGCAAGCGAAACGGAAGAACCATTGGTGAACTTGAGCAGCGCAGCTTTATTCCCATTGCGCTGAATGTAGTAGCCATTCCCTTCTGCATCAAAGAGACCTGGCCCATTCAGGTCCCACCAGACGACGCCATTTCCAAACGTTGTGCTTGATGTCAGTCTCTCAACATTGGCAGGTTCCGCAGATCGGACGTGGGTTCTACTCTGATTCAGCGGCTTCACTCCCGCTGCACTGATCTTCATGCCCGCGCCCAGCACCGTTTCTAGTTGGGGAGCAGTGAAAGGGGCGGCCACAGGTCCGGTGAGATCGACAGTATCTGATGTTGCGGTATCAGTCGAAGCAGCTGTCTCACTTTCGAGACTCGACTCGAAAGAGGACAGGCGGGCCTGATTGGTATTCGTCCATTTCATAAAAAGCCCTGGCCCCAATGCAGCTCCCGCGAAGGACAAGGTGGAGCTCTGAATAACCACTGATCCGTTGTAATGGCCTTCGAGTGCTCCAGATTCGTTATCGTAAACAACCTTTGCAGTATCCCCTGCTCTAACGCTTACATTGACCGTAGGGCCTAGCTGAGTAATTAATCCACCGGAGTACTGGAATAGCCTGACCTGATAGCCATTTCTCTGAAGGTAATATCCATTGCCATTGGCATCGAAGATGCCGGGGCCATTCATATCCCACCAGATAGCTCCAGTCCCGAAGACAACGGTCGAATCTATGCGATTGCTTGCGGGATCGCTGGCGTAGCGAACATGTGTCTGCGTAGTATCAATGGGCTTGAGACCGCTGGAGTCCCGAGCCAAGCCTGAGCCAAGTACTACTTCCAGTACGGCCGAAACGAACGGCTCTTGTACCGTTCCCTCAAAAACTATTGCAGCTTCGGTAGCTGATGACCCAGTGGTCAAAGCAGCACTTGCCGCTATAAGAAGAGTTAGTCCAAGACTCTGTTGCTGAAAGCTAATTTGCTTCAATTTGGTCCCCAATTTGTACAAGCATTTTGAAGTTAGACGCGTGAAAGGAATCGGGACACGGGCCCTTCAGCTGCCAGAAAGAAATAACTCTCTGCTCGCTCCCGTCTATGTCGGCGCTGGAAAGACAAGTCGTCCGCTACTCAACGTCTTCTTTCGACGACATATTGCTTAAATATCTTATTTATCCGCTATTTAAGAATTTATTGTTGGCGGGGTGCAATTGCCACTGTATGTTTTTTGAGCATAGCACAGATGGCAGATTGCGCAGGTTCGCTAAGCTAGAGAAGATCTTTTAATGACTGGTCAAGCTGCGAGGATAGGCAACACAATTTCCTGCAAAGCGAGGGTTTAGGTGGTCTTGATATCGAAACCATTTAGCTAATGAGGGGCCAGACACCAGTCTGCGAGATAGCTGCGAGCAAGCTGCCCCTGCCCGAAACAGCCACCATTTAGCTATGCCCAAAGATTGCTTTACGGCTGCTATAAGGCCGCGAGTGGTGCGAGGGGGGTGAGAGAGATCGTGACCCTCATTTTTCCCTGAGTATTCGGATCAATAAATTCTGACCGCGTATGTTACACAAAACGTGGTCCAAAAAGGTTACCATGCCTCTGCTATGCCCATACCTAATAAGCTACAGCAGGAGACATCATGAACAACCTTAAAGCGTTTTCTCTAGCGGGGCTCCTTTTGGGGTCCATGTCGGCTCAGGCCGGTGTAATAACCTTTCCAGATTCCGTATCCTTCGATATCAACGCTGATCCCTGGACATTTTCCATCCCTTTCACTGGCGATCCGAGGGACGGATTCAGGGTGGACGTACCGAGCGTCTATTACACTCTAGAAAATGACGACTACTACGCCCAATTTGATGATGCTGGATACAACGACGGAACCATAGACTTTGGCTTGCGGATACTGTTTGCCGCTCCGCGTCCTTCAAGTGAGGCTGCGGCTGTAGGCAAGGAAACAATAATCGGACCTTTGCTTGACCAGGTCTACACCTACACCGTCCGATTTAACTTCCGTGAGCTGCTCCCCTGCGAAGATGGAGAATGGTTCTGCGGTTATGGCCCTTCTAGTGGTTTAGTCAATGAGAGCGTGCAAGTATCGTTCTTCGATAGCGCCGCTCAGGAAGTGCCTGTAGGACCAACTGGTGCACTGTTGCTGGTGGGTTTGGCTGGCATGCTAGTTCACCGCAAACTGAGTTACTCTGCTCATCTATGTTGACGAGGTTAAAATCGCGGAAGGTTCATGTAAATGATTAGATACCAACACCAATGGGCGTAGGGTCACCGGATCTGCAAAATAAGCTAGACGTCGCAGGGTCTCCAATTTTGGGGACCCTAGACGGAGGAACATCCTTGCTGTGAAACATTATCTTCGAACAGCTGATCTCGTAGAACCCGGGCCGGAGCCGATGAGAATTATTGATACATCCGGCGAATCTCAGCCCCTATAGACTCATAAGAAAAATTTTTCTCGATAAGCTCCCGCTCGTCGGAAGACATTCTAGAAAGCACCTCAGGCTGCTCTAAAAGCTGCACAATTGCCGAACAAAAATCTTCCGCGGACTCAGCAAACCTAACTGTTTGGCCGTCTTCAACATTGATGCCTTCGCAGGCAACGGGATGAGCAACAAGCGGTACACCCATAGCCATCGCATCAAGTACTTTCAGCTTGGTTCCACCGCCATCACGAATTGGGCAGACAAAAATCGTTGCGGATTCGAAGACTGGTCGAATGTCGTCAGCGAAGCCTGGCGCTTTGAAGTTAGGGTCACTAGCTGCTAGTTCGTCGAGTGCCGTGATTGTTCCGCGACCAACTATCGAGCATGTGATGTCCGGCATGGCTTTCTTCAATAGAGGCCAGAGCTTAGTCGCAATGAACGTGGCCGCATCTCTGTTCGGGTACCAGTCGAGCCCACCAACGAAAAGCAAATGCTTGCTCAGAGGCGCATAGGGCTGACTTCGCGTAAAGTAGGCAAGGTCGACACCATTCGGGACCACCTCTACATTATCCACACTATGTAGCTCTCGAAGCCTTGACGCATCCAGCTCAGAGCAAACGATATTCAATGCGGCACGCTTACACGCTTCTCGCTCAATAGAAGCCAGCTGATGCGCTTGCCACTTCAAATAAAACGAAAGCGGAGCGTCGGCATTTTCCGCTCTGCGTGCGAGCATGGCCGATTCGATATTGTGATGGTTGAGTATTAGCTTTGCAGATAGATCCTTCGAATTCAGGAATTGCCACAACCCAATAGAGTCAACATGGATAACATCAAATTGGTTCTCGGCTAGTACAGTATCGATTTGCTTCTGAAACAAAGCCGATTGGAGATAGACATAATCGTATGGGCGGAACAACAACAGCGACTTGAAAGCTGTGAAGATCCGATTCATCTTGCGATTGAGGTGCCCATGCTTGACCAGACGAACATCAGTGCAGAACTCTCTAAATGCCGCTTCTATCGCCACAACACCTGTATCAAAGTCGGTATAGTAAGCCTTGACACGACTGGAATGAGCCAATCCCACGAAGGTTAGATCAGTCCCTCTCCCCAACTCAGCAAGCATGTTATAACTACGCTGCTCTGCGCCACCTTTCGGTGGATAAGGCGCAAAGTGAGAAAGCCAAAGAACCTTGGGCCTTTCTTTTTGTCTATTCTGCAAGTGAGGATAACTCCAGAAAATATATTGATATCACCACGCTTTAGCCCTTTTATAAATTGGATTGAATGGGTGGTTCTTAAGTTTCAGGCAGTTTCGCTCAATAAGAAACCATGACGACAACGCAATCACCGTAGTGAGCAACATAGCGGTTAAAGCAAAAGTAAAACTTCCCGTGAGGCCAAGGTAAACCATGCAGTTAATTACTGGCATATGGTAAATATAGATTCCGTAGGAAACATCATTACCCCGAGTCACGCGAGAAGCTAATGTAGGGAACGAGTAGGCAAACGAAAAAATTAGAGGGGCAAGCAATGCAAAGAATAACGGGTTAACGTTGTTGCCAAAATTCGCATTGTACTGAACAGCAACAAGTCCGATAGCGAGATAGACTGGCAGTACATACCAGAATTTCCCTGCTAGAAGGTCGTGAATTCGGCTGAAGTTCCTTTGAAAGAAAACGCCAATAAGAAACATGTAAAACCAGGGAATAAATGACACCCTGATGAGCTTGTATATCACTTCACTTTGATATTCGTAAGGCACGAAGCTGAAGATTCTGTTGAAGGCAAAGAAAATCGCAATCAATGCTAACAAGCGTACGTTATTATCATCTTTCAGCTTGAAAAGCGTATAGACAATGGGCACGAGCACATAAAACTGAAGCTCGACAGTAATCGTCCAGAGACTACCGTTTAATACACCATCACCATACGCCCTCATAAATTCAGGGTTGTAAAACTGAACCACGCTAATTTTCGCGAAATACAGGAGCAACCAGTCGAAAAAGGAAGCATCCGCTTCAGCCGAGTAACCGCTGGCAAAAATCAGGACAAAGGACAGCGTAACCGCAATGATCAAAGCTGGAAAAAGTCGTAGAATTCTGTTGGATGAATAATCGTCGAGTCTGGAATTGCTTTCATACGACTTACTGATCAAGTAACCACTGACAAAGAAGAATATGGGCACGCCTGGAAATATATATAAAAGACCTAGTGCAGATTGCACAAAGCTTGAAACAGAAACATTCATGACATGCAAAGCGTGTAAAATAGCGACTTGACTAGCTGCGAAAAGTCTCAGCAGGTCGAAGTTATTTGTGCGAAAAAGCATCTTGGTAGACTGAGTGTCCGACATTATGAGGATTTCGTTGTTAGAGGGTTTAAACAAGAAACATACAATTCGAAGTATGCTTGCTCACATCGGGCTAGGCTAAAGCGCTCAACTATCGCTTGTCTACAGCTTAGGAACTGTTGTTTTAAGTTCGAATCGTCGGTTAAGAGATCCTGAATTGCTTTTTCCGCCGATGGTAACAACGGCGCCTTGAGCAACAGTGCCGGATAAGGGCGAAGGATCTCTCCTACTCCACCAACATCGTGGCCAAAAACTGGCACGCCCAAGCCGATACTTTCCAGCAAATTCAGAGGCAAGCCTTCATGATCTGAAAGTATGAAGACTGCATCTAGCTCTTTTATAATTCGATTAACGTCGCTCCGGAATCCAAGGAAGTGAATACGCGCAGACGCCGGTGAACTACCAGCCATCGTCTTAGTAGTCTCCAACATCGGTCCGTCGCCAATAATGAAAAACTGAACAATTTCTTCCCGGGCGCTAAAGGTCCGGCTCGCGAGCTGAATAAACAGGTCATGTCGTTTTACCGGCACCAGACGGCCTACTATTCCGACTCGCCAGGCTTTGCCGCCAGAACACGGAAGGAGTGATGCTGTTAAAGGATTAGCATCGGAGGCTCCAGTATCTCCTTCAAGTTTATCAAAGTCGATTCCATTGGGAATGGTGGTAATTGACCGCCCCCTGTAGCCGCATCTACTTAAGTCGCTCTCTAGGTGCGCTGCGACCGCAACGTGGCGACTTATCAAGAACTTATAAAGATATAGTTCAAGCCGCTTTGCCGCCCTTTTTCTCAAGTTCTCCGTCGTGACATGTTCATCGGCACCATGCATGGTGCGTACAACCTTCAGACGCTGTCGAAGTGCTACGAGTGCAGCGAGCAGGTTCTCCTTTCGCCTATGCGAGTGAAGAATGACATCGCCGTACTCACGCTTGATCGCTTTCACGAAGCTCAGCGCATCGGACAGGATCTTGAAGAATGACTCTTTCGATTCGTCACATAAGAGAACTTCAACCTTAGACTCGCTCAAACGGTCATACAACTGTCCACGATTGAGTATGACCACGCAGACTTTGAGCCCCTCTCGTTCAGTCTGTTGCTTAGCCAATTGGTAGACTTGATTTTCTGCGCCTCCCCAAAGGTCTCCAGACACGAAATGAACTACTGCCGTCGTGCCCACTACACTGCCCCTGCGTGGACAGGCTTGGCTAGCAGCCTGCTGATCTCATTGACGCTGGACGCAATGAGATCAAAGCATCGTTCGTAATACTGCTCTGACCTTACGATTGGATCTTGCACATAGGGCGATTTCGGCTGAGACCACAAACCAGCCAGAGTAAACTGAAGCGACTTGTTCTCGGCGTGCACGAGTCGACTGAGCAATGCAACGTGCCCCGGCTCAAAACCAACAATTAGATCACCGTCACGAACTTTGAATGAGGAGAAGGACGTGGTTATGTGGTTTGTCAGGTCAAGTCCATCTCTGCAGGCTCGCTCAAGCGCCTGGACGCTTGCAGCATCAGAATCATTGGCGCTCAAACCGAAAGAGGAAGTCTCTACCGCTGCCAACGACTTCAATAAGCATGCTGCGTAAGCACTTCTATTAATATTTCCTTTGCAGAAGAAAACTACCCGCTGGACGCGATCGAACTCGATTCGTGCGAGACTTCGGTAGCGGCCGAAAATACTGCAAATATGCGAGCGAAGCGACTTCAGAAGAGCTCGCTTTCCTCCGTGGTAATGAGCTTGCGAGAGTCGTCCCATCGGTTCTTGAAGCTGCGCATGCACGCATCTCCGTCCAAGTTGCAACGCTTCCTCCAACGTTGACGGGCACGCCAGCTGCGGAACCAATCCAGCGGCGATTGCGGCCGGCGTGCAAAGATGGCCGGAAAAACTGTAGGCGAACATCACAGCCTCTGCTGAACCTGCGCGAGTAAACTTTTCCCAATAGTCGTGCCTGAACGGCATGCTGTAAACGTCTCGAAGCGGGCGTAGCCCAAGCGCCTCGAGCTTCCGAACTGTCTCCCTGACAGACGTGTCGAATCCAGCGTGGTTCAATAAGCGACTACTGCAGTTTTCGGGCATTGGAGCAAAACTAACAAGATTGGACTCGAAATTGCCGAATATACCAATAAACGACCTCTCCTCTGGCCGGGAAGGTATTGAGCTGCTCTGTTTTAGCTCTTGCTCAAGGTCCCTGATCGCCCTGTCTCGATCACCACGACCCATAACGGCCATCCTACGTACAACATCGGTCACTACCTGAGAGACAGAGGTTTCACTTACTTCGTATTTAACGACGCCAGCTCCTAACTTCAGGCTTGGCATGCCTGATTCCGAACCAGATAGGATCCTCTCAACTCTGCTAGGCCAGTTAGCATTCGGACTCGTCAGAGTATTACTATTACAGACTAGGAGAAAAGGTACAGCGAGCGCGGAAAGCCGTTGCGAGAGCAATGCCGCAAACTGAAGATCAAAAGAATGAACTACCAGAAACGCAGACTGATCGTGCGGAAAGCAATCTGTATCTTTCGCATTAAAAAACTCGGCGACCGAAATAAATCGAAATCCCGCCCGAAGCAGATATTCCACTTTCGGTACAGCAGACATACCGTCTTCGAGCTCATCGACTCGCAAGACTGCACAAGCTCGACTCATTACTTACCGCTCGTGAGTCTGGACGGCTTAGCTGGAAACGCTGGCAGCTTAGTGGATTTCTGTTGCGCGGAAGGTTTTACTATTCGAGCTGCATTTTTCACAGGCGAATAGCGCAACCGTGCGACTCCGTAGAGGGTTGCAGACAATATGCCTTGCATCCAAAAAAATGGGTAATATAGCGCCGAGATAAATGCGCAGGTTACGAACAAACTAAACGAGCCGTAATTCAAGCCTTTTGCCACGTTTCGGTAGAAGTCCGCCATTTCCTCGCCCTCATGCTGCAGCATAGCTTTGCTGGTGGATCTGTTCAGCCGCCAGGTAACTCCCGCGAACGAAATGAGTATGATCAGACCGGTGTATCCAAGTTCCGACATCGCTTGAAAGTAGGTGCTGTGCACTTCCTCAGCTTTGTATTTGATGGAGGGATCGAAATAATATGCCTTATAGTAAGGTATCCAGTTCATATAACCAATGCCGAGAAATGGATTGTCCGCAGCTATATCTCCTGCAAGGCCCCAGTAGAACAGTCGAAGATTTGACGTTCCGTCGTCGCCGGCCGTTTCGAAACGTTCCTTAAACTTATCTGGCAGCATGAGGTAACCGACGCCCACGATCAAAAGCACCGCCATCAGCCGTTTGAACATCTTCTTCTTCTGAAAAAGAATGAGAAGACCCATCGCTACTAGTCCTAACACGCCACCTCGGGAACTACTTGCAAGAACACAACTGAACGCGCTTATGGGAAACAAGAGCATAAAATAGTAAAGCAGCTTAGACCATCGGTGCTTAAAGGAGTTAATGAAGGCTATAGACACTGGCAAAAAGATAGCCATCTGCATGGCAAACTCACCGGAGTTTTGGAACCAGCCGGGCGAACCCGTGACTCCAAAGTCCGCGAATGCAAAACCTCTAGAGACCCAGGACACGAAACCATGCTGAGACATTTTGAAATTGCAGAGCAGGTAAAGCAGGAAGAAAATGAGAAAGCGTTTTTCAGTGTTGATAATTTTCAGAACGAGATAATAAATTATGAACCACTGTCCCATGATACTCAGTTTGCTGAAGGCGAAAGCACTGTTATAGGCAAACGCACTGGAGGCTAATATAAGTACCAAAAATGCTAGAATTGAAGCATGCAGACCGAAAAGCCCTTTTGATGCAGCTATCTTATCGCCTTTTGCCAGCGACAGAAGAAACGCTCCGATAATACAAGTCTGCGACCAAGGCAGGATATCCATCCACGGATAGATCGCCTGCGGCTTGATATACTCAAAAAACAACCACCCACAAATCGCCCAGAACGCCAGATGCTCACGTCGCACCGACTGCCAGATCGTCTTCGGGCTCAGGTTCGCCAGTGACTCGACACTACCTTGCTCATCGTCGCCCTGAGCGACCGCGACTTTCGATTTAAATCTGTTTGCTGTCGTATTCTGGCGCATAGCAGTTAGAATCCGGTACGTCTCAACGCACTCAATAAGGAAAATGTAGTGGAAACCGTTCTCGTTCTCGACGCACAGCAGCGCAGCGCACTGGCTGTTACCCGCTCTCTCGGTAGCCGGGGCATCCGCGTGATTACTGCCGATACCGTTGCCGAGACATTGGCCGGTGCATCACGATATAGCGCGGAAAGCGAAGTCTACGCCTCGCCATCCGATCCGGACGCCTTTCTCGCGTCAATCAATGCGCTTATAAAAAAGCACTCGATCGATGTTCTATATCCGGTTACCGAGATCTCGCTATATACCTTGCTCGCCAGGCGCGACGAACTTGCCGACACAAGACTTCCGCTTGCGCCATTTTCAACCATCAAGCAGCTTGCCAACAAGGCTGAATTGGTAGCGCTTTGTAACGGTCTGGGCGTCGCGGCGCCGCAGAGTGTACAGTATTTCAGTGCTGCAGCGGCAATCGATGATGTCAGGAAATTTGCGTATCCGGCGATCATCAAACCTGCCCTGTCGCGCATCCAGATTGACGGTCAGTGGGTCAACGCGGCGGTGCGTCACGCCGCTGATGCCGAGGCAGCAACGGCAATTCTGAAAAACGAACCCGCGCTGCAGCAACATCCGTTCATGGTGCAACAGTGCATAGAGGGTCACGGCGCCGGTGTCTTTCTTCTATATGACCATGGCGAGTGCATCGCTCATTTCACGCATCGCCGTGTTCGTGAGCGTCCACCCAGTGGCGGCGTGTCCGTGCTCTCTGAAAGCGTGGCTACCGATCCTGCCCTGCTGGCACAGAGCAAACGCATCCTCGATGCCGTGAACTGGCATGGCGTGGCGATGGTGGAATATAAAGTGGCGGCTGACGGCACGCCTTACATAATGGAAGTGAATACGCGCTTCTGGGGATCACTGCAGCTCGCGATCGACTCTGGCGTGGATTTTCCTTTCCTGCTGCATGAAGCCACCATGGGCAGAAAAACTCGCGGGCCGGAAAAATATCGCACCGGCAATCGGCTTCGCTGGCTGATGGGTGACTTTGACCGTCTGTATCTCGTCCTCCGTGGACAAAATTCATCCCGGCAAAAAATATCCGAGACACTACAGTTTCTGAAAATTCTTCAGCCGGGAACTCGCTACGAGGTCAATCGTGGCGGGGATTTGCAGCCTTTCTGGCGAGAACTGAAATTGTACTGGAAGGCCCTCAGAGGCTGAGTCCTCGTAACTTTTTGTGTAGTAAATGGGCTAAATACCCTATGAATGTAAAGGTTTACACAGTTTTGTAGGATTTACCAAGTTTAGGCCCAATGGCCGATTTTTCGCTGTCTACCACCTGTTAATCTTGCCGCACATTACGAACATGTACGGATAAGAGATTAAGTCGGGAGGCAACAGCGATGAAGCAGCAGAATAGAAAACTGAGCACAGCTCGGGATCACGCTTCTGAGAGAATTCTCAGCAGACCACTGTTCTGGGTCTCGACCACCGGTTCAATAGGCGCTTTTGTTGTAGCCCTTACAATACTTGTGGATGCTGTCCCTACTGGCGACCATACCGTCGCCCTCCCCGTTGTCGATTCCGCTGAAGCGGTCACCACAATGGTGGCACCGGTAGCTGAGCCGGATACGTTGCAAATGAAGGCGCCAGTCCAGCCGGCCCCACAGCGCCTCGAGGGGACAGTGGCCCAGACGACGAACGATGCACCGACAGATTTTGAGTCGGAGCATCTGGCAGACGAATCAGGCAATTACGGCTTCACTGTTACCCCCGCACAAGAATCCCAGTACCAGTCCCTCAATACCAACTCTGATTACCCCAGCCTCGAAACCAGAATGCTCGAAATGCAGGCTCGTCGCGGCGGCAAGGTCTTCGACCCTGAATCCGTTCTGAAAGCCCTGGCCCAAGAGCACCCATGGCAGGAAAGTGCCGAGGCTAGTGACCAGCTCGACCTGACCCCGGAACAGCGTTTCGACGGTCGTGAGTTCGTCAAGGTCGATCAGATGAAGATTGAGACACTGGTCCCTGGCGACACGCTGGAACTGCCTGTGTCCTTTGAAAGTGGCAGCATGGAAATGGTCGTGGACAACGTGGAAGTGAGCGAAACCGGTGAAGTGACCTGGTTCGGCCGCATAAAGGATTACGAACAAGAAAATCAGGTATCGATCACGCAGGGTGAGACAGTCACCATCGGTGGCATCACCACGCCAAACGGCGAATACATGATCGAGTCCCGGGCAGCTGCAGGCTGGATCGTTCCGACCGGCACACTGTTCAATCCGGGAGACGAGGACGACCGCGTCTACCCACCAGAACAAAAGAATTCCTGATTACAGGCGTCAGGAACGAAACATTTCAAGAACTTTGCTGCTGTCCCGAGGGGCAGCCTCTAAACACTACGGATGATAGGAGAATTACCTTGAACAACCCGAACATCACGAGCCAAAAGAGTCACCGACGGTCAGCGAACCCTCTTCTCACAGCAATTCTCGGCACTGGTATGCTCGCGTCAGCAGCTGCAGCACAGGCAGCAACAATGGATGTGCTCGTGGTATACGATAGCGGCGCAAAATCACAGCTTGGTGGCGAGCCTTCAACAGTTGCACGCAGCTGGGTCAATCAGATCAACAGCTATTACGCCAACTCGAAAGTCGATATCAAGCTCAACCTGGTTGGCACTTCATATCACAGTGAGTCTGGCAGCAGCGTGACTGACCTCATCACCAACCTGCAGAAAGATTCGTCTGTTCGCAGCAAGCGTGACAGCCTGGGCGCCGATTTCGTCGTCATGATGAGCGACAAGGCCAATTGCGGCATTGGTTATGTCACCATGTCCAGCCAATATGCTTACAGTGTTGTCGGCCCGAAGTGCGGCCCGATGACCATGGCACACGAACTCGGCCACAACATGGGTCTTGACCACTCGCGCAAGCAGGGCAAGACTAGCGGCTCGCGCTACTCCTACGCGCTGGGCTACGGTGTCGAGTACTCCTTCGCCACTATCATGTCCTATGCTCACCTCTACGGCACAAGCCGTATTGGCAAGTTCTCCAACCCTAACGTGTCATGCAACGGCAAGCCATGTGGCGTGCCTGCCGGCAAGTCGAATGAAGCTGACGCAGCTCGAGCACTTCAGAACGTTCGAAACGAGCTTTCGAACTACCGCGCGAGCAAGAGTGGCTCAACAACCACCACATCGCCTTCGACACCAACTAACAACACCAGCTCTGGCTCGACTTCGTCAATCACCGACGGCAAGACCTACCGTCTTCGTGCTAAGAACAGCGGCAAGTGTATCGACGTAAGCGGTAACGCGAGCTACTCAGGTGCCACTATCGCCCAGTGGTCATGCCACGGTGGTTCGAACCAGGCCTTCACAGCCTCAGCGACTTCTGGTGGCTACTTCACACTGAAGGCACGTCACTCAGGCAAGTGTCTGTCTATCGATGGCAACGGTGATCGTGCTCGTGCGATCCAGGAAAACTGCAACGGCAGCTCTAGCCAGCAGTGGAAGCTCACTGCCGATGGCAGCCACTTCCGCGTATCGAACAAGGCCAGCTACAAGAACCTGGACATTCGCGGCCAGTCTGATGACAACCGCGCAGCGGTTCAGCAGTACAGCGCTAACGGTGGCGACAATCAGCGCTTCGGTCTGGAAGGCGTCTAAAGACACCTGACACACCAGAACGCAAAAAGGCCCTTCCTTGCGGAAGGGCCTTTTTTATTGCCTTCAGAAAACAGGTACGAGATCAGTTTGTCCTGTTTCCTGCGCTTTGTATCAAGAAGCTTGGCTGTTCTTCCTGCGTGAAAGACAGGTCACTGCTATGCCAAGCACCAGCAGACCGAGCGTCGCTGGCGTCGGAACGTTGATATCCGGCACCAGGTCTTCGTTGTAGTTCAAATCGAAGTTCAGGTCCCAGTGCTTGCTACCGGTATACAGCGGCTTACCATTGGCGGCATAGATATCCATCCATACAGAGCCACCAAAGGCATTGGTCTTGTCGTTGGCACCCGTACCAAACTGAAAGACGGGCGCTTTGCCAGACTTGCCTGGGGCAGCAACCAGTTGCGCATAGTAGTCGATGCCATCCACAGTAATACGGCTATCGCTCGACATGCCGGTATAGAAATTCCAGTCAGCGGTATTCGAAGAGCCACCCTTCTTGACGACTGAATAGCTTTCGGTAAAGCCGGTGAACAAGAGATCGAAGGCAGCGTTGATTCCATAAGGATTCAAAGCGGTTCCCGTCAGGCGTGCTGTACCGTCGTCTGACTGCAGAAATGTTGACCCACTGCCGATGCTATATGATCTCGCTGCGCACTTCTTGGAACCCAGTTTGAGGGAGTTGGTATACAGGCCATGACTGGCGCCACCACAATCCTTACTGGCGGTATCGGTGACATCGTAGCCACTGATCACAGTAGCCGATACGGACATGGACAAAGTCATCGCCAGAGCCGACAGTGCAAAACGTTTTGAGATTACAGCCTTCATTTATTTACAGCCTGTGTAAGCCAAGTGTTGAATGAGTACGTGGGGACGTTGGGTATGAGAAGGACCGTCGCTGACCGTCATAAGCATTTTCCAGGCCAGAAATAATAGCCCACTGATTTCACGACAGCTTTAGAAGATAGACAAGGGTAGGAACGGAGACATTGCCAGACGATCTGTATGCTTTCTGGACAATTGGGGAAGTGACTAGATGCGGATAATCGACGCTTAACAAAAAGCCTCCCGAAGGAGGCTTCTGCAAATCTTTGAAATCTTATGCTTGCTTGCGACGTGACAGTCTCAGAGCAGCTACACCAAGAGCCAGCAGACCCAGTGTTGCAGGTGCTGGTACGTCTACGCCTGAACCTGGGTTGTCAGGAACGAGGTCTGGGTTGTTTGTCAGGTCGAAGTTGATGTCCCAGTGGTTGTCACCGAAAAGGGCTTCGCCTTCAGCATTGTACATATCGAGCCATACAGAACCACCAAAGTCGGCAGTCTTGTCGTTCGCGCCAGTGCCGTACTGGAATACAGGCATAGTGCCAACGTTGTCTGGAGCGCCGACCAACTGGGCGAAGTAATCTACGCCATCAACAGTGATTTTGCTGTCTGCTGTCAGACCAGTGTAGAACTTCCAGTCATCCTGCTCTTCCATGCCACCAGTCTTGACTACTGAGTAATCTTCAGTGAAGCCAGTGAAGGTCAGGTCGAAGATTGCGCCAACGCCGCTTGGGTTGGTAGCAGTGCCAGTGAAGGTTGCAGTGCCATCATCTGAACGGATGAAGGTTGTGCCTGTCTGGATTGAGTAATGAACATCACCACCAGTGTTCAGGGTGTTGGTCCACAGACCAAAGCTGTTGCCATCCGCACTGACGGCAGCATCGCTAACGTCAAAGCCTTCGATTACAGCTGCTGAAGCTGGCAGTGCGACTGCAAGAGCCAGAGCCGAAAGAGAGAGTGATTGCGCCAATTTTGAGTTAAACATGAGAAACCCCTGTAAGGTTGTAGTTGGTCGTGAGTTGTCATCCTGATGTCTACAGGTACAACGTTTCACAAAAACATTCCGTGTATTGCAGTAAGTTAACATACAGGAAATGTGCCAACTTTGTAGATGCCTGTTCTACATAGGGTTTTAACGCTGTCTACGTAATTATACGCAGCATTTCAGGGGGTAGTTTTTACAATTCACTACACTGCTCGCCGTCAAAGTTACAATGGCTATCCAAAGGGATTATTCCGTTTGGTACAGAGCTGGCTGGGTACGAGCAGAGAAATAAAAAAGCTCATAAAAAAACCCTTCCGAGGAAGGGTTTTTCTTTCGCTAACCTTGCCGGAAGATCAAAGACCTCCCGATCAAATGTCAGTGAATACTTACTTGCTGCGACGTGAAAGACGCAGAGCAGCAACACCAAGTGCCAGCAGGCCGAGGGTAGCAGGCGCAGGAACGTCAACGTCAGGAACCAGGTCTGGGTTCTCAGTCAGGTTGAAGTTGATGTCCCAGTGCTTGCCACCAGTGAACAGCGCAGTGCCGTCAGCAGCATACATGTCCATCCAGACAGAACCGCCGAAGGCTGCGTTCTTGTCGTTTGCACCAGTGCCGTACTGGAATACTGGCATTGAACCAACGTTAGTCGGTGCACCAACCAGCTGCGCGAAGTAGTCTACGCCGCCAACAGTGATCTTGCTGTCTGAAGTCAGACCAGTGTAGAAATTCCAGTCAGCCTGCTTGGCAGTGCCGCCAGTCTTAACAACTGAGTAATCATCCTGGAAACCAGTGAAGGTAAGGTCGAAGATCGCAGTTGTACCGAGTGGGTTCAGCGCTGAACCAGTGAAGGTTGCAGTGCCATCGTCTGAACGCAGGAACGTAGTACCAGTCTGGATAGAGAAGTACTTGGAGCACTTGCTAGGGGTCAGGCTGTTAGTCCACAGGCCGTACTGAGCGCCACCGTTGCAAGAAACGTTTGCAGCGTTAGACACGTCGAAGCCCTGGATGATGGCGGCTGATGCTGGCAGAGAAACTGCAAGAGCGATTGCAGTCAGGGAAAAACCTTTTACTACTGAAGTGAACATATGAACTCCTGATGAAAATCCTTTAGATCGGCTGTAACGCTAAGTAATCTAAATTACCTGTTCGTTACATTAAGGTAAGCACTTGTCGTGCCAACTTTGTAAGCACATGTTTTACTTAGACTTTCTTCTACAGAGAGATTATTAAAAGAAACCACATGTATAGAAGATTGACACACTGTTACAGAAGTCAGAATGTCGTATCAAAAATATACAAATCGGCCGATAGCAAAGCGATCAGGGGCTTGGGCCCCAGTCTTTGCTGATGCAGAAGCGTTTTAATATCAGTGGATTAGAAACAACGGGAGAAACCGCTCGGTGGGATAGCGGGGAACTAAAGGCCTAGGGTCTAACCATAACGTCGGATATTTTTACACTTTGCGCTGATAGAGTTCAGCGTATCGCTTGGCCATCAAAGCGGCATCATAGCGCTCTGCCAGCAAGCTAAGTCCATGATTCGAAAGCGCTGTGCGAAGCTCGCTATTTCGGATCAGCTTATCGAGCGCTTCCGCCAGTGCTTTGGGATTGCCTGCTGGAACGAGTAAACCGGTATGGCCGTCCGTCAACACCTGTGGGATGCCCCCCACGGCAGATGCAACGACCGGGCGTTCGGCAGCCAGACTCTCCAGGATGGACAAGGGCAGCCCTTCGCTCAACGATGGCATTGCGAATATATCACACGCCCATAACAACTCTCGGGCATCATCTCTGAAGCCGAGCAAGGTGCACTGCGCCTGCAGACCGAGTGAGTCTATTCGACTCTGAAGGCTATGCTCCTCCTTCCCTCGTCCAGCGATGAACACCTTGATTCTGGCGCCGTTGCGAGCGAGGCGCGCTGCTGCCTCTATAAGATGTATATGACCTTTCACCGGATAGAGGTTACCAACCGCCAGAATCATATGCTCATCGTCCGCGACGCCGAGCTCAGCACGGTACCGAGCCCGCACTTTCGGATCAGGCTTGTAGCTGCTCACATCAATCCCGTTCTCGATCACAACGACGCGCGAGGCCGGTATGTCTGCGTCAGTCGCAAGGAAACTCTTGATATCGTGAGAGACGGCCACCAGCGTACTGAGCCTGGCGGTCAGCCGCATGAAAAAGCGCCTGACTGACTTCTCAGTGTAATAATTCTTACCATGAACAGTGGCGATATGCGGCACGCCCAGAGAGCGTGCGACAAGCGCCAGGTGCATATTCATCGCAAACTCATTCGTATGAACGACGTCTATGCGGTATGTCTTCATAAGCCGTCGCACTGTGAGTAACCACTGCGCGCTCAGGCTACGTGGCAACGGGATCAGGTCGTAGTCGATATTAAGACGTTCGAGCTGAGCCGTGAGCCAACCAGGCTTGATAACGAGCACACGACATTGATGGCCTTCAGCCTTCTGGCTCTGCACCAGACGCAGCATGAAGTTTTCTGCCCCGCCAGGGCCCGAGGTCTCGATAGCATGGAGAATGTTCATTTGAGCGCGCTCACGAGGCGCCTGCGCCGCGGTAGAGTTTGGCCAGGAAGGCTTCAGGCGTGTTACTGGCATCTTCGTGTAAACCGATGCGCTTCAGCGCAAACAGGGAGTCGTTCGCCTGGTTGATGCCATTGCCGGTAGTCACTGCAGCGGCAAAACGTTGTTCCACCGCCGTCCGGGCATAGTCGCTTACGTCGCCATTGGGATAGCAGAACAAGGCCGGCGGCGATCCGAGATGTGAATGAATGGCTTCGATACAACCATCGAGTTCTGCATCGACGTCGGCCGGATTGGCCGCCTCGTTGAGCCTGAGATGATTGACAGTGTGCGCACCGACGTCAAAGGTGGGCGTCATGGCGCTGACCTGATGCCAGTCCAGCATCTCTTCGGCGGTATTCACCGAAAGTTCGCTATCCTGCTTCAGGTGCGCAAAGGTGTCATCGAGAAACTGGTAGATCTGGGCATCGGTGAACTGTTTGCAGGCGGCGATGACTTCGGCTGCATATTCCTTGTTGGCGTAGCGGCTGCTGTCAGGTTTAATGCCTGCGGATGAAATGAAATGTTCCAGGCTGCCTTTGGCGCGACTGTCAGGACCGAGCGCCGCTGCCAGTTTGAGCAGCCGATTGAGCTGCTCCGGCCAGAATGTGCGTCCGGTGCCTATGAAGCCCGTAGCCAGAAAGATTGTCGCCGGTACGTCGTGCTGCCTCAGCACAGGCAAGGCAAACTCATAGTTATCGAGCCAGCCATCATCGAAGGTGACAGCACAGCACAGTCGTCCATCACCACCTTCAAGCGGGCGCCCTTCACGCCTCGCCCTCACCCACTGCGCGAGTTCGACGAAACGTACCAGCGGCTGCAGCGTTCGCAGCTGCATATCCAGGGTCTCTGGTGTGACATACATCCCGGGCTCTTCGAACGCCAGTCGCTCGTCCTGCTCAGGCAGTACGCGGTGATACATCAATATCAGCAGTGGCTGCGCGGTGGCATCGCCTTTTGCTTCTCCACCCATGCGGCCAAGCAGGCGCCGAGCCGCTCTCGCCTGATACGTGTCCCGGATGTTCTTCAGTAAGGCCTTCATCTCTCAGTCACAACCACTCAAGGAATGTATTTAACAATAGCTGGACCCAGACGATTTGCGAAACACAGTGGCAAGCGTTGCCATATCGCCACGAGCAGTTTGAACTTGGGATTATTGTTATTGATCGCGGGCAATTCGTCGGCCTGGAACAGGGCATAATGCCAGTAGAGCTGCACAGGCATGGCGCCCCACTGCTTCTTGAAGCGATAGGTGCCGGCGTCTTTGCTGGAACGGCCAAAATCGAACACGTCGAAACCAGTGTCAGCTGCGTGACTCAGTATTTCCCAGTACATCACCATGTTCATGTTCAGCGAGTTGAATGCCTGCCGGGTGGACGCCCAAGGTATCTCAAGCAGCTTCACAGCACCGGTTTCCTGTGCCACTAGAAAGCCACAGGAGGCGGGCTCGCCTTTGCAGTATATGACGATGAGTCGGGCGCTACTGCCGAAGTTCGTCAGGATGCCTGCGAAGAACGATTTGCCATACACCGGGGTGCCCAGATCACGCATGTTCTCGCTGAATACCCGGTAATAGTCGTCAAGTAGTTCCATGCCACCGATGCGGGATTCGTATTCGTTTTGCTGGCCTTTTCGTATCTGCGAGCGGACCTTTGAGCTGAAGCCTTTCCACAGGGTCTCACTATCTGCGGGCAGTGGCAGCCACATGTTGACCTTATCTGTGCGTTCTGGCCAGCCGGTCGGCTGCTTGTGATAACCGCGAACTTCCAGATGGCGTGCACCGCTGCTTCTGGCGAAGTCAGCAGCTGCTTTCAGCACGTGCTTTTCCGCGTTTTTGTCCAGCGCGAGTGCGCCGCCATAGTTGACCAGCGGAATGGAGGTCCAGATATCACCGAAAAGACGACTCTTCTGCCGGATCATCGGCAGCACCGCCTGAAGCTGTTCTTCGGCAGCCGACTCCAGATAGCAGGCAACATAGGCGATTTCATGCCCCATGGTGTCTACGACGGTCTTCAACCAGACCGATTCGTGATAGAGCGTGGCCCTGGGATGCTGACGAACGAAGTCGTCCCAACCTGCCGGCGGAGTCTGGCTAACGTCACAACGGTAGCGCCCGGAGGACTGCGCAGCTTCAGTCAGTTCAACAGGCTCAGGGTACACTGGGGGAATAAGTGCCTGAAGACGCTCCAGCTCGGAGGGTTGGCGTTTGGCTTTGGTGACTGCGGGGGCGCTTGGTGCGGCTTCAGAGCCTGTGGGCTGCTTTACCGAGACCTGGTCAGGCTGCTCTGACGCCATTTTCGCTTTGAGCTCTGCGATCGAGGCTTGCACAGCCTTCTTGCGGGCAATCAGTTCGTCAGCGGTATCCAGGCCCTGCTTCTTGGCCTCACCTATCAGGCGACTGAGTTTCTTGGATTCGTCAGTAAGCGCCTGAATCTGTTCGGTCATATCTGTCACAGAGTTTATCCGCCACTCCTGGGCTCGGCTGGCAGCAGCTGCTTGTTTCGAAGCACGTCACCAACCGTCGAAAACTGAAAATCGTCTGTAAGATTGCGCAGGCGATCCATGCACTTGTCGAGATTGTTGTAGTGGCGGAACATGGAAAATGCACTTGCCTTCACCCGTGGCTGTTCCGTGTCGATCTCCCATGGATGCAGATAAAAGATAAAGGGCTCCTGCTTCCGGTTGATCGACCCCAGGCCCCAGCGCGAGAACCAGTAAGGGAACAACCTGAAATAGCCGCCACCGGCAATGGGTATCGTACGTCCAAGCAGCTTCGCCGTAGAGAGCGGAAACTCGATGATCTCGCCACCGTTGTCCGTTTTCAGGCGATAAGGCAGCTCAGGTGTACCAGGCATACCATAACGGTCGTGATTCACCGGAAAAATGCTGGAGTCCCAGACGAAACCGAGCTCGACCAGAATATCGAGCGCCCACCGACTCTGGGCAGTGATGCTGTAAGAGGCTGCGCGATAGCCATCGACCGGCGCCTGGATGAGACTTTCAAGCAGGTCCTTGGAGCGCCGGGTCTCGTCGCGAAACACTTCGGGAGTCTGCTTGTAGACAAGCTGATGGCTGAAGCCGTGGGAGGCTACCTCATGACCAGCTGCTGCGATTCGCTTGACCAGATCCGGATAACGCTCGGCCACCCAGCCAAGCACAAAGAACGTGCTCTTGATGCGTTTCTCGTCGAAGAGCGCCAGTAGCGCATCGGTATTGGCTTCGACGCGGCACTCATGCGCATCCCACTCATCAACCTTGATGGACTCAGCAAGCGCAGCAACGTGGAAGTAGTCTTCCACGTCAATCGTCATGGCATTCGTTATCATGCTCAGAGCCTGAACCAGGTAACGCCGAAGCTGAAATAGACTTCTTCTATGCCATTCAGGCCGCGACGCACGCCGAGTGCATCGGAAATGATGATATCTTCCTCACGCTCGGTGTAGCCGACAGCGTATTCAAGCCGTACGTTTTTCAATGGCCGGTGTTCGACGCTCGCCTCAACGTAATAGGTCACAATCTCCCTGAAGTTGTTGCTGAACTCTTCCTGATCGCGGCGGAAGCTGATGTCACCAAGCACCTGCGGTGTGAATGTTCGGCGATACAACAATTCGGCTGTGTAGCGCTCGTCTTCTATCTCCTGGGTCTGATATTTCTCAAGGGAGACAGAACCAACGGCACTGATTTCATCGACCGCTGTGAGGGGGTAACTACCCAGCAACCTGAACTGCGTTGTTTCGATAGTGTCGAAGCGATCACGTGTATCGAGGGCGTCGAAGGTTTTCACGTTCTGGTCAGAGAAGGTGTCGCTGAGCGAGTGCGACAATTTCATATCGATAACGCCCTGCGTGGTAACGCCGCCATAGACATAGCTCAACTGCGCGGTCGGTCCGTCGAACTCGGTCTCTTGAGTTGGCGATTCCGTGTTGACAAAGGTATAGCCACCACGGACGGAATAGCGCGAATTCTCATACTGCTTGGAGAGCTGCGCGAAAAGCGTCTGGCTGTTGCTGTCTGTCTCGATAGTGCCCGTGGCGCCTATTTCTGTCGGTCGACGCTCGATCCAGGCGCGATCTGCTTCGACGCCGCCTTCGATCTGGTGACCAGTCGCCAGTTCGGTGACCAGCGCAGCCGTACCAGTGATCCGGTTACTTTGCTCATCACTATCTTCGAACCAGAGATTTTCGTATTCGGAGCCAAGTCTGAGTCCAGTGCGACCGCTAAGAGGAATCATCCACTGCGGACCGGTCTCAAATACGTTGATGAGCTGACGGTTATCCGGCGTACCCACCTCGGTGGAGTTCTTCCGCACCTGGTTCAGGGTGTCACGAAGTTCCCACTTGAAGTTGGGACTGAATTCATAGGCGCTGTTGACGTCCATGGTCGCAACAAGATCGCTGTCATTGGCGAACACGTCGTTAAAGTAGTGCTCATAGCCGAGGTTGAAACCGATGTCGCCAGAAAGCCTTGTTCTGCTAAGCACCTTGTAGAAATCCAGCGTGGTGCGATTTCGGGTATCAGCTTCCTTGTTCTCCTGGAGCGCCGCATTCGTCGAATACAGGGTCTCGTTGGTCACCGAAATTTCGGCGGGCTCAGCGCTGACGACCGAAGCTGTCAGCGTGCCAGCCAGAACGGCCGTCGTGCAGGCTGCAAGTGTGAAGGTTTTCTGCATGTAATCTCTCATCCGTTAACGACGACACCGGCAAGCTTTGCCTCTGGAATGGCGGACGCCGCTTCGACGACCTGGCTTTCGGTGACTCTTCCATGTGGGGCGATCAAAAGCGTGTAATCGCAGACTTCAGATAATATGCGTGCATCAGGTGATTCCAGAATCGGCGGCGTGTCCAGGATGATGAAACGATCCGGGTAGCGGCGACGCAGTGTCTGCAGGAACTGATGCATTCTGAACGAAGTAAAATACTCACTCGCAGATTCTTTCTGGCTGCCCGCCGGCACAAGACGCAAACGACGAATGCCAGTTGGATAGATGATCGTGGAGATATCCATGTCTGGATCTTCGAGGAAGTCTGTAACGCCCCTGTCCGGCAACAGATCGAACACACTGTGCAGCTTTGGATGGCGCAGATTACAGTCGATCAGCAGTGCGGTCTTGCTGCTATCAAAGGCAAATGCTGCAGCAAGATTGATCGCGTTGAACGAGGCTCCCCCGCCGGGCACTATGCTCGAAACCACGAGCGCAAAGTTGTGGCCGCGACTGATTTCGAGCAGCTTTGTTCGCAGCTCCCGGAATCGCTCGACCGATTTACGATATGGGCTTTCGGGGAAGATGATGCGCTTTTCGCAGAGATCGTCCGGCGACAGCAGTCCCGGCTCGCGCATGCGCACGATCTGCTTGCTGACCACATAACGTTCGAGGCCACCTTCCTGAACCTCCCATGAACTCGGTACCAGCACCGAATCCTTGGCAGCACCGCGTCCCCCGTCGTTGGAAACGACTTCGCCACGCTGGGCTTGCATATCACCGCCGCCCTGACTATCGATGGACTTAGGCTTCTTGAATTCGTCAGCCATTATACGCCTCCTGCATATATGAACCACGCAACGACGATATAGGCAACGGCTGCGAAAATGGAAAGTATGATGATGGTGCGCGTTTTCGAACGGTTCTTGCGCTCTTCGTAAGGCGTTACCAGGTACTGAATGTGAGAGAGCACAGGCACGCCAGTGTTCTCATGCAGCAAGGCGGCCGAACGAACCCGCGGATCGACCATACAGAAGGCGATGGCGATAGCGAATGGCGCAAGCAGACCAAGTGGCAGACCGGCAAGCGCGAAATGGTAGAATGCGAGACCGGAAGGCTCTCTTGGGAGGCGCGCGCTTTCATGCAGCACGTAGTTCACGCCATAGCCTTCCACGTCGATGCGAAGCGAAACCCGTGCACGCTCGCGTCGCTGCAGCAGGTCGTCGTAGATTTCCTTGTTCACTTCGTAGTCACGGGTCAGTTCCGAGACCTTGGCGCGGGTATCCTGTACACGCTCCATCCTGCCCTGTTCGAGCTCCAGTAGCTGTCCCAGAGAATTAAGCCGGGTACCAAGTGTTTCGATTCTGGTTTCGGTCGCCAGCAATTCAGTCTGGAGGTCACGGAATCCAGGGCCGGCCGGTGATACTGCGCCTGGATTGCTCGCTCTCAACTGATCTCTGAGGCCTTCGAGCTCACTGATCTGCTGTTTCAGGCTGACGATATCGGGATAACTTTCCTGATAGGACAAGCGCAAGGTATCGAGCTGCTGCTGCAGGCTCAGTATGCGGTCTTCATAACGGGCGTATTGACCCTGCTCCTGTTGGTTGTCGGAACCGCCGCCAACCTTGGAGCGCAGTACTCTGGCCTGGGTTTCGGCTTCCTGCTTGGCAAGCCTCGTTTCCTCGATCTGACGTTCGAGATCGATAACCTTGTTGGATACCTGGGCTTCACTACCCACAGATTTGGATGCCAGGAACTCTTTCAGCCGACGCTCGCTGGCCTCGATCTGACTCTGGTAGGCCCTCACCTGCTTGTCGATGAACTCGTAGGCTGCCCGCACATCTTCACGCTTATTGGAACTGGTGACGTCAATCAGGAGCTGGGTCAGCTTCTGGGCAATGATAAAGGCGTGCTCAGGATCCGGCGAAGCATAGCCAATCTTGACATATTCCTTGCCCTGCTTTTCAACGGAGATATTCAACCGCATTTCCTGAACAACCCGCTCTTCATCGGCAGGGGTCTTCACCTCGCCAAAGATCTCTTCCAGATCGGCGAGCTGCAGCAGGATCTCCCTGGAGTTCAATACATCGAGGATGGCTGCGGCGCGATCGGGCCGCTGATGGGCAGCGGGCGCCTTATCGTTCATAAGCGGATTGATAAGGTTCGGGTCATCAATCTTGATGACCGCATGGGAGATATATTTCTTTGGGAACACGACGCCAATTAGAAGCACAAAGGTCGCGACAAGCAGGAAGAGGAAGAACCAAGTCCATTTGCGCGCCCTGAGCACCTTTACGACTTCACTGGGAAGATCGCTGATTGCAACTGCCATAAGCTTACTCTGGTTTCAAATCGGGTTTTCAATCCGGGTGTTCAATACATTGCCAAGGGCCTGAGCGTGCCCAGCGTTCTTCCCTGTCTAGAGAACTTTCTCAGGCACAGTAACGACGTCGCCTGGCAACAGGCGGTAGTTTGCCCTGATATCGCCGCCATTCATGATGGCTTCGAGATCAACCGGGATCACCACGGTCTGCTGTTGGAACTGCCTGTACAGAATGGCGCTACCGCCTTTCGCAAAGTCGGTCATGCCACCAGCAGACAGCACGAGATCAAGTATTGTAACGCCTTCCTTGTAAGGAATGGACTGCGGATTATTGACTGCACCCGTAATTCTAACCCGATTTGTGAACTCATAACTGTTCGAGTTGCGCACTATGACGCTGACTTTGGGTTCCTTAAGGTAAACCGAGAGTCTGTCTTCGATGGCGGTCGCCAGTTGCTCCGGTGACAGGCCAGCTGCCAACAGGTCGCCTACCAACGGACTGGATAGCTTGCCGTCCGGCCGGATAGTTGTTTCTGTAGATAGGTCGGGGTTGCGCCAGACCGATACGCTGACGGCATCGCCAGGCCCGAGAACATAGGTTTCCAGGGACTGAGGCTTGGCCTTCAGTGCGGCTTCGATCAGCTCCGAGTCCGAGTAGGATACAGATTGACATGCACCCAGAACCGCTGTCACGGACACGATCAGCAGTAAAGCGGTTGCACGACGTAGCAACTGCATCGACAGCAGCAGTTTACCCGGTAATTTCGACATTAAGTTTCCCTTTCATAGCCTATCATGTGAGTACAGCTGCCCCGAGTAGGGTCCTGCTAACGTGAGCCTTTCTTGAACAGGATGACTTCGGCTGTCTGCACCAGCACGATCAGATCCAGCAGCAAGCTCTGGTTCTTGATGTAGTACAGGTCGTAGCGAAGCTTTTCCTTCGTGTCTTCTTCATTGTCTGCATACGCAAAACAGAGTTGAGCCCAACCTGTGATGCCGGGTTTTACCCGATGTCTTTCATTGTAGTAGCTGATGTTCTTCGCGAGTTGTTTCACGAACACCGGCCGCTCCGGGCGTGGCCCGACGAAGGCCATGTCACCCTTGAGTACATTAAGGATCTGCGGCAGCTCGTCAATTCGCACTTTACGAACAAATGCGCCTACTTTCGTTACACGTACGTCATTTTTCTGAGCAAAGACCGCTCCGCTCTTCTCGGCATCAGTACCCATGCTACGGAATTTGATGACATTGAACGGCTTGCCATTGAGGCCGACCCGCTCCTGTAAATAGAAAACGGGCGCCTTGATACCGTCCTCGATCTTGATGGCTATTGCCGTCAGCAACATGATGGGCCAAGACACCAGCAGCAGCACCAGACTCGCCGCAACATCGAAAATCCGCTTCACGAACTGGGTTGCCGATACGCCACCAAAGCCATCTGAATAAATCATCCAGCTTGGCTGAATGAGATCGAGCGCCACCTTACGTACCTCACGCTCGATGAAGCTGGCGGCATCGATGATGTTTACGCCGAACATCTTACATTCGAGCAACTCTTCGAGCGGCAGCTTCTTGCGACGGTCGTCTAGCGCAATGACGATCTCATCGACCGGATGGGTCTTGCAGTATTCGCTGAGACTTTCCGGCGTAAAGATATGATTCTCTTCACCAATGTGAACCTCGTCACCGTTAGACGTGACAAAGCCGATCAGACTGACGCCTTGTCGGCTACTCGGTTCGGCGAGCTCATGAATCAGATCGGCAGCGCGTTTGCCAGCACCCAATACGAGCACCTGGCGCTTGAAGTACTGCTCGCGAACGAAGAAAAAGAAGATCAGCCGCCACAGGCCCAGAATGAAGATGGATAACAACGAGGCCAGCTCGAGCACGCCGCGTTCGAGCGCCCAGAACACGGGCGAGAATACATAGACAATAAAACCGATAAAGAGGGTCGCGGCCAGGATACTGATGATGGTTCTCAGCATCATGCCGGTCATGCCCTCCGTCAGCTTTGCCGGGTAGACGCCCAGCGCGGTGATGGCGGTGAAATTGACAACCGTGAAGAGTATCGGCGCGCTGACGACTTCCAGGGCATAGGCCTTGAAATAGTCGGTCATCTGGAAGTACTCGAAGTAGATGGCCAGATAGCACGCGGCGAAGATGAAGGCCGCGTCGAGTAGACCCAGCACCATGTACGGCATGTAGAAGTAGTGCCGGAATATCCTGACTCGTGCCAACGAAGCGCCCCTGAAGAATTCATGCGCAGCCGTGTGAATCACGCTGCGATACAACATTACAAATGACAGTTTACAAGTGACTGAAAAAACGGCGTTACTCTACCAGAGCGACCCTTGCTTTTCTATCCGGCGAATGCATCCTTTACAATTGTTGACAATTACACATCCGCAACTGGTAAAAATTCAGTATAGCTGGCAATCTGCGCCGCTCCATGACAGTTTTCAGCCAAACGATCTCAATGGTGCAGACAGAACAGCATGAGTAGTCACGATCCAGCGCCGGACTCGCAGTCGGTGCATACAGTAAGCTCAGATGCCTTGCCAAACAGGCGGGTGCCTGACCAGTTCTGGCCAGTGGTCGTCTGGCTTGGCCTCTGCGGCGTGGTTTTCGCCCCAACCTGGACATCCCTGTTCGGCAAATGGGTGGAGCTGGACCAGTCCTACGGTCACGGCTTCCTGGTACTCGCACTCGTGCTCTGGCTGGTCGTGCGGGCCCTGCCTGTCAGGCCAGCATCAGGCTTGGCATCTGCAGCACTCACCACCCCGTTTGTCGCCTTTGCGGCTACTGGCGCGGCTGCGCTCTGGACCCTGGCCTGGCTCACCGGTGTCGAGTTCGTTCAGCAACTCCTGCTCCCCGCAATCATTTACGGTGGACTGATTCTCATTCTCGGATCCGGCGCACTGTACCGAATGTCCGTCCCGGTTGGCATCCTCTATTTTGCCATGCCGGTCTGGGATTATCTGAACTACCCACTACAGTGGCTGACGACCAAGGCCAGCGAGTTTGCCCTTTGGGCGATCGATATCGAAGCGGAAATATACGGCTTTTTCGTTAAGATTCCCCAAGGCACCTTCGAGATTGCCGGCGGCTGCTCGGGCCTGCGGTACCTGCTGGTGAGCCTGCTGCTGGGCATTCTCTATGCCCATCTCTATCTCGACAACAGACGACAGATCATGAAGTTGATCGTGTCTGCGATTGTGGTTTCTCTCATCACCAATTGGGTGCGGGTCGCTGCCCTCATCGCGATTGGCTACTACACCGATATGCAATCGCCACTGATGCAGGATCATGACAACTTCGGCTGGTACCTCTACGCAGGCGCAATGATTCCATGGTTCTGGTATGCGCGCCGACTGGAGTCCGACCCTGTCGAAGGACAGCGAGCTGAGGCGAGTGCGGGCACACAGGCAAACTCCGGAACGCCTGCGCGGCGCTGGTTCTGGATCGCGGTGGCTGCGGTCGTCCTGTGCGTTCCAGCAGGTACCCAGCTCATGCATGGGCTGACCAAGAAACAGAGCGTTTTCGCGCCAATCGTCATGCCGGCGAGCCTCGAGACGGGGCCTGACAGCATGGATTGGAATCGCATTGCGTTCCGCTTTCCGAATGCGCCACGTGCTGACATGAATGGCTATACCCAGAAGTTTGAAGGCAGCTACGTTGCGCTGGAATCGAAGCAGCAGATGACGATCGATATCTATCTGTATTCGCGAGAGGAACACAGGGCCGAGCTGATCCAGTACAATAATGCATTGTTCGACGGTCGGCTGTGGCGTCCTCTCGATACCTACGCCGCAGAGCTGCCAGGCTATCAGTGGCTGGAGCTGGAGCACAGGGGCTCCGGTGAGCGGTCGGCGGTGCTGTATAGCTATATGATCGGCGGCTCGTTCTTCACCGGCGGCGTGTCGGCGAAGATCGGCCAGCTCGAGAGTCTGTTCCTCAAGGGGCGCAGCGACGCTGCCCTGCTCTACACTTCCGCGCCTTGCGAGCGTGAAGATTGCAGTACAGCCAAAGCCGCCTTGCAGGCCTTGATGACCTCGCAGGCTGGCAACATCGAATCAGCTATTTACAAGGCCTATAAAGATTCACATTGATTTCGCTTTGACACGCGGCCGGGGAAGCTATACTCAGTGCAGACTCGGCAGTCGGCGGATACTCAGGCAGGGACTGGCTGACCATAATTTTCTCGAGCGCACCTCGAGCATTCGGAGGAAGGATCTACTGTGCAGGATAATGTTCATATCGGGATCGTAGGACTTGGCTACGTCGGCTTACCGTTGGCGGTCGAGTTCGGCAAGAAGTATCCCACGCTGGGCTTCGACATCAACAAGCGCCGAATTCAGGAGCTGCGGGGAGGCGAAGACCATACGCTTGAAGTTGAACCAGAACTGCTGGCCGCTGCCGACAAGCTCGATTACAGCGCTGAAGTTGCTGACCTCAAGCGCTGCAATATCTTCATCGTGACCGTACCTACACCGATCGATGCGTTCAAGACGCCTGACCTGAGCCCGCTACGCAGTGCCAGCCGGATGATCGGCAGCGTGCTGAAGCAGGGCGATATCGTGATCTATGAATCCACGGTATATCCAGGCGCGACGGAGGAAGTCTGTATTCCAATACTCGAGGAAGTCTCGGGACTGGTGTTCAACACGGATTTCTATGCTGGCTACAGTCCTGAGCGGATCAATCCAGGCGATAAGGAACACCGTGTGACCAATATTCTGAAGGTCACTTCGGGCAGCACACCTGAAATTGCTGACAAGGTGGACGCGCTGTATGCCTCGATCATTACGGCAGGTACCCACAAGGCCAGCAGCATCAAGGTGGCTGAAGCTGCAAAAGTTATCGAGAATACACAACGCGACGTCAACATCGCACTGATCAACGAGCTGTCGCAGATCTTCGAGAAGCTTGGCATTGACACCCTCGAAGTGCTCGAGGCGGCAGGTACGAAGTGGAATTTCCTGCCTTTCAGGCCTGGTTTGGTCGGCGGCCACTGTATCGGTGTAGATCCGTATTACCTGACCTACAAATCACAGGCCGTAGGGCATCATCCCGAGATGATCCTTTCGGGTCGACGCATCAATGACGGTATGGGTCGAGGTGTGGTGGAACGTGTGGTCCGCCTGATGACGCAGAAGCGCATCCAGGTCGGCGGCTGCAAGGTGCTCATCATGGGCCTGACCTTCAAGGAAAACTGTCCTGACATTCGAAACACCAAGGTCATCGACCTGATTTCGGCGTTCAAGGATTACAATGCCACTGTCGATGTGTTCGACCCCTGGGCGAGTCCTGCCGAGGCTGAACATGAGTACGGTTTGCAGTTGGTGCATGAGCCGAAGGCGGGAGAATACGACGCGATCGTGCTGGCCGTTGGTCACAAGCAGTTTGTACAGCTTGGGGCTGAACGCATTCACTCGTTCGGCAAGGCTGAGCATATACTGTTCGATGTGAAGTACGTGCTGCCGCGATCTGAAGTGGACGGCCGGCTCTAAGTCCGGCTCATCCTCGACCGTCGTCTGAAGGACAAGACGACGGTTCAGTCCAGTTTTTCTCAGACTACGAACAGGTCCATGAACTCGTTGACCGGTGTGTTTTCCAGCGTGTCCTGATCCTTGCACAGCGCGAAGATCTGATCACAGCGGAAGGCCGGGAAACGGGTCGCCAGGTTGTTGCGGAACTTGTCTTCCAGCAGCGGGATACCCTGCTCTCTCCGACGACGATGCCCAATCGGGTACTCGACTTCAACCTTGTCGGTTGAAGTGCCATCCTTGAAGAAGACCTGAATGGCGTTCGCAATGGAGCGCTTTTCTGGCTCGTGGTATTCCGCGCTGTAACGCTTGTCTTCCATCACCACCATCTTCTCTCTCAGCTCATCGATAATCGGATTGCTGTTGTGGAAGCTGTCCTCGTAATGCTCGGCTACCAGATTGCCAAAGGCCAGTGGCACGGCTGTCATGTACTGCAGACAATGATCGCGGTCTGCGGCGTTGGCCAGGGCGCCAACCTTTGAAATGATGCGGATGGCTGATTCGTGGGTAGTCAGCTCGATGCGCTCGATCTCATGCAGACGATTCTTGACCTCAGGATGCAGCGTAACAGCTGCTTCGGCAGCGGTCTGGGCGTGAAATTCTGCAGGGAAGCTGATCTTGAACAGCACGTTCTCCATGACATAGCTGCCGTAGTCACGCTGGAAGCTGAAGCGTCGCTTGTCGGCGTCCTTCATCTTCTGGTCAGCGTTGGTCTTGCTGAAGGAGACGTCGTAAAAGCCCCACTGCTTGGCAGTCAGTACACCAGGTATACCCATCTCACCACGCATGGTGATGTCGGCCAGGCGCACGGCGCGTGAAGTGGCGTCGCCTGCTGCCCATGACTTGCGTGAACCCGCGTTTGGCGCGTGGCGATAGGTACGCAGTGCCGAACCATCGACCCAGGCCTGTGAAACGGCAGCCATGATACGCTCACGGTTGCCGCCCATCAGCTTGGCCACGACAGCAGTCGATGCCACACGAACCAGTATCACGTGGTCGAGACCAACGCGGTTGAAGCTGTTGTCCAGCGCCAGTACGCCCTGGATTTCGTGAGCCATGATCATGGCTTCGAGCACAGCCTTCATCGTCAGCGGCGCCTTGCCTGCAGCGACCTGCTTCTGCGACAGGTGATCGGCTACGGCGAGGATGCCACCGAGGTTATCGGACGGGTGGCCCCACTCGGCGGCGAGCCAGGTATCGTTGTAATCCAGCCAGCGGATGATACAGCCAATGTCCCAGGCGGCCTTGACCGGATCCAGCCTGAACTGGGTGCCGGGTACTCGCGCACCATTGGGCACGACCGTGCCTTCAACAATAGGACCGAGGTGCTTGGTGCACTCAGGAAAGCGCAGGGCCAGAAGGCCGCAACCGAGGGTATCCATCAGACAGTTACGCGCGGTATCCCACGCTTCGCTGGAAGAGATATCGAAGTTCAGCACATAGTCGGCTATGGCCTGTATGGCGTCGTCGTAATCCGGGCGATCGTTGAGATCGACATTTGCACTCATTTGTTTAGCTCCTCAAGTGTTTCCACGAAATTAATAACGAAGATTTTAGCGGTCGGCCAGATCGACCCATTCAGCTGATTCCGGGCCTGTGTACTCCGCCGATGGACGGATGATTCGATTGTTTGCACGCTGTTCTTTCACGTGTGCAGTCCAGCCACTCACGCGCGACATGACGAAGATCGGCGTGAACAGCTTGGTTGGGATGCCCATGAAGTGATAGGCGCTGGCGTGAAAGAAGTCGGCATTGCAAAACAGCTTCTTCTCGCGCCACATCACTTCTTCGCAGCGAACAGAGATATCGTAGAGACGCTCGTCGCCGGCATCCTTGGCCAGCTTTTCTGACCAGCGCTTGATGATGGCGTTACGCGGATCGCATTCGCTATAAACGGCATGACCAAAGCCCATGATCTTGTCCTTGCGCGCCAGCATCTGCATCAGGCCTTCTTCAGCGTGATCAGGCGACTGGAAGCTCTCGATCAGTTCCATGGCCGCTTCGTTGGCGCCGCCATGCAGTGGCCCGCGTAGTGTGCCTATCGCGCCGGTGACGCAGGAATGAATATCCGACAGGGTCGATGCGCAGACCCGGGCGGTAAAGGTCGAGGCATTGAACTCATGTTCGGCGTACAGGATCAGTGAAGCATCCAGCACACGCTCGAACAGCGCTGACGGCGGCTTGTCGTGCAGCAGCGTCAGGAAGTGGCCAGCGATGGAGTCTGCTGACTCAGCAGCCGGGTCGACTTGAATGCCATCGTGGCTGTAGCGATACCAGTAGCAGATGATGCTTGGCAGCAGCGCCAGCAGACGATCGATGCGTTGGTCCTGCTCATCAAAACTCTGTTCGGTTTCCAGGTTGCCCAGCATGGAACAACCGGTTCGCATCACGTCCATAGGGTGCGAGTCGGCGGGTATCTGTTCGAGCACGGCCTTCAGTGCTTCCGGCAGTTTTCTCATGCTCTTGAGCTTGGCCTTGTAAGTGCTCAGTTGAGTCCTGTTCGGCAAGTGCCCACGTAGCAGCAGATAAGCGACTTCCTCAAAAGTGGCCTTCTCCGCGAGCGTCTCAATATCGAAACCTCTGTACGTCAGGCCATGACCTGCCTTGCCTACCGTCGAAAGTGCCGTCTGCCCCGCTACCTGGCCCCGCAGACCCGCGCCACCCAGTTTCTTTTCAGCCTGCTTTTCAGCCATCTTCAGTCTCCGCTCTTGTTGAACAGCGCATCGAGCTTCTGCTCGAAGGCGTGGTAATTCAGAAAGTCGTAGAGTTCCATTCTAGTTTGCATGCTGTCGACAACCGCTTTCTGGTCGCCATCTTGGAGCAGGTGCTCATACACGTTTAGCGCAGCCTTGTTCATTGCCCTGAAGGCGCTGAGTGGGTAGAGCACAATTGAAACGCCCACCTCTGCCAGTTCGGCCTTGTTATACAGCGGCGTCTGGCCAAACTCGGTAATGTTGGCCAGAACCGGCACATCCAGCGCCGATGTAAAGGCCTTGTAGTCGTCGAGTGCATTGACCGCCTCGGCGAAAATACCGTCAGCACCAGCTTCGACAAAGGCATGTGAACGATCGATCGCTGCCTGCAGGCCTTCATTGGAAAAGGCATCCGTTCGCGCCATGATGAAGAAATCTGGATCAACCCTGGCATCGACGGCTGCCTTGATACGGTCGCACATTTCAGCTGTGGTCACGATGGCCTTGTTGGGACGATGACCGCAGCGCTTCTGCGCAACCTGATCTTCGATATGTATGGCAGCCGCACCAGCTCGCTCCATCTCTCGAATGCTTCTGGCGATATTGAAAGCGCCGCCCCAGCCGGTATCGATATCCACCAGCAGCGGCAGTGATGATGCTGCGGTGATGCGACGGACATCTTCAATAACATCGTTGAGGCTGGTCATGCCCAGATCAGGCAAGCCGTAGGAGGCATTCGCGACGCCGGCGCCGGAGAGGTAGATGGCCTTGTGGCCTACCCGCTCGGCGAGCATGGCGCAGTAGGCATTCACAGTGCCGACCACCTGCAGCGGTGACTCGGAAGCGATGGCCTGCCGGAAACGCTGGCCTGGGCTGATGGTATGCGAGGTATCGTTCATGGTTGTGAGCTCCTGTTCTGTAGCAGCGTAGTAGCGCTGAGCCTGGTAAGCAGATTGTTTCTGGCTGCTGAAATGTGCCGACGCATCAGCAGCTCGGCCAGATCCGGGTCGCGCTCATCAAGCGCATCGAGCACCCGCATATGTTCCTTGAGCGCCCGTTCCGGACGGCCCCGCAGCGTACTGAGACGATAGCGGTACAGCCGCAGCAGATGGTAGAGGTCACCCGTCAGCTGCCGCGCGAGCTGTTCATTCTTGCAGCCAGCAATTATTCGGTAGTGAAAGTCGAAATCACCTTCGCGCTGATAATATTCCAGACCGCCTTCGCGCCGAATCTCGTCAGCATGTTGTTCAAGCAGTTCGCGAAGACTGCGTAACTCTTCATCAGTCATGGCCGTGGCCGCAAGCCGGCAGGCCATGCCTTCGAGCGCTTCACGGACGAGATAGAGCTCGTCGAGCTGCTGCGCGGACAGTGAAATGATTTTTGCACCGGCATGTGGGCGGCGCACGATCAGCCCACGCGCCTGGAGACGTTGCATGGCTTCACGAACGGGCGCCCGGCCTAATGCAAAGCGCGTCATGAGGTCTGCCTCACTGACCCGCGTGCCGGTCTCGATATCCCCACGAATGATTGCCGTCTGCAACAGATCGAATGCTTGCTCGCCCAAGGTTGCCTGGCCGGCTTGTGGCGTGGGCTCTGTAGGCTCTATTGAATACAAGATTCCTCCATAAACACGAAAAGATGGGGTTTTCCGGCTTGTTTACGCGTAATCGGAGGTGAATTGTATACAATTCAGCGTGCGGATGATAGCGGAATGCGTATGATTCCAGCGGCGGCAATTCAGCTCGGCCGCCAGGGCTAAATTCCAGGCGTCGTCTAGACTTGATGGTATGAACCTACCTCAATCGGCGACCATCGCTTGCATCAACTAAGCTCTGCTGCCCGAGCCAACCATGGTGCTTGCACATTTCGGCCGCTGACGAGTTTGCAGATCGTCTGGGTTCTGCTGATTTGGCTGTGGGTGCTGAGTGGGCAGGCGGAGGCAAACGACCGCAGGCACGGGCAGCCAGAAGCGATCAACCAGCTGCCGCTGATACCAGGACTGATGATGTTTCGTGATGCCAGCGCCGAGCTGCGCCTGGAAGACGTTCTGGCGCCCGAGCGTCTGTCACAGTGGGAACGGATGGACGAGATTCCCAATCTCGGCCTGACCACAGATCATGTCTGGCTGGCCTTTGGCCTCGAATGGTCTGCAGGGGTAGCGGTCAGGCGATGGATCCTACAGATTCAGGCCCCCCTGCTCGATCGCATCGATGTCTATCGTATCCATGAGCCGGCCGAATTGGGTGCCTCGCGGGCCAGCCCTTCAGTGATCGACAGTGCGCGTGGACGCGGTGGCCCCGAGCGCCAGGTCGATGTCATTCTTGCCGAGGCACCGAACACAGCCACAAGCTTTGCGTTCTCCAATATAGAAACGGAGCCGCCGCCACAGCTACGCTGGAATCTGAGCCAGGTGAGTGCATTGCTTGAGCAGGCGGAAACCTTACAGCTAAGGCATTACACAGTCGGTGCCAGCCTCCCCTTCGACCTTCGCCTGATTCGGGACAACAATTTCAGTTTCCTGCTCCTGCCCGATGAAGGTGCCACCGACTGGGTGATCATGCGGGTCCAGAGCCGGCAGAGCATGCGGGTGCCCATGCGCCTGACCTCGGAAAATCTGTACGTGGCCGACGTCGCCAGTACCAATCTCATCCAGGGCAGCTTCTTTGGCCTGATGGCCATCATGATCCTGACCAGTATTGCGGTCTTCGTTGCCATCAAGGATCGGGCGTACATCTATTACAGCATCTTCGTTCTCTCCACCGTAATGTTCATTTTCATCAGTAAAGGCTACGCCTACCAGTTTCTCTGGCCAGACAGTGCCGACTGGAACCAGCGCGCCTTTGTGCTCGACCTGATACTCGGCGCGGGTATCAGCGTCATGTTCACCCGAGCGTTCCTCCGGCTGCCTGAACACTTGCCGCGTTTCGACGTGGTTTTGCGGATACTGGCCTGGCTCTGGGTGCTGCTTGGCATCTACTGCCTGTTTGGTGACTACAGCACTGCGCTGCTGCTGACGAGCATCATTCTGCCGCCGGGTGGAACACTGCTCTTCATTGCCGGCCTCATACAGGTACGCAAGGGTTATTTCGAAGCGATGTTCTATGTTGCCGGTTGGTCGGCCCTGATTTCCGGTGCCGTCGTGTTCATGTTGCTTGAGATGGGCCTGATTCCTGCGAACGCGATGACCCTGCATGCGTTCCAGGTAGGCATTGCTTTTGAGGCACTTATCCTGTCGATAGCTCTGGCGTTCCGGCTGCAGATGCAGTGGCAGAGGCGAGCTGCAGCTGAACGCGAAGCACTCGCAAGACTGAACCAGTCGCAACTTCAAACCATCGAGGCGCAGAAACAGACGCGGGTGGAGCTCGAACTTCACGTTCGCGAGCGGACACAGGCCCTTGAGCAGACGATGGCTGAACTGGCCGACGCCAATCGGGAGCTGAAACTGTTGAGTACCACCGATGAGCTAACCGGGCTGAGCAATCGGCGGTCGATCAATGCGACGCTGCAGCGGGAATGGAGTCGCGGCGAACGTCAGGGCACCGCATTGTCAGTATTATTGCTGGACCTGGATCACTTCAAGGCCGTCAACGATGAGTATGGCCATCCCTTCGGCGATCAGGCCCTGCGCGAGGTGGCGAAACTTCTGACCAGTGTAGTGCAGCGACCGTCCGATCTGGTCGGGCGCTGGGGCGGTGAAGAATTCATGATTCTGCTGGCGGATGCCACCGGCCCTGCAGCTGTGACCATTGCCGAACGAATCCGTCAACTTATCGCAAGGACTGTGGTGCGGCATGAGGCGATCACTATCAACATAAGCGTGAGCATTGGCGTTGCCGCCACGATTCCGGGCAACACCGGCACCGGCTACAGCACACCGGACCTGCTAGTTGATGCCGCGGACCGAGCCCTGTATCGGGCCAAACTGAATGGACGAAATCGAGTAGAGCTCATGGACGAACATGGCATTGCGCCAATCAGTACTGATCAGGCTCGATCTCAAGATTGACGGCGAAATGTCTGGCGATATCCTGCTGAATACGGCTGGCGAAGTCGAGTACCGCTGCACCACTGCAACGGCCAGGATTCACCAGCACGAGCGCCTGCCGGTGGTGCAGACCCACGCCGCCCGAGACACTGCCCTTATGGCCTGCCCGGTCTATCAGCCAACCTGCTGCGAGCTTCACCTGCCCGCCTGCGAGCGGATAACCGACGATACCCGGCCAGCGCATCTGCAAATCTTCGAAACGTTGTGCGTCGACGATTGGATTCTTGAAGAAGCTCCCCGAGTTAGGCGTGACCGCAGGATCCGGCAGCTTGTAGCGCCTCAAGGCTGCAACCACCCGGGCGAGCCGCTGCGCCTCGTCAGCAATCTGTAGTTCACTTTCATTTAGCCACTCTGACTGCGCTGCCCAGGCCGCGGCCAGTTCAGGGTAAGCGAGATTCAGGCGCGCCTGTGTTCGAAGCTGCAGATCCAGCGACAGGATGATCCATTGCCTGCCCTCCGGCCCCTTGAAATAGCTGTCGCGGTAAGCGAATCGGCATTCATCTGCTGAGAAAGATCTGATCTCACCACTCTGCCTGTGCATCGCCCGCACGGCGGTGACGAACTCGCCAATTTCGACGCCATAGGCGCCGATGTTCTGTATCGGCGCTGCACCGCAACTGCCGGGGATCAGTGCAAGATTCTCAAGGCCATAACACTTGTGCTCGAGCGTTCGCTCAACGAAGCCATGCCAGTTCTCCCCGGCGGCGACGGTGACGTGGCCATCACCCCGAAAGCGGATGCCCTTCATCTGCAGGTGCAATACAACCGGGTAGCGCGGCTGTGTCAGCACCACATTGCTCCCGCCACCCAGTATCAGCGCCGGCTGCAAGCCAGAGGCCTGAAGGCTGGCGAGCTCCTCACGCAGCTGCTCGGGCGTAGTGACCTCGATGAAGCGTTCCGCAATTGCTGGAATCGACAGCGTATTGAAGCCTGCAAGATTGAACCCAGCGACCCCGGGGGCCGTGTCAGCCTCTGTCTTCAAGAGCCTGGCGTCTGACTTCGAGTCGCTCCAGCAGGCCCGCGCAGGCATCCTCGAGATTATCGAGCATGCGATCGAAGCCCTGATTATCACCGTAGTAGGGATCGTCGATTGCGCGCACGTCGGGATTTCTGGCGTAATCCGAGAGTTTGGATATCTTGCCGAGGCTCTGGCTCGGACAGATATTCATGACGTCTTCGAAGTTTTGATCGTCCATGACGACGATGGCATCAAAGGCCTGGAAATCCTCGGCCGAAAGTTGTCTGGCGCGCAGTTCCGAAAGGTCGAGTTCACGTTTACCAGCAGCTTCGATAGCCCGAGGGTCGGGCGCCTTGCCCACATGCCAGTCACCCGTACCTGCCGAATCCAGCCGGTAGTGCTGCTGCAGGCCCTGCTTCTGGACAAGCCCGCGGAATACCGCTTCAGCAGAGGGCGATCTGCATATATTGCCCAGGCAAACAAACAGTATGTTCATCATGCTTCGGTCGCTCCGGCGGCCTGCTTCAGCAATTTCAGTACATGTTCGACATCCGCCTGCGTATCGATTCCAGGGCCTAATGTCTGATGGGTGACATCGACGCGTATACGCACGCCGTGCCACAGCGCACGCAGCTGTTCTAACGCTTCGATATCCTCGAGGTCGGTGCGCACCCACCCCACGTACTCCCGCAGGAAACGTGCACGATAGGCATAAATGCCGAGATGACGCAGCCCATAATAGGCACCCGTTTCAGGCGTGGCGCCGTCCCTTCGAAATGGAATCGGTGCACGCGAAAAGTAGAGTGCGCGGCTATCGCCATCCAGTACAACTTTGACGGCATTCGGGTTTTCGAATTCTGCCTGGGTGGTAATTGGCGTAGCCAGTGTCGACATCTGGGTCAGATCATCATGCAGCAGTACGGCGGCCACCTCATCGATAAGATCGGATGGCAATAGCGGTTCATCGCCCTGAACGTTGACCACACAATCGTCCGGCGCCAGCTCCAGCAGGTCCACGCACTCAGCCAGACGCTCAGAGCCCGAGCTGTGCTCGGCACTGGTCATCAGCACTTTGCCGCCGAAGGCAGACACGGCTTCCGCGACCTGCACGCTGTCAGTTGCCACGTACACAGCCGTTGCACCGCTTGCGCTGGCCTGTTCATAGACGCGCTGTATCATGGTCTTGCCGGCGAGATCGATCAGCGGTTTACCCGGCAGACGTGTGCTGGCGAAACGTGCCGGAATGATGACGATGAAGCCCGGCATCAGCTCAGTCTCTCGTCGGTCGTCAGGGTTCGGGCTTCGCTTTCGAGCATCACCGGTACGCCATCCCGAATCGGAAAGGCAAGGCCGTCGGGCCGACAGATGAGCTCCTGCTTCTCACGATCGAACTTGAGATCACCCTTGCACAGTGGGCAGGCGAGAATACTGAGTAATTTTTTATCCACGATGACTGAACTCCGTTTATCGAAAACGAGGACAGCGCGTCAATGCGCTGCTTCTGCTGGCTCTACTTTACCGTATTCCTGGCGCTTCGACACCGAGTAGATGTCTTACGACGTGCTGGTAGAATTGGTCCGGAAGTGTGGCCGTGACGCCAAGCACCCAGCACGTTTCGTCAAATGTCGACAGGAGCTTTCGGCATTTCACGGCGTCCTTCTCGGTCATGACCAGAGGACCTTGCAGGCCACTGAAATCGTCCACCGTAAAGTCGTGGTGGTCAGGAAACGGCTTCTCTATCACCTTATATCCGAGAGCGCGGAGGGTATCGAAGAATCGCTTCGGATTGCCAATCCCGGCTACAGCGGTAAGCGTTTTGCCCGGCTGCGGCAGCGGCTGCGATTGCACAGCGCCGGCAGGCTGCCCGGGTGCAGAGACTTGTAGCGGCCTGAGGGGCTGTGGAACCAGGGTCATGGCCCAGCTGTGCTTCCCGTCAAACCCTGCACTACCGCGTAGGGCGACAGCGGATTCAGGCTCGGCCCCTCCGACGACAGCACCGTGGTTGATCACTACGGCATCAATCTCTGTAAGTCTTGAAGGCGGTTCCCGTAAGGGGCCGGCGGGCAGACAATATCCATTGCCAAGGCCGCGTTTTGCATCGATGACAACGAGCTCGAAGTCGCGTGAAAGCGCGTAATGCTGTAATCCGTCGTCGCTGATCACAAGATCACAGGGATGGTTTTTCAGCAATTCGCGGCGCGCGCGCGGCCGGTCCGGATCCACGAAGACGGGAATGCCTGTAGCGCAATGAATCAGCAGAGGCTCGTCACCAACCTCAGCAGCCAACGGATGCGAGGCCACATCGAGCGGGTATTCGCCAGTAGTCGGTTTGCCGCCATAGCCACGACTAATGACGCCGACTCGGTATCCGTCAGCCTTGAGGCGCTGGATGAGCGCAATAACGAGCGGCGTCTTACCAGTACCGCCCACGCTGAGGTTACCGACGATGAGCGTAGGCACCTGCGACGCCTCAGCGGACGCCGTCAGTCGCCGTCGACGGCGGCTGGCAATGCTGGTAAACAACCAGGAGAGTGGTACAAGCAGCAGGAGAACCAGTCGCTGCAGCGGGGAGAGATGCTCATTTGCTGCAGGATACCAGATTTGCTCCAGCCAGCTGGTCATGGGGCACTCAATCGTTGCTGTCCGGACTCTGCGCGGACGAAGGACTTGCCGGCTCTTCCGCTTGCTCTACTGTCTCACTCGAACGATCGTTGACCTGCTGACTGTGCAACATGGCGTAGGCGCCCTGCTTCGCCAACAGCTCCTCGTGCGTCCCTTGCTCGACGATCCGACCATCATTCATGACCACAATCAGGTCTGCCTGTTCGATGGTGGAGAGCCTATGGGCGACCAGGATGACTGTCCTGCCTTTCATCAGGCGTTCGAGTGCATCCTGAATGGCTCGCTCAGAGACGGTGTCCAGCGCCGAGGTCGCCTCGTCGAGTACGAGCACCGGTGCATTTTTCAGCAGTGCACGGGCGATTGCGATTCGTTGACGCTGTCCGCCGGACAGACGCTTGCCATCATCACCGAGGTTGGTATCGAAGCCTTCAGGCAAGGCTTCTATGAACTCCAGTGCGTTGGCGTCCCTGGCTGCCTGCCGCACCGCTTCTCTGGACACATCGCCCAGATCACCGTAGGCAATGTTGTTGTGCACAGTGTCGTTAAACAGAATGGTCTGCTGTGTTACCAGAGCGATCTGCTGACGAAGGCTGCGGAGCGTGTAATTCTGCAGTGGGAGGCCGTCGAGCAGAATCTGCCCAGGCTCACAGTCGTAGAAGCGCGGCAGCAAGCTACTGAGCGTTGACTTGCCACTACCTGATGCACCAACGAGCGCGATGGTCTGCCCGGCCTTGATCGAGAGTGAGACGTCCCTCAACACGGGCTCGTCCTGACCAGGATACGTGAAGGTCAGATGACTGATCTCGATGTCACCCCGAACCCGTTCCGCCACATGGGTGCCGGTATCGGCTTCACGCGGCTCGTCGATCAGCATGAATACATCCTGGGCCGCAGAAATACCCCGCTGTATCACAGCATTCACACTGGTCAGTTGCCTCACCGGCTTTGCACAGGTGACCGCAGCAGTGAGGAACGCAACGATTGCACCCGTAGACATATCCTGAAGAATCGCCGGATCCAGCACGACCCAGACCAGGACCGCGATACACAAGGAGATAATGATCTGAATGATGGGTGTAGACACCGCCTGCGTCAGCGCCATTTTCAGCGACTGACGAACATTGTTCTTGCTGACCTTGGTAAACCTGGCAACCTCGCGATCTTCGCCACCGAAGGTCCGTACCACCTGATAGCCGCCTATCAGCTCACCGGTCACGTGATTGACATCGCCCATCGATAGCTGGATCTGTTTGCTCAACCGATGAAAGCGTCGCGTGACGACGCGGATAACCAGCGCGATGATCGGTCCGGCTATGAGAAAGATAAGCGTCAGGCGCCAGTTCTCGTACAGCATGTAGATGAGCAAACCCACCACAGTCAGCCCTTCGCGCAGGATGAGCGTCACCGCATTGGTGGCGGCGAACGTCACCTGCTCGATGTTGTAGGTGAATTTTGCCAGCAGATGGCCTGCACTATTTCGGTCAAAGAACGTTGCGGGCAGCCTGATCAGATTCTGGAAGAGCTTCTGCCGCATGTCGTGAACGATGCCCCGCGACACATTGGCCATGAAGTACTGGCCCATGAATGCGCCTAGGCCGCGCAGCATGAACAGGGCTACGATAAGACCAGACACCAACAGGCGGTTGGTCTCGGTCGGGTTCTCGATGCTGTTGATGATGTACTTCAGGCCGGGCGCCATGAGCGCGCTGGCCGTGGCATAAATGACGTTGCCGATAATGGCGAGAATGAACCACTTCTTGAGCGTTTTGACATACCCGAGAATTCGTCGGTACACCTGCCAGCTCGGGTATTCATCGGCATCGGACGACAGGCCTTCCAGGTTACTTTGTCTATCGGCCACTACGGGTCCACCTGGCAACACTACGGATTACGAAAATGCTGATGACCTTACTGAGCATCAGCACCGCCATCGACCCCAGCTGCGTCATCTTCTGGCGCCTGCGCTGCAGTGGTGATACTCAGCTTTGAGAAGCCGAGCTGACCGGCAGCGTCCATTGCCCTTACCACGAACTCGTGCGGCGTCTGGGCATCTGCCGTGATGATGAATGGCAGGGACGAATTACCTTCCGAGAGCTGCTCGACCGCCCGCTTCAGCGTGTTGAGCTGACTGTTGACCAGAAGCCGGTCATTGACCCGGTACTTGCCCTGGGGATCGATAACCACTTCGAGCTGTGTGGTTTCGGCAGCAACCGGATCGCTGGACGCCTTCGGCAGATCGATCTGAAGCCTCGACTCCTTGGTGAAGGTCGTCGATACCATGAAAAAGATCAGCAGCAGAAAGACAATGTCGATTAGCGGAGTCAGGTTGACCGACAGCTCTTCCTTGTGTTGACGCTTGAACTTCACAGCGGGCCGGTCCCCTCTTCGTTCACCTCACGCTCACCGTGGACGACTTCGACCAGCTTCAGCGAACGCTGCTCGAGCTCGACGACGATTTCATCGACCCGACGCTGAAAGTAGCGATGCGCAACAAGCGCCGGAATGGCAACAGTCAGGCCAACCGCTGTAGTGATCAGTGCTTTAGATATACCGCCGGCAAGTGCCTGAGTATTACCGGCTCCGGCAATCTGGATCTCGGCGAATACTTCGATCATGCCGATGACCGTACCGAGCAAACCCAGCAATGGCGCTACAGCAGCTACCGTACCCAGCGCCGTGAGAAACTGCTCGAGGTCGTGAACGACATGGCTCGCTTCTTCCTCGATGCTTTCTTTCATGATCTCGCGGCCATGTTTGGCGTTGAGCAGACCGGTTGAGAGCAGACGGCCGATTGGCGCCTTGTCTCTGAGGTCCTTGAGGTAGCGTGTAGTGAGCTGCTTGTTCTTGAGCTTGCCCAGCACATCGTTAATCACTTCCTGAGGCACGATCTTGCTGTGGCGAAGCGTCCAGAAGCGCTCGAGGATGATCGCGAAGGCAATTATTGAGCAGAGCAGGATGGGTATCATGATGAACCCGCCAGCCATGAGCATTTCCAGCACTGTTTTCTCCCGTTCGTAATTCAGCTGCCGATTATTCGGCGGTCACTCTAGCATAAGTAAGGCTTTGGAAGCATAGACTAATCTCTGCGCACAGGCCTGGTAAGCCTCCTTACAGGGGATCGGTGAACTCATAGTAACCCTGCGTCCCGGTATTCCAGATCTCCACACCGCGGCGGGTAAGCCAATCTATAGGCTGTGAATGCGGATGGCCAAAGCGGTTATTGGCCCCTGCTGGCACGATCGCCTGCTCAGGCGTCACTGCGCTTATGAAAGCGGGCAGAAAGCTCGAACGGCTGCCGTGGTGGGGCAGCACCAGTATATCGACATCCAGCAGGCTGCCCGGACGCTGCGCTGCGTTATAGTGCCGGACCATCGCCTGCAGCGCTGGCTTCTCGATATCGCCTGTGAGCATGATGGTTTTCCCGGAGGGCGTGGTTACCCGGAGCACACAGGACAGATCGTTGCCTGCGAACCTCGCCCCCTCCGCCGGGCTGAGTGGCCACAGCGTCTCGACACGATATCCTCTGGAGCTGAAGCCCCGACCCGCCAGACACTGAGCGAAGTGCACCGGCCCGGCTTGTGGGTTGGCAGGGTTTGGCCGCTCTGCGTGATCGACCGCCAGGATGCGGTTGAGCTTGTCCGGTTCACCGCTGACCAGTCTCGACACATCCAGATGCTGCAACAAGACATCCGTGCCACCTGCATGGTCGTGATCTGCATGACTCACGACGAGGTAGTCCAGAGTCGGGCGCGCGTTCAAAGGGGCTTCATCTTCAGTTCCACGCGTCCGCTGCGTCAGGTAAGGCAGGATCTGATCGGCAGCCGGATTGAAGGGCCGTCCACCACCGCCAGGAATTAATCGACCGCCACTGAAGCCGCTACTGATGGGAAAAACTGGCCCGGTATCAAACAGAAGCGTCGTCTCACCATCGTCCAACAAGGCCGCATGCCCCTGCCCTACATCAAAGACGATAAAGCGGAATACTTCTGCCTCTGCAGGCACCGGGCTGCGGGTGGCGGTGGTGACCATGCCAGTCAGGAGTAGAAGCTTGCTCGCATGCAGCCATGGCGAGAATGGCATATGCCAGCACCAGAGCGTCGGCACCGACAGCAGCAGCAAGAGCCCAAGTGCGCCAGGCGATAGCGGCTCCGTCGTAACCACGGGAAAGTGCTCACCGCTATTGACGATGACCCAGAATGCATCGAACAGCGTGTCAGTGAGATCGATAAGCAGCGGCACCAGGGGCCAGCTTCCAGCCCAGACCTTGGTGAGCAGGGCCAGGAAACCAACAGGCACTAGTAGTAGTGTGACCAGTGGTATGGCAACCAGGTTTGTTATCAGGCCGGCCAGACTGACCTGCTGAAAGAACACGGCCAACAACACACTCAGTGTCGCAAAGAGCTGCCATTGCACCCGCCAGAATGCGCCCAGCCAGGCCTTGAGCGCTTGCCATTGCTGCTGTAGCCGCTGACGGCGTTTCGTCGGCAACGACACCTCAGCCGGTGCTGGCCCCAGCCGGAGACGTCCAGACATCACAAGTGCGATGACAGCCACCGCCCCGAACGACAGCCAGAAGCCGGCGCTGATAAAGGCGAAGGGGTCAAAAAACAGGCAGGCGGTGAGCGTGATCAGCCAGTAATCGGTCACCGGAATTCGCCGCCGCTGCAGTGTCAACGCGATGAAGAGCAGCGCCATGATCGTCGCGCGCAGCACTGGCACTGCGTAGTCTACCAGCCAGAGGTAGCCGAGAAGACTGAGCACCGTGCCCAGATAGACCGGCACACGCCAGGCTGGAAGCTTGAAGAGCCTGGCTGCCAGCCTTAGCGTGAGTGTAACGAAGCCTGCCATCAGCCCGACGTGCAGCCCGGAAATCACCATGAGATGAGACAGACCTGATACCGACAGGGCGTCACGCTGCTGATAGCTGAAGCCAGTTCGATCGCCCAGGAACAGGGCGTGATAGCTTTCGAGATGGCGCGAATCCGCCACCGTGGCCATGAGCGCCTGCCGAGCTTCGGCCCGTAGGCGCTGCGATACCCTCGCCGGCAGCGACGAATCTGGCTGCGCAGTCAATAGCTTCGCTCGCACAGGTCCGCCCTGGCTCAGCGCCCTGTAGCGCTCGACTCGCAGCTCCAGCGCACTTTTAACCGGCAGCGCTCGTTTGTCTGTTAGCAGATCGATCTGCAGCTGATAAGGCTGGCCGGGCTGCGGTCTGGCGCAGCCGCTGCATTCGAGCAGGATACGACGGCCCTCAAGTAAGCTGACGGAAGGGCTGCGCTCGACGTCGAAACAAATCCGCACTACTCGCGGGCGTTTCATGAATGCTCCGGCAATGAGCTTACGTTCGCTGTCCAAATCCAGCGCGCAGAAGTACCCTGCAACAGCAAGACGACCTCCGGCAGCCAATTGCTCCACCGCGCCGTCGGTCATGGCCATAGCGCTATAAGGCTGTAGGCGAAGGCCGCCATGCAAGGCACCGGTACCGAGCGCAATCAGGAGCAGAAACACCAGCCGCGATAGCTTGAGAGCACCCGGCAGACGCCTGTGAGCGGTAGATCGGCAGCGCCTGGCCAGCAGGCGATACCCCAGGAGGGCAAGTAAACTGAGAAACGCGGGCAGCATCGCCCACTGCGGCGCCTGACCGACCAGCTCTGGTGCGCATACAAACACCAGAACGAAGGCAGCCAGATGCAGCACTATCCATGTGCGCATATCGAACATCCTGTTCGTAAAACTTGTGCATTCGCTGCTATTCTAAATTGAAAGTCGCTGCTATGGTATCGGCCAGCAACACCGGCTCTCAAAATCACTGTCATTCGAAATCATCGCAGACCATGCCCAAGAAGCTCATCAAGAAATGGATGCCGAGTCCGGAGAAGATCCAGTCGAACAAGTCGCTCCATTTTCTGGGCGATGTGCTGCATGATCCGAACCTCTGGCATATCAACCGCCGCTCAGTATCCCGCGCGTTTCTCAATGGGCTGTTCTGGGCCTTCATTCCCATGCCAGCCCAGATGGCGTTTGCAGGCTTCGTGTCCATCTGGCTGCGCAGCAATTTGCCCCTGTCGTGCGCCCTCGTCTGGATCAGCAATCCACTGACCATGCCGCCGCTGTTCTATGCCAACTATGTCATTGGCGCCTGGCTGTTGGGCATGGAGCCGCAACCCTTCGCTTTCGAGCCAACCATGGACTGGTTTCTCAACAAGCTCGGTGATATCGGCGCGCCGCTCTATCTAGGATCTTTCGTTGTTGCCGTCGTGGCCAGTGTAGGCGGGTACTTTGCTATTGACCTGCTGTGGCGCCGGGCCATCGCCCAAAGCTGGAAAGCGAGACGACAGCGACGCAAGGCTGAACCCCAGGACGAAACGGAGCGCCCATGACACAGAGCACACCGATACTGATTGGCCATCGCGGAGCGAGAGGCGAAGCGCCGGAAAATACCTTGCAGGGTTTCGAATGGGCCTGGCGAAACGGCATCCACAGCTTCGAGTTCGACCTGCAGCTCTCTTCCGATAATGAAATCTATATTCTTCATGACGAGGACCTTGCCAGAACCTGCGGCGTCAGCGGGCGAGCTGCTGACAGAACCCTGGCTGAACTGGTGACGCTGGATGCCCGAAAGGTGGGGCCGCCATGGCCGGTGGAGTGCCATATTCCTGCCCTGAAGGATGTGCTCGACCTACTCTTACAAGCGCCTGACTCTGTCGAGCAGGTGCAGTTGGAGGTTAAATCGACCGACACAAATACCTTGATGCGGCTGTGTGATCAGCTGACCACCATGCTCGGTGAACTCCCGCCGAACCTGCTCGAAAAGTGTGTGGTCACCAGCTTTCATCCACTGGTACCGCAATTAGTGCAGAAGGCAGGCGTGAAGGGGTTACGGCAGGGACTGGCGGTCGAAGTCGAGAAAGTCCTGCAAGCCCTCCTGAAGACGCCATCGCCCCCATACGATATTGTTGCCCTGAATCATCAGATGGTCAGTCGCGAAGTGGTGGATCAGCTACGGGCGAAAGGCCTGGCAGTTTCCACCTGGACGGTAAACGCCAGTCAGGACTGGCAACGCGTCTGTGACGCCGGCGTAGACTCCGTCATCACAGACTATCCGCTGCGAATGCAGCAGATTCTGCAGGATCGCTTCTAGAAAATCCGGTTCAGGCCATTGAGCGCCGCCACGCGATACGCTTCAGCCATGGTGGGATAATTGAAGGTCGTGTTGATGAAGTAGTCGAGGGTGTTCAGCTCTCCCGGCTGACTCATGATGGCCTGACCGATGTGGACGATCTCCGAGGCCTGGTCGCCGAAGCAGTGAATACCCAGCAACTGCTTCGTTTCGCGATGGAACAAAATTTTCAGCATACCAACCGTATCCCCGGTGATCTGCGCCCGTGCCAGGTGCTTGAAGAAGGCTTGCCCGACTTCATAAGGGACACGTTGGGCGGTCAGCTCGGCTTCTGTCTTACCGACTGAACTGATTTCGGGGATTGTATAGATACCAGTCGGGACGTCGTCGACAAAGCGGAAATAGGCATCCGAAACCAGATCCGAGGCTGCCGACCGACCCTGATCATAAGCGGCACTGGCCAGGGAGGGATATCCGATGACATCACCTACGGCGTAAATGTGAGGGACTTCCGTTCGGTAATGGTCATCCACCTTGAGCTGACCTCTGGAGTTACACTCGAGACCAACGTTTTCCAGCCCAAGCTTCTCCGTGTTGCCCGAGCGGCCGTTGCACCAGAGAAACGCATCGGCACGAATCTTCTTGCCGGATTTCATGGTGAGAATGACGCCGGTTTCGTTACCTTCGACTGACTCGTACTCCTCATTGTGGCGCATCAGCACGCCGTTATCGCGCAGGTGGTAACTCAGCGCGTCGGAGATTTCATCGTCGAGAAAACTCAGCAGCTTTGAGCCGGGATTGATCAGGTCGACCTTGACGCCGAGCCCCACGAAAATCGACGCATATTCCGACCCGATGACGCCAGCACCATAGATGATGAGCGTACGTGGCGTATGGCCAAGCTTGAGAATGCTGTCGCTGCAGTAGATGCGGCGATGATTGAAATCGATATCCGGCGGCTGATAAGGGCGAGAGCCCGTCGCAATGACGATTTCCTTGGCGACAAGCACATCATTGGCCGTGCCGGCACCACGCACCTCGATGCGATGCTCGTCCAACAGGAAGGCTTTGCCATGATACAGATCTACCCGGTTACGGGCGTAGAAACCGGTTCTGAGCTTGACCTGTTTGGCAATGACGCGTTCAGCGTCCTTGAGCACGCGTGGAAAAGAGAACCACCGCGGCTCACCAATATCCCTGAACATGGGATTGGTATTGAACTGAATAATCTGTCTGACATTATGACGTAGAGCCTTCGACGGAATGGTGCCGCGATGGGCACAGTTACCGCCGACCTGCTTCTTGTCTTCGATGACGGCGACACGACGACCGTGCTTTGCCGCGCTCATGGCAGCGCCCTCGCCCGCAGGCCCGGCGCCTATGACGACTACGTCATAAGTATGCTCTGCCATCTCAGGCGTTTTCCTTCTCGCAGCGGTTCTTGTTGCCACCGCAGACATCGCATTCTGTTTCCATACCCAGGGCGCTCATGCCGCCGCAGCTACCGGTAATGGGCTTGCGGCCGAGCAATACACCTACCGACATCAATGCCATCAGTACAAGCATAGCGCCGAGAACGATCAGAAAAGTTTGCATGTGTTCCTCCTAAGACTGAGTGCCTAGCGACCTGTCTGGTTAATCTGCCTACTAGCGCTGATCTGCCGCTGGCTCGACAGGCTGCTCGCTCTGCAGGGCCTCGAGCCGCGGTGAAGTCCAGGTTTCGAAGCCTTTACTCCCCATCATTATAAGCAATACAGCAAGATTATGTGACTGTGAAAGCGTTTTCGCAGTTTCAGGGCCTACCGCCATCAATGCCGTGGCCCAGGCGTCCGCAACTGCAGATTGATCCGAGACGATGCTGACGGAAACGAGCGCGTGCTGTATCGGGCGGCCGCTACGTGGGTCTATGGTGTGCGAATAGCGAACACCGTCTTGCTCGAAATAGTTACGGTAGTCGCCAGAAGTTGCGATGGCAGCTTTATCGAAGGAGAAAATCTTGAAGATCTCCCTGATTTCGATTTTCGGTGCTTCGATGGCAATTCGCCATTGCGAGCCATCCGGCTTGTGGCCAGACATTCGCAGTTCGCCGCCGATATCTACGAGATAGTCGCTGATGCCTTTGCTTTCGAGCAGTTCAGCGACCTTGTCGACTGCGTAGCCCTTGGCGACCGCTGAAAGATCGACATAGATGTCTGAAGTCTTGCGGATGCGTGAACGCTCTAAATCCAGCTCAAGTTTATCAAAGCCCGAGCGCTCTCGCGCCTTGTCGATATCTGCCTGCGAGGGCTCATGGGTGACCCGTCCTTCCGGGCCGAAGCCCCAAAGATTGACCAGAGCGCCGACTGTGACATCGAGAGCACCACCTGAGGCCTGATTTACCTCCCTGGCAACCTTCATGGTCGCAAGCGTTTCCGGTGAAATTTCGAACCATTCACCGACCGGGCTCTGGTTGAAACGCGACAGTTCCGAAGACGGGTCGTAGGTGGACATGAGCGAATTGATTCGCTCCAGTTCTGTGTGGATGACGCGCTTGGCGTCAGTAAAGAACTCGCCCGTCCACTTTACCGAGTACTGTGTGCCCATGATGGGACCGGACACCTCTCGCAGGGCCTCCTGCGCAGTAGCTGCGGAGGCACCTACCTTATCTGGCGCTGCGCCGTCGCAGGCTGCCGTCAGCACGAGCACAGTGATCAGTCCGAGATACCGAGGCAGCCTGGCAGCGCCACGAATGAGAAACGAACAATAAAAAAAGCAGGCTTGCGCCTGCTTCAAAGTCGTAACTGTCAATCAGCCTCCGAAGTCGTCGAGCATGATGTTCTCTTCTTCGACACCGAGATCCTTGAGCATCTTGATTACGGCAGCGTTCATCATCGGCGGCCCGCACATATAGAACTCACAATCTTCCGGTGCCGGGTGGTTCTTCAGATAGTTTTCCAGCAGGACGTTGTGAATGAAGCCAGTTGGGCCTTCCCAGTTGTCTTCGGGCAGCGGATCGGAGAGCGCAACGTGCCACTCGAAGTTCTCGTTTTCGGCCGCAAGATCGTCGAAATCCTTTACGTAGAACATTTCGCGCTTGCTTCGCGCACCGTACCAGAAGGAGATCTTCCGCTTTGAATGAATGCGACGCAGCTGATCGAACAGGTGCGCACGCATCGGTGCCATGCCCGCACCACCGCCAACGAATATCATCTCCGCGCCGGTCTCCTTGGCGAAGAACTCACCGAAAGGACCGAACACCGTTACCTTGTCGCCCGGCTTCAATGAGAACACCCATGAAGACATCAGGCCTGGCGGGTGATCCGAACCAGGAGGTGGCGTCGCGATTCGGATGTTGAACTTCAACACACCTTTTTCATCCGGATAGTTCGCCATCGAGTAGGCCCGAATGACAGGCTCCTTGTTGACGGCCTTGTACTGCCAGATATTGTGCTTGTCCCAGTCTTCCCGGAAGCGCTCTTCGATCTCAAAGTCCTTGAAGTGCACTTCGTACGGGGGTGCCTCGAGCTGAACGTAACCACCAGCGCGGAAGTCGACATTCTCGCCTTCAGGCAACTGCAACACGAGCTCCTTGATAAAGGTGGCGACGTTATGGTTGGAAACGACTTCGCATTCCCACTTCTTGACGCCGAACACCTCTTCAGGCACTTCAATTTTCATGTCCTGCTTGACGCTGACCTGACAGGCCAGCCGCCAGCCTTCACGTTCCTCACGGTTGGTGAAGTGAGTCTTTTCCGTTGGCAGCATGCCGCCGCCACCGTCCAGCACCTTGCACTTGCATTGCGCGCAGGTTCCGCCGCCGCCACAGGCTGACGACAGGAACATGCCCTCGTTCGCCAGTGTCTGCAGCAATTTGCCACCGGCTTCCGTCGTAATGGCGCTCTTGGGATCATCGTTGACGATGATCTTGACGTCGCCGGTGCTGACCAGGCGAGATCGCGCAATCAGAATGACTGCCACGAGGCTCAGAACGATGACAGTGAACATGCCAACGCCGAGCATAATTTCCGTATCCATGTTTCTACCTCTGTCTGGGTGAGGGCCGAATTACAGCGAAATACCAGAGAACGACATGAAGCCTAGCGACATCAGACCGACCGTGATAAAGGTGATACCCAGCCCTCTCAGGCCATCAGGCACGTCCGAATACTTGAGCTTCTCTCGAATACCGGCCAGCGCGATGATGGCCAGCGCCCAGCCAACGCCTGCACCCAGTCCATACACCACACTTTCGCCAAACTCGTAGTCCCGCTCGACCATGAACAGTGAGGCACCGAGGATTGCGCAGTTAACCGTAATCAGGGGCAGGAACACGCCCAATGCTGCATAGAGCGCAACAAAGTACTTATCCAGCACCATTTCCAGGATCTGGACAATAGCGGCGATAACACCGATATAGGTCAGCAGGCCCAGGAAGCTCAGATCGACGTTCGGCAGGCCCGCCCAGGACAGAGCCCCTTCACGCAGCAGACTGTTGAAGATCAGGTTGTTGACTGGAACGGTAATGGCCAGCACTACCGTTACAGCAATGCCCAGACCGATAGCCGCTTCGATCTTCTTGGAAATAGCCAGGAAGGTACACATGCCCAGGAAGAAGGCCAGTGCCATGTTTTCAACGAATACGGCCTTGATGAACAGGCTCAGATATTGCTCAAACATCAGAAGGCCTCCCTGACACGATGCGGTGCAAGCTTGTAGTCCTTAGGTTCGACCTGTTCGACTTTCCAGCTTCTGAGGGCCCAGATAGCCAGGCCGATGATGAAGAACGCGCTCGGCGGCAGCAGCAAAAGACCGTTAGGCAGGTACCAGCCACCGTTTGCCTGGAGGGGCAGTATTTCCACGCCAAAGAGCTTGCCCGCACCGAGCAGCTCGCGGAAGAAAGCTACAAAGATAAGCAGCACGGCATAGCCGAGACCATTTCCGATGCCATCGAGGAAACTCAGCACCGGCCCATTCTGCATGGCATAGGCTTCAGCACGGCCCATGACGATACAGTTGGTGATGATGAGACCAACGAAGACCGAAAGCTGCTTGCTCATTTCGTAGGCATAGGCCTTGAGCAGCTGGTCTACGACGATTACCAGAGAAGCGATAATGGTCATCTGCACGATGATTCGGATACTGCTGGGTATCTGGGAACGAATGACCGAGATCAGCGCACTGGAGCATGCGGTAACCAGCATGACCGCCACACCCATGACCAGCGACAACTGAAGACTGGTCGTTACCGCAAGCGCGGAACAGATACCCAGAATCTGCAGGGCAATCGGATTGTTGTTGAAGATCGGATCAAAGACGATCTCCGCGACACGATTTTTAGACATTGCGAATCTCTCCGTTCTTTATGCGCTCAAGAAAGGGCTTGAGGCCGCTATCGCCGAGCCAGTACTGGATCAGGTTCTCGATACCGCGGCTGGTCAGCGTCGCGCCCGAGAGCGAGTCGATATGATGTTCAGCACCAGGTGCAGATGGATTCGCGCCGCCCTTGATCAAGCGGATCGCAACCTCACCATCCTCACCGTAAACTTCCTTCCCGCTCCACTGAGCCTTCCAGGCCGGATTATCGACCTCGCCACCAAGACCAGGTGTTTCACCATGCTCGTAGAAGCCAAAGCCGGCAATGGTATTGGCATCATTTTCCAGTGCCATGAAACCATACAGCGTCGACCAGAGACCGTAACCGCGAACAGGAACGATAACCCGATTGATTTCACCGTTCTCTTCAGCCAGATAAACCTTGGCGTATTTCTCCACACGGCCCAGGCCAGCAATGTCTTCAGCCTGGCTCAGGGTGTAGGACGTCCCTTCCCTGGTGGCGACTTTCTGCTGCTGAAACTCTTCAATGCTCTTGAGGCCGATTTCCGAAGGCTCGATGAAGCGCCCGGTTTCCAGCTCGACCAGCTTTGGCGTGATACTCGCGAAACGCTCTTCGACTTCGGCCTTCGATGACCCGGGCTCAATCATGCCAGCCGCCCGCAGGATGTTCTCCTTGACGTTCAGCTCGCGATTTTCGGTCTGTACCGGTCGCAGCATGACGGCAGCGGCTGAAACCACGACCGAACACACGATGCACAACAGAAAGGCGACCGTAAGGGTTTTTCCAGTTGATGATCCTTTAGCCACGGGCGAGCCTCCGCTTGATATTCGCCTGCACGACGAGATGGTCGATGAATGGCGAGAACAGGTTCGCGAACAGTATCGCGAGCATGATGCCTTCGGGGAAAGCCGGGTTCACGACCCTGATCAGCACGGTCATGGCGCCGATAAGCATACCGAAGATCCAGCGACCTGTTTGTGTATGCGAAGCAGACACAGGATCTGTCGCCATGAAGAACATGCCGAAGGTCAGACCGCCGATGACGAAGTGCCAGTGCGGAGGCAAGGCGAACATGGGGTTCGTATCCGAACCGACCAGGTTGAGCAGGCCAGCAGTCAGCACAACACCGAGCACCACACCGAGGACGATACGCAGTGAGGCGATACCCATGATGAGGAGGATCACGCCGCCTATCATGATGGCGAGGTCGCTGGTGCCACCGATACTGCCCTGGTGGAAACCGAGGAAGGCGTCGAACCAGGTCAGACTGCCCTGCAGGGCTTCCATACCGCCGGAAGCGGCAACGCTAAGCGGCGTCGCACCACTGAAACCATCCACTGCTGTCCAGACCGAGTCACCCGACATCTGCGCCGGATAGGCGAAATACAGGAACGCTCGACCCGCCAGCGCAGGATTGAGGAAGTTCTTGCCCGTACCGCCAAACACTTCCTTGCCGATGACGACACCGAAGATGATGCCCAGTGCAGCCTGCCACAAGGGCAGATCCGGCGGGCAGATCAACGCGAAGAGTATCGAGGTGACGAAGAAGCCTTCGTTGACCTCATGCTTCCTGATCGTGGCGAAAACGACCTCACAGGCACCACCGACTATAAAGACCGTCAGGTAGATTGGCAGGAAGTGCATTGCACCATAGATCATGTTGTCCCATATACTGGACGGATCGTTGCCTGCAAGCGCAGCGATCAGGCTGTAACGCCAGCCCTGATCCATGGCGATGCCGGCTTCTGCCAGATAGGTGTTTGCCTGAAAACCGATGTTCCACATACCGAAGAACATGGCGGGGAAGACGCAGACCCAGACCGTGATCATGATCCGCTTGAGGTCGATGCCGTCGCGAACGTGGGTGTTCGCTGCAGTTACGGAACCAGGCGAATAGAAGATCGTGTCGACGGCTTCGTACAGCGGGTACATCTTTTCATACCGCCCACCCTTGTGAAAGTTGGGCTCTATCTTGTCTAGAAAAGTTCTTAAGCTCATGACATCAACCCTCTTTTTCGATGGTTTCGAGATTACGCCTGAGTATCGGCCCGTACTCGTACTTGCCTGGGCACACGAATGAACACAGCGCAAGATCCTCTTCATCGAGTTCGAGGCAGCCCAGCTTCTGGGCAACTTCAGTATCTCCGACAATCAGGGCACGCAGCAGTTGCGTTGGCAGAATGTCGAGCGGCATGATGCGTTCATAAGTACCGATTGGCACCATTGCCCGCTCACTGCCATTGGTTGTCGTCGTCATGTTGAAGCGCTTGCCCGGCATGAGCTTTGACAGATAGATGTTGATCACAGAGAACTTGTTGAGACCAGGAGAAAGCCAGCCGAAAAGCTCGCGGTGGTGACCTTCTTCCAGACAGGCGATCTGGTAGTCGTATCGACCGAGGTAGTCGACGGAGTCACGGGCGGATCTGCCACCCAGCACTGAGCCTGAAACTGTACGAACATTGTCCGATTTCAGTTCGTTCAAGGTGAGCTGACTGACCGAGGCGCCAGTGCGGGTTCTGATCAGCCGCGGCCGTTTGACGGCAGGGCCGGACAGCGCCACAACGCGCTCAACGAACTTGTAGCCAGTGGTGAACAGGCGACCGATTGCGATCACGTCCTGATAGCCTACCGTCCACACGCTCTTGTACAGGTTCACCGGATCAAGGTGGTGAATGTGTGTGCCGACGAGCCCCGCAGGATGCGGACCGGCAAATGTTTCATGCTCGAGACGGTCCAGTTTCGGCAGCTGCACGTCGACATCCGGCGCGGAGCAGACGAAAACCTTGCCCTTGGTCAAACGACTCAGCACCCTGAGGCCGTTCTGGAAGTCTTCATTGGCCTGGGCGATGATGACCAGCGGATCAGCGGCCAGCGGCTGCGTATCCATAACAGAGACGAAAATTGAGTGGGGCTCGGCATCGAGCTCGGGAACCTTGCTGAACGGCCGTGTGCGGAAGGCTGTCCATTCCCCCGACTCCACGAGCAGATCGACGGCCTGCTGCCGTGAGAGCGACTCGAGCTGATCGGCTGGATAATGGGTGAATTGTACCTGACTCTCGCCATCTTCATGCTGATCGACAGCAATCACTATGGACTGAAAAACCCGCTTTTCGCCACGATGAATGGCTTTTACGGTACCTGTGGCCGGCGAAGTGTAGCGGACACCTTCAGTTTTCTTGTCAGTAAACAGCAGTTGACCACAAAGCACCCGATCGCCCTCAGCGACCTCCATGGTGGGCTTCATGCCATTGTAATCGAACCCGACGATAGCCACTTCCGTGACCGCTGGGCCCTGATCGATGATCTGCTTGGGCTCACCCGATATCGGGATATCGAGGCCCTTCTTGATTTTTTTCATTCAGTCAGCCTGTCTTTTTTCTTGATTGGCCTGCGAAGCAACGGTTTACGGTCGCCAGTATACGTGGCGACGTAAGAAAAGCACGTGACGATCGTCAACGCCAACCTTGCCCGCACTTATGATAGCGCACCCTGGCGAACGTGCCGCCAGGGATGGAATCAGACCGTTGCTGCCGGGAAAACCTTGTAATGCACGCCGGCCATCTGGTTGACGATGCGCACGACCTGGGCGCTGTAGCCAGCTTCGTTGTCATACCAGACATAGAGCACGATGCGATTGCCACTGGCGATAGTCGCCTGAGCATCGACAATACCTGCGTGACGTGAGCCCACGAAGTCGGACGACACAACTTCCGGGGAATTCACGAAGTCGATCTGCTTCTGATACTTCGAGTGCAGCGAAATAGTGCGCAGGTAATCGTTCAACTCCTCGACGTTGGTATCCTTGTCCAGGTTGAGGTTCAGGATCGCCATGGAAACGTTGGGGATGGGAACGCGAATCGCGTTACCGGAGAGCTTGCCAGCCAGCTCAGGCAGCGCCTTCGCAACAGCCTTGGCAGCGCCGGTTTCTGTGATAACCATATTCAACCCGGCACTTCGGCCGCGTCGACTACCAGCATGATAGTTGTCGATCAGGTTCTGGTCGTTGGTATAGGCATGAACGGTTTCGACATGCCCATCGCGGATGCCGTAGCGGTCGTTGATGACCTTGAGTACTGGCGTAATGGCATTGGTCGTACAGGATGCCGCAGACAGGATGGTGTCTTCAGCCTTGATATCTTCGTTGTTGATACCGAAGACGATATTCTTGATATCACCCTTGCCAGGCGCCGTGAGCAGTACACGGGCAACGCCCTTGGCCTTGAGATGCTGGCCCAGGCCGTCCTTGTCGCGCCATACGCCAGTATTGTCGACAAGAATGGCGTTGTTGATGCCATAGCTGGTGTAGTCGATAGACTCAGGTGAGTTGGCGTAGATGACCTTGATGAAGTTACCGTTGGCGATGATGCCCTGGTTTTCCTCATCGATGGTGATGGTGCCCTTGAAGCTGCCATGTACCGAGTCGCGTCGCAGAAGGCTCGCACGCTTCTCGATGTCGTTTGACGCCTTGCCCTTTCTCACCACGATGGCACGAAGACGCAGGTTCTCACCGCCGCCTGCCTTTTCAACCAGAATACGCGCCAGCAGACGACCGATACGTCCGAAACCGTAGAGTACAACGTCCTTGGAAGCAGCACCCGACTCTTCGCGCGGCTTATGACGGTTAACGACTTCCTTGAGTTCCTCGGCCAGGAAGTCCTGAAGCGGCTTGCCACTACCGTGGTCGCTGTAGCGCACGGCCATCTTACCAATGTCGATATGGGCAGGTCCAAGATTCAGCTTGTCCAGCGCGAGCAGCACCGGCATGGTTTCATGAACGGAGAGCTCACGGTTCTCGACCTGGCGTACGAAGCGATGTGCCTTCAACAGACCGATGACGGACTGGTTGATGACTGCTTTGCCATAGATCGACGTAATGACGTTATATTTGCGGTAGAGCCTGCCGATCAGCGGGATCATGGCCTCGGCGACATTTTCTTTCGCCGTCCAGTCACTAAAACATGCGTCCAGTTTATCTTGACTCACTACAAGGCACCTCGGTTGATCCGACAGGCAGGACGAATTGAGCCATTCCCGCACAATGTCGGCAGAGCGTAGTCAGGCTCTGAGTTTAAGCATAAGAGTGAAAAATTGGGCGCATATTATCGCCGTTCCAGCCCCAGGATGGAAGACCAGCATTGCCATTTATAGCAGCCACAGTACAATCTGCGCCAGCACACCGGCAGAGATGTCATGAAATGAGGTCCAATCGCTGCGCCCGGAATGGTAAGCGGCAACGTACTCTTCGATTGGCCACAGCAACACTACACAGACCGGACCAATGACAAGCACGCCTTCTGCAAGCCGAACGACTGCCAAGCGAAAGCTGGCTACAGCCCTGCCTTTCCCTCTGCCTCGCGAGATGCCGGCCGGTCAGGCTGCACGCTGGCCAATTTTGCCAGGCCGCGCCGATGCCATGTTCCTCGCGCAACTGGAACAACAACAGCCCGATACTCTCACCGTGGTGGTGACGCCAGACATGGCGACGCTCGAGCGTCTCGAGGCCGGGCTCGACCTGTTCCGCCGACTGGACGAGCGGGATGCCACGCCCACCCTGGCGCTGCCGGACTGGGAAACCCTGCCCTACGACAGTTTCTCGCCGCACCAGGATATCGTGAGCCGACGCATCGCCACGCTGGTGAGCCTGCCGCGCCAGAAAGGTGGGCTATTACTGATCTCGGTTGCCACGCTCATGCAGCGCCTTGCCTCCCGACGGCACCTGCTCGGCACCACGCTGTGGATCAAGAAGGGCGATACCATCGACATCGGCAGCTATAGAGAACAGCTTGAACAGGTCGGCTACCGCAATGTGAACACTGTTTTCGAACATGGCGAGTTTGCGGTTCGTGGTGCCATCATCGATCTGTTCCCCATGGGTCATGACCAGCCGTTTCGAATCGAGCTGTTCGATGATGAAGTCGACAGCCTGCGTTATTTCGACCCGGAAACCCAGCGTTCAGGCGATCAGATCGATGAAATCGAATTGCTGCCGGCCTTCGAGTTCCCCTTCGACGAGGCGGCCCGAAGTCGCTTCAGGCAGAACTTCTACGAAGCCTTTCCGGAGTCGCCACGTCAGACGCCCGTACTGAGAGACGTCGTAGAAGGCATCGTCACGCCGGGCATCGAATACTACATGCCGCTGTTCGACGCTGACACGTCCACCCTCTTCGACTATCTGCCGCCCGACAGTCAGCTGTATCTGATGCCGAACCTGCATGCGCGCGCAGAGGAGTTCTGGGCTGATGTGCAGTCTCGTTTCGACAGTCTGGGCCATGATCGTCACCGCCCGCTTTTACCACCGCACAAGCTGTATCTGCGACCGGATGAGCTATTCGCCGCGCTGGCGCGTCAACCTCGAATAGAAGTTACCCCGAAAGCTGATGGTGAAAAGGCGGTGGTCGCCGAGCTGCCGGCCGTGGGCGTTGAGACGCAGCAGAACCAGCCGCTGCAGAAGCTCATC
>TARA_R100000306_G_scaffold889_2_pt1 | contig 61196 bp, 53 predicted proteins | sample TARA_R100000306 | Tara Oceans TARA_R100000306 (sample SAMEA2620824) | marine metagenome | biome: marine biome (ENVO:00000447); feature: mesopelagic zone (ENVO:00000213); material: "saline water (ENVO:00002010), including plankton (ENVO:xxxxxxxx)" | depth 1000 m | reverse complement strand
CAATTGGATACTGGAAATGTACTAATAAAGAAAGAAGTCTTTGAAAAGATTGGGCTGTTTGATCGACAGTTTGAAAAGCAACGCATGGGCGATGGTGAGTTTGGACTACGGGCTTATTTGGAGAGCTTTTTAAATATTTCAAACCCACACGCGAAGCGTTTACACTTAAAAGTAGGAACTGGCGGATTACGTGAAATGGGAAGCTGGGATGCCTTCCGGCCTAAAAAATGGTTGGCACCGCGTCCTATTCCAAGTGTGTTGTACCTTTTCAGAAAATATTTTGGAAATAAAAGAAGTATGTATTCATTAGGAAGAACAGTTCCTCCCTCTATAATTCCATATCGTTTTAAAAAAAATAAAGGAATGATGCTAGTAGGCAGTTTAATTGCCTTGCTTATATTTCCAATTATTTTCATACAGGTATTTCGATCGTGGAGTCTGGCTTCAAAAAAAATAAAAGAAGGAAGTTTAATTAAAAAGCTGGATTCGTGAAAGTACTACAGGTCATAGATCAATTACAGGCGGGAGGTGCAGAGCGGGTTGCTGTAGACCTATCAATTTTGCTTAAAAATGAAGGTGTTGATATTGATTTTTTAAACCTTTTACAACCTGCACAACTTGATAAAGAGCTTAATAAAAATAATATACACGTAACCTATCTTAATAGAAAAAATAAGTATAACCCTTTTCTGTTGCTACAGCTATTCTTTCTCTTAAATACCTATTCGGTAATTCATGTTCATTCTCGCCATGTTTTAAGGTATGTTGGACTAACTTTTTTTATTCCTACCCCTTTACGAAAGTATAAAGTTGTTTTTCACGATCACTACGGAAACATTGAAATGGACAAAACGATTTCCTATTATTTAAAAAAATGTATTAAAAATTGCAATGCTTATATAGGAGTTAGCGATAAATTGGTTGCTTGGGCCGAAAAGAAAAGGCTAAATAATTCCATTTATTTATTAGAGAATATTGTTAGAGAGAAAAAAAGTGTAAAAAAAATTAATACTAAAAGTGAAATTATAGTTGTTGGTAATTTTAGAGAACAAAAAAATTACGAGTTTTTAATATTAATTCTTGAAAAGTTGCCCGTGAATGTTTCAATGGATCTTTACGGAGCAATTGTTGATCGCGAGTATTATGAAAAAATAGTAGAACAAATTAGGAGCTTAGGGCTTTCAAACCAGATTAATATAATTGAAAATGAAACGAATATTACTGCTTTATTAATAAACTATAAAATGGCTGTTCATTGTGCTGCATCCGAAACAGGACCTCTTGTTGCTATTGAATATATGTCTCAGCATATTCCATTTGTCATGTTTAATACTGGGTCTGTTGCAAAGAAATTAAAGGAGCATAAATATGACTTGATTATGGATACCTTTAATGCCGAGAAGTGGTCTGAAAAAATAGAGAGCGTTTTACAGAATAAAAGCTATTTTGAACGGCTAAAAAAAGAAATAAGGTTACTTTACAGCACCAGTTTTTCAGAAAAAAAATATATATCCACATGTATGGAGATTTACCAAAATATGCTACACTCTTAGTAATATCAGACACGACAGTTTTTAAAAGAGATGGAAAGGCCTATGGCTTTGGGCCAGTGGTTAAGGAGATAGATGCCATGTTACATTTGTTTAAAGAAATAACATGGATTGGTTTTAATCGTCAAGCACAAGCTTATAATAAATCTTCTCTTCTAATATCTTCAGAAAGGGTTAAGGTTATACCTTTACAGCATGTTGGTGGTACAACACTTAAGGACAAAGTTTCAATTATAAAACAGTATCCTTCAATGTGGAAAATAATTAATTCGGAAATAAAAAAACATACGTACATACATTGCCGTGCACCGTCAAACCCTGCATTTATAGCAATGCGTCTTTCTAAAAAATACCCTAAAAAACAATTTTGGTTCAAATATGCCGGTAACTGGGTAGGGAAAGTGCCTTATTTTTATAGATTACAACGAGATTTGTTAAAAAAATTGAATAAAAACTCTCTAATTACTGTTAATGGTACATGGGATAATCAGTCTGAAAATATTCTGGCATTCGAAAATCCTTGTTTAACTGAAAGTCACAGGAAAGAGGGGGAGGTAACAATACAAGGTAAATTATATACTAAACATAAGAAGTATTGTTTTGTAGGGGGACTAAACCATAATAAAGGCATACTCTTATTGTTAGAGGCCCTTAAAACAACAATAAACGAAGAGTTTGGTGAGCTACATATAGTAGGGGATGGTAACCTGGAGCACGTGGTATCTTCCAAAGTGTCAGGGTTAAACCATAAAATAAATTTGCATGGTTCTTTGTCTAAAAAGCAAGTTCATGAAGTCTATAAGAAATGTCACTTTATTGTATTGCCCTCTAAAAGTGAAGGGTTTCCTAAGGTTATTGGGGAAGCCATGAATTTTGGGTGCATCCCTATTGTTTCAGATATATCTTGTATTGGCCAATACATTGACACCGATAAGACGGGTTTTTTAATAACCCCAATTGATGAAGTGGAAATTAAAAAGGCGTTGCAAAAAAGCTTTTCTCTTTCAGAAGAAAAATTTAAAAACATAATTAATTTAAACTATAAACTTGCTGAGAAATTCACATATACTCATTATTTAGAGAGAATAGAAAAAGATATTTTTAAAAACCCATAATTGCTGTTACTATAAAATTAAATAAAAAATACATCTATTTACATTTATTGCTATTGCATATAGTGATAGGCTATACTATTTACGTTTCCGAGGTATCATCAAAATTCATTTTACTGGGGGCAATATGCTTCTTCTTATATCAAATTATCAAGAACGGAAACAAGAATGATGAGGTATTGTTGGCTGCTGTTTATATTACAGGTTTTGAAGTTCTTTCTAGAATGACGGGAGGGGCGTTTACTTATGAGTTTGCAAAATATGCCGTTATTGGATTTTTAGTATTAGGCATGTTTTATAGAGGGTTTACTCGAACGTCTTGGCCATACATATTTTACCTGTTCTTATTAATACCCGGTATTTTATTCTCAGCAATCAATTTAAATTATGATACAGATGTAGGGAATGCTATTGGATTTAATTTAAGCGGTCCTGTGTGTTTGGGGATTTCAGCTTTATATTGCTATGATCGAAAAATATCTAGACAGCGCTTAGCATCAATTTTACAAGCATTATTATTTCCCATTATCAGCATGACGATATATTTATATTTTTACACCCCTAGTATTCGAGACGCTTTGGAGGGGACAGCATCTAATTTTGCGGCTTCTGGCGGTTATGGACCTAATCAAGTTGCTACAGTTTTAGGCCTTGGTATGTTTATTTTGTTTACTCGATTATTAACTATAAATAAACCTTTTGTCAATCTTATTGATTTACTCTTATTAGCTTTTGTAAGCTATAGGGGTATTGTCACCTTTTCAAGAGGTGGTATCATAACAGCGGCCATTTGCGCATTGGTTTTTTTAATTTTTTATTATTTATTCGATAAAAGAGTTTCAAGAAGAAATGTAGTTTTAAAAGTAGGTGTTACATTATCAGTAATCTTCGGAATTTGGATAATTTCTTCTATAACAACATTAGGATTAATTGATAAAAGATATGCAAACGAAAATGCTGCAGGGGAGCTTAAAGAAGATATAACAACAGGTAGGAGTAAATTGATAGCATCCGAATTAGAAGCTTTTTACGAATATCCTATTACAGGAATAGGAGTGGGCAAAGTAAAAGAATATCGCGAAAATAAAACAGGGGTTATATCAGCAACACATAATGAATTAAGCCGTTTGCTTTCTGAACATGGGGTTTTCGGTTTTTTTGCTATTTTAATCTTATTAATTACCCCAGTGTTATTTTGGTTTACAAATCAGAAGAATCCATACCTGTTTGCTTTCCTAGCCTTTTGGTTTTTAACAATCAACCACTCCTCCATGCGTATTGCAGCCCCAGCAGTTATATATGGATTAGCGTTATTAAATATTACCTATGAAAAGAAAAAAAAACCTACTGTATATAGGAAATAAACTGGCTGCAAAAGGCAATACCCTTAGTACTATTGAAAGTCTGAGCCTTAAACTGCAAGAAGAAGGTTTTATAGTTAAAACAGCATCTTCTCAAAAAAATATGGGGTTGCGAATGTTAGCTATGATAAAAGCCGTTTTTAATAATCGAAAGTGGGCTGATGTTGTATTGATAGATACCTATAGCACATTAAATTTTCAGTATGCCGTAGCTGTAGCAACTTTATGCCGTTTCTACCATATTCCTTATGTTCCTATTTTACATGGTGGCAATCTCCCTTCCCGTTTACAAAAAAGTAGCAAACAAAGCAACAAATTATTTGGTAATGCCCTGACCAATGTGGCACCATCCCATTATTTGCTAGCGGCTTTTAAAGAAGAAGGATATAGTAATCTTACCTACATCCCCAATACCATCGAGATTGAAAACTATCCCTTTTTATTTCGAAAGAATATCAAACCCAAACTGCTTTGGGTTCGCTCTTTTTCAGAAATATATAACCCGATGCTTGCGCTATATGTTGTGGAGGGTTTATTGAAAAATGGGCATACCAACACGGAACTCTGTATGGTTGGCCCAGATAAAGATGGATCAATGGAAACCTGCAAAGCATATGCAAAACAAAAAAACTTACCCGTTACATTTACAGGGGGACTTGCTAAAAAAGAATGGTTACAACTATCAAAAGACTATGATATTTTTATTAATACGACACATGTAGATAACACACCGGTAAGTGTCATAGAGGCTATGGCGCTTGGATTACCCGTTATCTCAACACATGTAGGGGGAATACCGTATTTATTGACACACGATGAAACAGGGGTGCTTGTACCTCCTAATTCAGTAGCTAATTTTGTTACAGCCATTGAGCGGATACTTCAAAATCCTGAAGAAACGACTGCCATAGCAATCAAAGCAAGAAAGACGGTAGAAAAATTTGATTGGGAAGAAGTAAAAAAACAATGGATTACGGTTCTACAGAAGTAAAGATTTTTAAATTTATACCCTGTAGTTACCAATTACAGTTTCAAAAAGTTTAATTTTCCAAAAAGAAGTATGGGGCTTAATAAACAACAAATAGGTATTGTAATACCGTATTATAATGCCAAAAAGCATATTGAAACTGTGGTCCGGAAGGCATTGGAGTATAGTGATACTATTGTGATAGTAAATGATAAAAGCCCAGAAGCACTTCCAGAAAGCCTGCAGCAGTTAAAAGATGCAGTTACTATATTACACGAGAAAGAAAATCTAGGAGTGGGAGGAGCTACTAAAAAAGGGTTTTTGCACTTGCAATCCCTTCCCGATATTAAAGTGATCATTAAATTGGATGCGGATGATCAAATGGATACAGCATACATTCCGCAATTGGTTGCGCCTATAGGGAATGGAGATTCTGATTTTGTGAAAGGAAATCGGTTTCGGGATTTTAGGGCGCTTAAAAATATGCCTTGGCCAAGGCGTTTCGGAAACCTTTTTCTTTCTTTTTTAAGTAAAGTGGCAACAGGCTATTGGAATTGTTTTGATTTTAATAATGGATTCTTTGCCATTTCAACAAACAGTTTAAAATTGATTGACTCTAATAAAATAGCTAACAACTACTTTTTTGAAACCTCCTTAATTGCTGAGCTATACTATCAAAAAGCTAGCATTAAAGAAATTGCGATGCCAGCAATATATGGGGAAGAAACTTCTAATATGAAAGTCTTTCAAATGCCCTTTTTGTTTAGTATTAATTTATTCAAAAAATTTATAAGCCGAATATGGAGGTCCTACTTTGTATATGATTTTAATATAGGAACTTTGTATATCGTATTTGGACATGTATTGTTCTTTGGAGGGATAATCTATGGAGGGATTAATTGGCACCACTATGCTAGTAAGGATATTTTAACACCCGTCGGGACGATCATGATAAGTGCTTTGTTGATTATTTTAGGTTTTCAATTGCTGTTACAGGCCATACAATTTGATATTTTAAACACTCCAAAAGAAAAATAAAGGAAGGTTTGTTTAAGGCTGAACAAGTAAAACAAAAATGGAAAACGCTCTTAAATTCCTAATTTTTCCTACTTTTACGACCATAATCCCCAATCAATGACCCAAAAAGGAGGTATTCATTTTGAAATTTCCGAACGGAAAATTCTATTACGTATTTTCGATATAGTAAGTGTCCTGGCACTTTTATATGCTATTGGGGAAGTGTTTGACTTTGATTACTTTAAAATAAACGCTCAGCATTGGGTATGGTCCATCGTATTGGCTGTCTATCTCACCGTTTTTGCTACTATTTTTGAACTGTATGATTTACAAAAAGCCAGTAAACTCGATATAGTTGTACAAAATATCATCCTTACTGCTTCTGTAACGGTTTTATTTTATTTGTTAACACCATTTTATACTCCAACACTGCCTGAAAACCGATTGCAGATCGTTTATTTTTTCTTGGCTATTAATGTTGCATTATTCCTATGGCGCTATGCCTATATCACGTTTATATCTGCTCCTAGATTCTTTAAACATATTATGCTTATTGGTAATTCAGAGGAAATTGAATCGGTCGTAACATCGTTGGAAAAATCAGACCCTAACTATCGGGTAATTGGTTATGTTAATACGGGAAACAAACCCTATCAAACTCAAAAGTTAATTGAGTTTGACAATGAATCACTTTCCGAAACCATAAAAAAACATGCTATTTCTGAAATAGTAGTCGCGCTATCAAAGTCTGAAGAAATGACCATACCTTTAAACAACCAACTTATTCGATTGTTGGAAAAAGGAATGCCCATTAAGGAATATACGCACGTGTATGAAGACTTAAACCGTAAAGTACCCGTACAGTTTATTGCCGACGATTTTTATCGTTATTTTCCCTTTAGCCGAAGCAACCAAAACAAATTATACTTGTTTTTTCATAGATTGATGGATCTTATTATTTCAGTTATCGGATTGTTATTTGGAGTCTTGATTTTTCCTTTTATAGTTATAGGAAATGTTTTGGCAAATAAAGGCCCGCTTTTTTACAAACAAGAACGTGTGGGAAAAAATGGAGAACATTTCAAAATAGTTAAATTGCGAAGTATGGTAACCGATGCTGAAAAAGATGGTGCCCAGTATGCCAAGAAAAAAGATACACGCGTTACCTACTTTGGAAACTTTTTAAGACGAACCCGTATTGACGAAATTCCACAATTTATAAATGTTATTAAAGGTGAAATGAGCGTGATAGGCCCTCGACCGGAACGTCCCATATTTGTTGAAAGTTTATCAGAGCAAATTCCTTTTTACGAAATAAGACACTTAGTAAAGCCAGGTGTTACCGGTTGGGCACAAGTAAACGCCAAGTATGGTATGACGCAAGAGGACGCAATGGAAAAATTACAATACGACCTTTACTACATAAAACGGCGTAGTTTTTTCTTAGACACCAAGATCATTTTAAAAACCCTTAGTACAATTATCTTCTTCAGGGGACAGTAGTTCAGTGTTCAGTAGGCAGTTGCAGTTAGAAGTATTTAGTAGGCAAGTAGGCAAGTAGGCAAGTAGGCTTTAGGCAGTAGGCAGTAGGCAATAGGCAATAGGCTTTAGATGGATTGTACTGATTAATTTTGGTTTCGATACAAATTCGTAATTCTTGCGAGGCTTCCAAATTCACTCAACCGCCGTTACGTAGTTGGAAGTAGTTACTTAGATGGTTGCTGAGTGTTTTTCGTTTTTACCGTATTAAAATGATAAACGAAATAATATAAAACGAAAAGTGTATCGAAGCTACCGTGTTCAGTATTGGTTTCGATACTAATTCATAATCCTTGCGAGGCTTTCGAATTCACTCAATCACCGTGAGTAGATACTCAGCTAGATTGACAATATAAGGTTGCTGAGTGTACCGCAACGAGAGATGCGGTGCACTGAGCGAAGCCGAAGTGTATCGGCACCCCAGTTTTAATTTTCCCTCTTCAAATACACAATAAGGGAGATATACCGAATAGCCAATGCAATTAATAATGGAATCAACGCTATTGCAAAAACTTGCACTCCTGTTATCCAGTGGATGGTCATTAATACAAACAACAATACCAAAAAGAACACATACCTACCCAACCATTTTTTCGGAAATCGGTTAGCAATAAGTCCAGTAAAAAGAAGACTTAATGGAAATGCCCATAACAAATTGTAATTATTGGCGGTTGCAGTATGGTCGGTTGCTACCCATAACAACAATAGGATAGTTCCAATAAGCCCTGTTGTAAAAAAGATAATAGCGTCCAATAAACGGTTTCGGGTTGTATTTTTACGGTCTTTATAGGTGACAAACACAATCAATAGCCCAAGCAATCCAAAAACAAACAACGGACTGGTGAAAAAGAATGGGGTATCTTCTTTTGGTTTATTTTGGAATAGGGTAGTGGCATTTTGTACTAGTTTTTCTTCACTACCATTTTTTGTGAGTACGGCAGTTTCGGCAGCTTTAAAAATATAGTCTGGCAGAAATTGGTAGTCCCAAGCAGAAGCTTTTTTGTCAATAATAGCTCCTAATGCCACATCAATACCTAAACTTCCCCACGTGTTCCAATGTAAGTTTTTCTGAATCAATTCGCGGAAGGTATAGTCTTCTTCTACAAAATCATCATTGTATTGAAGTTTATCGCCCAATACTTCTTTCAACACATCGCGGATTTTAGTGGCACAGTTGTCATAAAAGAAGTCGTATTTGTACTTCCGGTTTTCGGGTTTGGCGTTATTCTGAAGAAAATTAAAAACAGCTTGTTTTTCAGAATAGGTTAAATTCAATGTTTGCTGTTTTATCCATCTATTTTGTGCTACGTAGCTATTATAAAAAGGCTGATATCCTCGTACATCAAGTTGATATAACAGCTTACCTTGCGCAAATTTGGTATAAAAATTAGGGGTGTTGAAGTCATATACACCATAATTATATACAACATCAAAACCATTCCCTTCATCTCGAACTCGCAGCGCACTATGCCCAAACTTATCATACAATTGATCACCAGGGCCAATGGTTAAAATACTTACTTCAGCACTTTCAGAAAGGGATGTGTATTGGGCTTTTACTGAAGTATTCAGAAAAAAGAACACTACAATTGTAAAAAAATATAGCGGTTTGGAAAAGAAAAGTTTTGCGTTCAGAGCAGTAGATTTTTAAATGACTATTTCAAAAATAAGCTTTCTTTATATATTTCAAGAAACTTTAATAATTTCAATTTTTTGTGAAGACTCGATTATTTTCCAGTTGCCTGAGTGTCGCGACGATAGGAGTGGTGTATCGAAGGCATCTCGGGACTTACCTAAAAACACTCCAATCCAGTTTCAAAGAAAAGACGTTAGAATAGAGTGCAGCACTTTGATCACCAATATCGGTCAGGGCATAATCCACTTGTATCCCTTTGTATTTAAAACCAACGCCAATATTGGGCTGAAAACCTACAGAGTCACTACCGTCCAATTGTTGAATATTTTGAAAATTCCCCACTCCGGCTCGGACAAAAACTAAATCGATGTAACCAAACTCAAGTCCGCCAGAAGGAGTCATGCTGGTAAAAGAACTTGAAAAAATGTCATTGGTTTGGGCAAAACGGAAATTAAAATCCACTTCGGCCAATAATGAAAAGTCATAATGAAAAACAAACTTTCTAGAAACACCTAATTGTAGTTTAGGGATTGTGATTTCGGTAGTTTCAGGTAATTCTTGATTTTGTCCTTCCACTGCACCTTGAATAGTAGCAAATTCATCTTCGTCAATGCTCCAAGCGTTAAAGGTGGTAGTTATATCTCGAGCCATCAGTCCAAACTTCCAGTCTCCAGTATTAAATTGTAAACCGGCATCAAAGCCAAAGCCCCAAGAAGAAGCAAAATCCCCGATAATTCGTCTAATCACTTTCGCATTTACACCAACATTCAAGCCATCTAGCGGCAAAGCACGGGCATACGAGAACGTAACCCCGTAATCTGCGGTAGAAAATAAACTGATGCGGTTATAATCTATATTCCCTTGATCGTCAATCAGCTGGGTCGTGTTTAAAATGTCATCTACACCAAAACGGATAACCGATAGGGCAACAACACTCCGGTCGTCCAGCGGCATCGCAAAAGCACCATAATCGTAATTGGCAATATTGGCAAAATAGGAGGCGTGCATCAGGGAAAGTTGGTTGTCTTCTAATGCAACCAAACCTGCAGGGTTCCAATACCCAGAGTTTACATCCCCGGTGGAAGCTGTAACAGCGTTGGCCATACCAAAAGCAGCAGCGTCAACCCCAATATTCATAAACTCATTCGAGTATTTTCTCGTAATTTGTGATTGGGCGGCTATACCAAATAATAAAAAAAGTAAAAATAAATTCTTCTTCAAGCTTTTAATTTTGGGCAAATATCCTACAATTTTACACAATAGTAAACTATAATTTTAGCTACATATTGTATTTATACATCCTTAGACGAAAATACTTTGCTATTTTTACAAACAGACACCCATAATATGATAAAACAGATACCTAACATAATCACTTCGTTAAATTTACTCTGCGGAAGTGTTGCCGTACTTTTTGCAGTTTCGGGCGATTTGATTACCGCTTCATTTTTTGTGTTCTTCGGAATCTTCTTCGATTTTTTCGACGGCTTAGCCGCTCGTGTGTTTAATGCACAAAGCGATGTTGGACTGGAATTAGATTCGTTAGCCGACATGGTCACCAGCGGATTGGCGCCAGCGGTGGTAATGGTTCAGTTGTTGTCAGAAGCTATGTTGGGCCATACGCTAATAATTACAGATATTTTTGCCGAAGATAGTTGGAACAGTGGTTTTACTGCTTATATTCCTTTCATTGGGCTCCTAATTGCTGTAGCTTCAGCATATCGCTTGGCAAAATTTAATGTGGACACCCGGCAAACCAGTAGTTTTATTGGCCTTCCAACACCGGCAAATGCTTTGCTGATTTTAAGTTTACCGCTTATACTGCATTTTCAATATTTTGAAGCAATAGAAGCGGTCATTTTAAATCCGTGGGTTTTAATCGGGTTGACCCTGTTAAGCTGTGTTCTTTTAAATGCAGAAATCCCATTGTTTGCATTAAAATTTAAAACGTGGGATATTAAGAGCAACATAATACGGTATGTTTTTATTTTAATTTGCCTGCTGGCAGTAGTTCTCTTAAAATTTATAGCCATTCCAGTTATTATTGGAATTTATATTTTACTTTCCCTTCTCTCGAATAAAAAAGGATAGTGTCTGTTTTCTTCGGAAATAGCTATATGATAAAGTTAGGTTAAACACCTTTAAAAAAGTGTGATTCCTTAGCGGTTTTAGTATTTTCATTCAAAAGAAAAATAACTATGAGTGAAGTAAAAGCATACGCAGCACACGCTGAAAAAGAAAACCTAAAGCCTTTGGATATTGAAAGGCGAACTGTAAACCCAACCGATGTTGAAATTGATATTCTCTACTGTGGCGTTTGCCATAGTGATATTCACACCGTAAATGATGATTGGGGCGGCACCAAATACCCTGTTGTGCCCGGTCACGAAATTGTAGGTCGTGTTTTAAATGTAGGCGATCAAGTAAAAAACTTTAAAGAGGGCGATTTAGTAGGAGTAGGGTGTATGGTAGATTCTTGCCAAACGTGCGATTCCTGTAAAGAAGGATTGGAACAATACTGCGAAAACGGAGCCGTAATGACCTATAACGGTAAGGATGAGCATTTAGGGGGACATACGTTTGGTGGCTATTCTGAAAAAATAATAGTGGACAAGGAGTTTGTATTATCTATTCCTGAAAACATTGACATTAAAGCAACAGCACCTTTATTGTGCGCCGGAATTACCACTTGGTCACCCTTACAACATTGGAATGTGAAAAAGGGAGATAAAGTAGGCGTAATCGGGTTAGGTGGCCTAGGCCATATGGGAGTTAAATTTGCTAGTGCGATGGGAGCACAAGTAGTGATGATTACAACATCGCCTTCTAAAAGTGAAGATGCAAAAAAACTTGGTGCGGATGCCGTATTGATCTCGAAAGATGAAAAACAAATGCAGGAGCACGCCAATTCGTTCGACTTTTTACTGAATACGGTGCCAGTTGGTCACGATACCAATCCATATATTGCATTACTGAAACGAGATGCCACTATGGTGCTAGTAGGCGCAATTGAGCCATTAGACCCAATTCACGGGGGTGGATTAATATTAGGACGCAAACGCGTAGCGGGATCTGTTATTGGAGGCATAAAAGAAACCCAAGAAATGTTAGATTTCTGTGGTGAACACAATATTACGTGTGATGTAGAAATGATTGATATTCAAAATATAAATGATGCGTACGAACGAGTAGTAAACTCAGACGTAAAATACCGATTTGTAATTGATATGAAGTCTTTAAAAAACTAAGTAACAAGTAGAGGAAAAGCAAAACCCCGAAACAGCTTGTTGTTTTGGGGTTTTTATATTGTTACTTATGAGTTTAGTCTAATATCTATAATCTAAAAGCGCAGCGGTCTTATATCTAAGTCGGGCACGACTTCTTATTAATCTTGAAACAACTTTTTCTTCCGAAGTTCAAAATTTTGACCTAAATACACTTTACGGACCATTTCGTCACTGGCAAGATCTTCTGGTTCACCGTGTTTTAAAATACTGCCTTCAAACATTAGGTACGTTCTATCGGTAATGGCCAACGTTTCTTGTACGTTATGATCGGTAATAAGAATACCAATGTTTTTCTTTTTTAGTTGCGCCACAATCCGCTGAATGTCCTCTACGGCAACGGGATCAACTCCTGCAAATGGTTCATCCAATAAAATAAAATGTGGGTCGGTAGCCAATGCACGGGCAATTTCGGTACGGCGACGTTCACCACCACTTAGTAAGTCGCCTCGGTTTTTCCGAATATGACCCAATCCAAACTCTTCGATAAGCGATTCCATTTTCATATGTTGCTCCTTTTTGGAAAGATTGGTCAATTGCAACACACTTAAAATATTGTCTTCAATGCTCAATTTTCTAAAAACGGAAGCTTCTTGCGCCAAATATCCAATCCCGTTTTGAGCGCGTTTATACATGGGGAATTTGGTAATATTGGTGCCTTCCAAAAATATTTGGCCGCCATTAGGCTTTATTAACCCTACAATCATGTAGAAAGAAGTGGTTTTCCCGGCACCGTTTGGTCCTAACAAACCAACAATTTCTCCTTGGTTTACTTCAACAGTGATTCCTTTTACTACTTTACGTCCTTTGTAGGATTTAATAAGATTATCGGCTCTTAGCTTCATAAGCTGTTATGGAATTTCAAATTTTTGGTAAAGATACTTAAAATTAAAGTGAAGAATATAGGATGATAAGCCTATTGTCATTCCGATGGAGGTACAACGAGGAATCTACTTTTGGAAGAGGGATTCTTCACTACGCTACGCTGCGTTCAGAATGATAAGCCTATTGTCATTCCGATGGAGGTACGACTGAGGAATCTAATTTTTGAGGAGAGATTCTTCACTCTGCTACGCTGCGTTCAGAATGACAAATAGAAATTATGATGGAAAGCAGCTGTTCATTATTCTGACTGACTTTATTTTAAAAAGAAAATAGTTTAAAATTAATAATCGATATAGTCTTATATCGTACGTCTTGTTTCTAAAAGCGTAGCGTCTCACATCTAAAGTCTCATATCTATATACAAGAAAAGCCATATCATCGTATTGCTACCTTGATATGGCTCCTTGTGAAACCTGTCGTTGCCAGCTCATTTTTTACAATGCGAAGCAAGTTTATTAAACCCTTGCAGCTGTGACACGATTTCAACAGTCGAGAACAAATTTTTTAGAACGGTTTTACAATGTATAAATACACTGTAAACCTAAAACTTGCCTCTACTTTTTTTAATCTCAAAACTAACTTTCGTGAGATTGTTAGCTTCTCGAACAATTAAAAAAAGATGTATAAAGAACGTTACTTTATGTTTTCGCAATGACTGTTACATCATTTTGATATTGTAAATATAAAACGGTTTTTCAATTTTACAAATAATGTAAGCGGTTTAATATAAACAGCTTACAAACATTGGTTATTAACATTTGTTCATAAAAAAAGCGACCTAAAATAGATCGCTTTTTGTTCTTCTGAAAAAGAGAGATTAGCTACGCTTTTCTCTAATTCTTGCTTTTTTACCAGTAAGACCTCTAAAGTAGTAAATACGCTTTCTACGTACGCTACCAGTTTTGTTGATCTCAATTTTTTGTAGTGCAGGCAAGTTTATTGGGAAGATACGCTCTACACCAACTGTACCAGACATTTTTCTAATGGTGAAAGTTTGAGAAGTTCCTGTTCCTTTAATTTGGATAACAACACCTCTAAAGAACTGAGTTCTAGTTTTATCACCTTCACGAATTTCGTAGTATACAGTGATGGTATCTCCGGCACTGAATTTTGGAAATTCTTTTTTAGTTACAAATTCGTCCTGAACAAATTTAATTAACGATTCCATTGTTTTGTTTATCTAGGGTTCTTGTTTAAAACAACATGCACGGTTTTCGCCAGAGGTTGGATTAAAGTGGGTGCAAAAATAACTAAAATTCTTTATGGGGCAATACTTTTATTGTTTTTCTTACTGGTCAGCTACTTGTAGTGTTTTTTGGAAGAAATTCATCACAATTTATAAAACTCAAAAAGCCAACTCCCAAAGTTGAAAAGTTGGCTTTGGATTAATCACATTATCTCTTTAGCATTTCATCCAATTGTTTGGTATCTACATACTGTTGAAATGCTATTATTTTTCCATCCTTAACAGTCCATAAATGTGCTGCTTGCGCATCTAGTTTTTTACCATTATGTTTTGAGGTTGCGTTATACCGAAGCGTCGCTAACACTTGATTATTGATCATTTCATGTAATTTTACATTGGTGAGTTTAAAACCGTCAAAATCTATAGGAAGCTTTGCAAAAACACCTTGTAAGACCGCATCTGGACCAATGTAGGGATTGCCAGCAGCCAAGGCGTTGCCTTCGGCTTCATTCCATACAATCTTTGCGTCCATTGCCCCTAAAGCTCCAGGAATATCCCCTTCAGCAAAAGCTTTGTATAATCCATTCACAACAGCAGTATTATTTTTATTTGTGAGGTAGCGATAGCTTTTTTGAATTTTCCAGGTTCCTTTTTCATTCTTTAGGGTGTTCACAAACTCACCTACCAAACCCATTTTGGGTTCGTCTATTTTATTGTAGACAAAAGAACCGCTTACAAACATGTGATCTTTACCTAACGTCGTTACTTCGTTGGTTTTCAAAACGATGTTGAATTTTCCAGATGAAAATGTGTTTTTGTATTGTCCTTTTATATTTTCTAGGCCCATGACCATGCTTCCATCAGAATTTCTAATGGTAGCATCTTGTGCATACAGTGCATCTAGATTGGCAGGATTCCCCGTATTGATCATAGTTGTATACAATTGATGCATGCTTTTTACTGCTTTATCCTGGGCAGTTGCACGGAATGATAAGGATGTAATACTTAGAATAAGTAAGATTGCTAACGAGGTTTTTAAATGTTTCATAATGCTATTATTTAATGGTTAATTTTTTACTTTGTTTTATGTACTTCTAGTTCTATTTCAATTAAAAATTCAGGCACTGCCAATTCTTTTACACCTAACCAAGAACCTGTGGGAAAGTGGTTTTTATAAATTTCAGCTCTATAGGCTGCAACTTCCAGAAACTTGGGCATGTTTGTAGTAAATATATTTTCTACTACTACATCGTCAAAAGTGCAGCCGTAATAGGCTAGGATTTTCTCCAAATCGGCATAGCAATTTTTCATTTGCTGTTCAAAATCGTCCACCGCAGTTGGATTGCCTTCATCATCTATACTCACGGCACCAGATATTTTTATTTCGTTGCCAATTTTTACAGCGTGAGAATAACCATAGGCTTTCTCAACTTCCGGCCGCAATAGAAAATAATCTGGGGTTTCATTTTCATCAGTAGTTTTAGTTTCAGCTAGTTCAGTTTTTTCTACTGTTGGTTCTGCATTAATTTTTTCGTTGCAGTTCGAGAATGACAGAATTGCCAAAATTGCGAGTGTTAGGGTTATGAATTTAATGTTTGTTTTCATTATAAATTGGTTTTACGTTTTTAAAAGTTGATAATCGTATTCAAATAGATGGGCGATGGCAAAAGGTACTTTTCTTTCGTTTTCGGTAACCCCACATTCTTTGAAAATGGATGGAAGATCCTGGGGCTTTTGGTTTTTCCAGAAAGCTGCCTTGGTATAGCCTATAGCGCATACACACTCTTTTTGTGAAAAAATTTGTTTATGGTAAAACCATTTACTATCCCATCCTTCTAGCACGAGCGTTAGGGTAAATTTAGAACCCATTTTTAAAGGTTTTTTATAGATGATCTTTTGAGAACCTAACACTCCGAACATGCCTTTTTTAAAAGTATTTTCATACAGCGGCGAACGGAACATTTTTTCAAAACGGATAAAGTCCATATACTGCAAATACCGTGAATTGGACATATAGCGTAGGGATTCACAATCAAAAATACTAGCCCGATATGTTCGGGTGAGATTTGAGCATACGTCGGTTTTGCTCCAGAAAACTCTGGAGCCAATGTACAGATAAAGAATATGTAGCCAATAGTAGATCATTTTTTATGATTCTAAATTTTCTTTAATGTTTCAGCTCAACTCGAATAAGTTTTATGGATTTAGTATCGCTTAAGTTTACAACCGAATGAGGTGCTTCTGGCTCTTTATACATCGTCAGCGGAAAGGTTAAAGGTTCTGGCAGTTTTCGCGAATCAAAAATGATGTTGCCATTAGCATCAGCATCGGTAAAATCACCAGCTTCTTGAATGTAGAGCACACTTGGCCAACGGTGATGGTGCAATGGTTCTATTTCACTTGGTTTAAGTGTGACTTCCAAGACCCTTACTTTCTCGTTTTCCAAGATTATTTTGTGATTCTTGGGCGCGGCAAGAACCGCATCTAGTTCGGCGGGCCAATTGGCTGGATTTCCTGTTTTATAAACAATATTCTTGGCGTTTATTTTTTCTTGACTGAACTTTGAAGAAATCATTCCTGTAATTGCAGAATCCTCTGTTCCGTGCGGATCTGGATTTTGCGCAATTGCCGAAATCGTTGCCAGTAACAAAAAACTTTGAATGTATATTTTTAAATTCATGTCTCTTTTTTTAAAATAATGTTATTCAGTAATAGCTGTCTTTGATACTGAAATCTAAGTTCAAAAACCACAAGCTTAAAAAGGGTATTATAAGAAATACTAGAATGTTGAGCCTTTCTGCGAAAACTCAGGATAAACTAAACTCGAAGTACTAATAGAGAATATTGTCCAAAATCCATCCAAGGTTTCTCTCTTTCATAACGACTTTACTATCTGTGGCAAAAACTTGTTGTATTTCCATTTTCAGCGTTGCTAATTCTTGGTTTGAATAATCAAGGTAAGCAATCGCGTCTTGAATTTTTTCAAGGCTTTCATCCTCATCGTGTCTACAAAATTCTTTGTAAATCTTATCAAATGTTTCAGCGGAAGTTTTAGATTTTATTAAAGTAAGTTCCTCCTTATCCTCCACCTTATCTGCTTTTGCACAGAGCAGTAGAATGTATATTTTTAGCTCTGCTTTGCTCCATTGTTTCATGATTTTTTCTTTTAGATGATAAAAATTTAGTTTAGGTTTGATCAAGCACAGTCGAAAACCTCGTAAATTGTCAATAATGATTACAATTTTCAACTGTGCAAGAACAAACATTTGGTTATTGTCTTTCGGCTACTTTTACATCACCACTAATGCCACTGAGGTCTTCGCGGTAAATCCAAATTTCGGTTCCGCCACCATTGGTAACGTCCATCCAATCTTTTAAAAATTGTTTCCAGCTTCCGGTTCCGTTCATTTCATCATATTTTTTTGCTATGCTATGATCTTCGCCTAACCAAGCTGATTTTTCAAAAAATGAAATAACGGCCAAATCTCTTCCTTCTTTAGTACTTCCAAATTCATTGGTGTAGATACCGAAGGTTTCATCAGGAGATTTTTCTGCATAGACATCGTGTACTTTTTTTACCAGTTTCATGGCATCTTCGTATTTGCCTCTTTTTATGTCCCAAGTATCTACGGCCATTTTTTTAATGGTAAAATCCTTTGGAAATCTAGAAAGCTCAGTTTGTCCGCGCCAGTAAGTCTGGGCACCACTATTGGCCATCATGTATGGGGCTACGTTTGTGTTCCAATCTACATCGTGGCCGTCTTTTTGAGTAGGCCTGTTGTCCATTGCACTCCAAGGGGATGGTCCCATAACCCATACATAATTACCGGTATTGGGTCCATTGGCGATCCAATACACGCGAACACCATAGGGTCCATCACCGTGGTACTTTTTGTTGTGTTCCGTAATTCCCTTTTCAAATTGAGTAATTTGGGCAGGGTTAGGTATTAATAGTGCATTTTCGAATACACCGTATTCTGTGTTGCTCTGCGATAGTGCCAACAATGGCAGCAAAAGCATTAAAAAAACTACTTTTTTACTCACGTTCCAAATACTATTGGTTTGGTGCTCGTGATTTTTCATTGAAAAATTCATAATGTTTAGTGTTGTGCCAACGTTTAGCTGGCTGGTTAAAATTGATTTACTTGGTTTTATCTTCTATAGTTGTTCGGAATATCCATTTAAAGTTTCTTGTACTGACCTAAACCGAACTTCTAAATCGTTCGTTGCTAAATTGTTTTTATAAATAATATTTGGTTTATTTTTTGGTTGTTTTTGGTTTAACATGGCGTGCATGTCTGATACTTTGTAAGTCTCGCTGCTTAGTAAATAATCTTTGCCATGTAGCCCGTTTGTAGTAGCCGCTTTAAAAACAGCATTAGCTACATCTTCTACATCGACAATCGCAAAAGGGACATCGTTATCGTAAAGTGCTTTTGTGAATTCGTCTGGAGCAAGTTTGTTTTTTATTAAAAACTGTAAACCTGTTGAGGTGGAATCTTTCCGGTTGCTCAATGAATTTCCCATAACGGCAACTGGCGAAACCGATGTAATCTCGAAATGTAAAGACGGATGTTTTTTAATAAACGTTTCTACGGTTTGGTTGGCGATAAATTTAGCTTGTGCATATGGATGACTCTCCGGGCTCGTAAAGCGCTTTTCTGTTTCATCAAAAGAATCGGTTACACTTTTTGTGCCGGCAGGCATGGGAAAGTTTGTATTCCAAGCGGCCACCGAAGCTATAAAAATTACTTTTTCTATAGTTGGTGCTTCACTAACCGCTTCAAGAAAATTTTCAGTTCCTTTGATGGTGGGATCAAAAAGTTCAGTATTAGGATCCTTAACATCTAACTGAAATGGTGTGCCGCTGTGAACCACTAGCTCACAATCGCTCACAAAATCTTTTAATGCAATAATTTCTTCAACCCGCAACGGACTTATATTTAGGTTATCTGAATTTTTCAAGTTGAACAAATGCTCGTATTTTTCACTCTTTTTTATATCGGTTACCGATACTTTTACGTTGAAACCTTTTTCCAAAAATTTCTTGGTAATGTGGCTTCCTATAAAGCCCGATCCACCTATTATTCCTGCTGTTTTCATAATTTTGAGATTAAATGGTTTCACCAGTTTCTAAAACTGTGGGTTTTGTTTTATTCTTCACTTTCAGGTTTTGACGCTTCATCCATGGCCGCTTCTTCCATTTCCTTCATTTGAATTTCCTGTATATCCAACATGATTTTGGATAGATCCCAATAGCCCAACTCCCTTACAATTTTACCATCCACAAAACGGGCGGTTATGTGAACGGGAATAGAATAGGTTTTGTTATTTGACTTTAGGGTACCTTCCCAAAGCCCCCAAAAATTTACCCAGGTTTGGCCTTTGTCTGTTGTTACCATTTCGTACTCAGATTCCCCGTCCAGATAATCCCAACTGGAAAAAAGAGAAGCATCTTCTTTGCCCGTTTTCATCTCTTCGGCAATGGTTTTGGCATTTTTTTCGGTAACATTGTTCATTATTTTTGCCGTATCGGCATAGTGGCTGGCCATTGCTTCCCAGTTTTGGTTTTCATAATCTGAAATCACTTTTTTATAGGTTTCAATTTCGGTTGATTGCTGTGTATAGCGTTGTTTTACATTGCTTTCGCAGCTTGTGATAAGGACTATTGCAAGTCCTAAAAGGAATATGTTTTTCATGTTTTGATTGTTTTTAATTGGTTATCATTATTGATTATTCTGTTTGAACATAATTTGGGTGGCTTTGAAGTACTTTTTCATAGTTGGAAGCAATTACCCAGTTATCGTCTGACGCTTTTAAATCGGGTTTTACATCATTGGGAAAGACCATCACTGTAATATCTCCCACTGGTTTAGCCTTATCGTTAATCCTAAACCAAGAATAGTTTTGTTTGTTAAACTTATAGTTTACGGGAGATTGATTAATTATAAACTTGTGGAATTCATAGCGTGTACAACCACCTGGAACAGTTTGGGTGATTTCTGTGCTTTGCTCTGAAGACTGTGTAATATTGTTGCCTTGTGAGTTTTCCTCACTATTTGTTGTTCTTCCGCCACCACTAGCCGTTACTGATAGCTCAAAAGATACGATTGCATAATTGAGTGCGGCTTTTGCAGTAGTAGATAAGGACCAATGGGTTTCGTCCTCCTTTTTAACGGTGCGCCTAAAATTCATACCTTCAGAAATACTTGTGGTAACAGATGACTTTATGGAACTCTCCATAGGTTGTACATTTCTAAATATACTCACCTTGTACATTACGTTAGATTCTGCTTCGCCTTCGCTTAAATCGCCAATCTCGGTTCCAAATACCTTTACTTCGGCTAGACTTAGGGCATTGGCATCTTTAAGTTGCACCCTAACGTAACGCCCCACTTGTTTGCCCGTGTATGACTTATTTCTTTCAGGAAGAAAGTTTTTAGGTTCTTCAGCAAAAGGTTTTAATCTTCCCGTAGTTTGATCCTTTGGTCTATTACTAACCCATATATCAAAATTATTTAATCTATCGCTACAACAGTCGGTTCTATTATAAAGGGCAACTTCATCTATTAAAAACTTTTTACCTAAATCTACCTCCCAAAAAGGACGTGGCTCTCCCTGAGTGTGCGTAACCGAGCCCTCAGCCCAGTGGCCCTCAGTAACACCGTCATTTGCTCTACTTGAAACACCAAAGTTATGCGTGCTGGATTGTCTTGTGCTTTTACCTAAGGCTAAGTTGTCGTTTTTGCCAATAGCAGGAGTTGTCCATTCTCCTTCACGAAGCTCTAAAACGGGTTTACCTCTTACTACAACTTCAGCTAAACTGAGAGCATCACGACCGTTTAAATGAATACGGATATATTGTCCGGTTACATTGCCAGAGTACGATTTGCTATTTTGAAACCATTGGCTTTCAGTTGCAAACACTTCGCCTCCATAATTTCCATTGAAGGGTTGGCTTGACACTCTAATAGTAAAATTTTTAAGTCTATCTGAATAGCCATCTGTTCGGTTATAAATAGTGATTGAAGAAATTTCATAAGCTGCCAAAAGATTAACCTCCCACCATGGGTTTTCCTCTCCTTGTGTATGTGTTACAGAGACAGCCCCCCAATTACCATTAGTATTGCCATCTACCGCACGGTTTGCAGCTCCACCATCATGTACGCTACTTTGTTTGGTGGGTTTAAACTGGGCAATGTTGCTAGGGTCTAAAGAGGTCCATTGTTGCTGAGCAAAAAGGGTTAAAGGAATTGCCACAAATATGACAAATAGAATAAATGGTTTTGAACGTAATAGAAAGATATTTTTCATGACTTAGAAAGTTATGTATTTGTTTATAGGTGATTATTAATTGAATTTCGAGATGTTATAAAGCTCAAAAGGGTCGTTATTGGCATCGCTGTACCAAACTTTTTTGTTTGCCAGATCCAACTTTATTTTCACCCCATTCCTGTATAAATCACTCAAATCAATACTAGCTGCATCTCTATAGGTTTCTTCAAATTCGTTAGATACTTCACCTTCTTCATTATGTTCTTGCCATGTTCCTTCAGTTAAAGAAAAATATCCTATCGGTGTTCCGTACGCATCACAATATTGAATACGTGTAATCACACTATTGCTACTGTTTGTGTCAGTAGATGTCTGGGTATCTGTTTGTGTACTTGTCTGAGTACCAGTTTGAGTATTTGTTTGGGTCGTGGTGGTTACTGGAGTCGGTTCGTTATTTTGGTTAGTGCTACTACTTGAAGCGGTTTGTGTATTTTCATCCTTTTTCTTTTCTTGCTCATATTTGGATAGTATTTTATCGTAATTCGCTTGCGTAATTCGTTCATCATCGTCAAATTCAAAGCCTGGATCAAATTGAAAAGGATATACTAATGTAGTTGCGCTACCCACAGGTTTAGATTTCCCCAAAACTTTTCGGAATTTATAATCTTTCCCTGCAAACGAATAGATAAACGGTTTTTCTACCAATTTAAATTTTACGAGTTTATACACCGTACTATTTTCAGGAACGGGTATTTGGTCACTGGTGGTTTCTGTTTCGGACTCCTGAATACTGGCGCTTTGACTATTATTTTCGGTATTGGTATAACTTCCGCCTCCTTTTGCTCCAATGGTTAATTCGTATTCATGCAATAGAATGTTCACTTTTGTTTTTACTTCTGCCGAAACCTCCCAATAATGTGTGTCTGAACTTTCTTTACTTTTACTAAAATCGAATCCTTCTGTTATAGATGTTGCTAACTCTGAGCTTTGTGGCCATTCTTTATTTAAGCCGTTGTGATAGGCCGACACACGATATACGTAGCGGGTAGTCTCGGGCATGTTTTGTTCTAATTCCCCTAACTCCCTTCCATAGACTTGTACTTCGGCAAGGTTTAAAACACCATTTCCATTAAGTTGTATGCGTACGTATCGCCCAAATCCATTTCCTGTGTACGATTTTGATGTGCTAGGTAAAAAATTACCTTCTTGCCAGCTAAACTCTTCTAACCTTCCCCTTATATCATCTACCGGTTTATCGGTTACATAAATGTTATAATTGTCTAGTCGTTCTTGGCAGCAATCGGTTCTGTTGAAAACCTTAACTTCATTCACCAAAAAGTTTTTGCCTAAATCTACTTCCCAAAAAGGTTTACTTTCATTTTTCGTGTGCATGACCGAGCCTAAATTCCAGTTTCCTTCCGTATCACCATCGTTCGCCTTACTTGATGGGCTAAAAAAATCGACACTTGACTGGCGGGTACTTTTCCCTAATGCCAAATTGGTGTCTTTGTCTATTGTTATCGAAACAGGCTCTCCTTTTACTTCTACTTCAGCTAAGCTTAAAATACCATTGCCTTCAAGCTGAATGCTTATGTAACGACCTTCCACGTTACCGGTAAAAGTTTTGTTCCCGTTAAAAGTACTACGGTCGTTATTGAATACTTGTCCGCCGTTGCGTCCTTTTAGTGGTTGATTGGAAACTCGTATAGTAAAATTATTAAGCCGTTCTGGACAACAATCTGTTCGATTGTATATAGTGATTGAAGATATTTTATAAATTCCTAGCAAATCCACTTCCCACCATGGATTGTTAGTGCCATGTGTAGCTGTAACGGAGCGATTATGCCAATTACCGTCTTTGTTGCCATCTACTGCTCGATTGGCTGATGACACTTCAAAAACACTACTTTGTTTAGTGGGTTTGTACAATGCGATGTTCGATGGATCATTTGGTGTCCATTGTTGCGCATATACTGTAAACGAAACAAAAAACAAAGATGCTAATACTAAAAAGCAGCGTTTCAAGTTTCTTTTTTTGGGGAAAGAAAATTTGTTAGTAACCGTTTTCATGACTTTATTGATTTAAGTGGTTTGAATTTAATCGTTTCCCGAAGTAACGACATAAACTCACTGAAAACAAATAGGTTAGGACGAACAGGTTGTTTTACTGTCCGAAAGAAAACTTTTACTTGCCGAAGCTATTTTTTAAATGTGAAGCAGTAAAGGTGAATACAGAAAATATAGTGTGAGATGGGTTGTAATGGAGGTTTACTCATTAAACATCAATACAAGTGTAACTCACTAAGGTTGATGAATTAAAAAGCTGATTATTTATAGTTTTTTGCTTAGATATGACTCCTGAATGAGGTTATTCCCTAACACTCCATATTTCATGAATTGGATCTCCCTTACTTGATAAACCGGAGTGGTGCCATTGACCATCAATAAGCTCATAATTAAATTGTAGGCTAAGTCCTGCTTTAGAATCATCTCTTGAGAAGAAATCAATATTTTCGGTATACTTACCATCCTTGGTTGTGTACGTCCCGCCGCCAGTTCCCATAAACTGCTTGGTTTCCGTATTATATGCTATCCATTGGAATCTAGTTCCCGATAAAATTTTCATCGTTTTTCTTGGTCTATTTGTGTCGCGTAATTGTGTTTCCCCGTCTCTAATTCTGCCTGACATTAACCAAGCACCTTGCAATTTTCCAGGCAAACCGTTGTCAATTCTTTTAAATTTTTGTTCAAGGTCAACAATTTCAATTTCATCATCTGTAATTTGCACTTTAAAACTTTCTTTAGAACCTACGCGATCAGGGTTTTCTGTATCAAATTCTATTTTTTTGGTCATCGTATTACCTTCCAATTTCCATGCACCTCCATTAGTACTAATAAACTTGCCGGTATCCGCGCTATAGGTAGTTGATGCTTGGTAGCCATCTGCAAAAATAATAACACATTTTAATGGGGCTCCATTTTCAGAAGTTGAAATAGTTTCCCATGCACCAATAATACTTTGCGCATGGATTGAGAATGAAAAGCAGGTAACAATAAGAAATACAAGTAACTTTTTCATGGTTTAAGTTTCACGTTTTTGAAAATACTTTTTCAGTTACTTGTTTTAAATTGCCCATGAAAATAATTTATAGGCTTTAATTTGGTTAAACGTCTATTAGGTTGTTGTGTGTTAAGTAGTGTAGCCTTCTTTTTCTGTTGTGATATAGGAGATAGGTTGTAGGTTTTAGGGGTGTTATAATTTAATGAAAATTGTTTATACGGCATATCTTGTAGAAGCGTGGTGTTTATTTTCCTGTCTAAGTCGTTCGTTGTTTTCCAAATGGCACTTTTTTCCAAACTTGTTTCTGGCGGTAAATGGTTGTGTTCGTTATTGTTAATAGGATCATCGGTTTGTCCCATGGCTAAAAATCGGAAGCATATCAGTAGTGTGAATATTGTAAGTTTCATAAATTATCGTGTTTTAATTGCAAATACTATTTAACCAATATAGCAAAATTTAGCGACTTTTATGTTTGTTTGACTATGACTGAAAGGCATAAAACAAAAAATATTTCCGAATTTACTTGAATTAATAGCCCTCCAATTCTACTTTTAATTTTTGTGTTAAGTTCGTTTGGCAACATATTATCAACAGGGTCCCGATGCTACCAATTATAGCAGATACACTTACAATCCTGTCACTACGAATTTTTTCAATTTCTAGGTTTTTTTTATTTTATCAGAATGTAACACATTGCTTTTTGTGTAGAAACCTTTGTGTATAAAAAGATACTACATTTTCAAATTATCACAGCGTCGAATTTTAAATTTGTCCGTTTATCTTCTTTTATAAATATAGCTAAATTAGAAATTTACCTGTCTTAGTAAATACAAGAAGAACACTCGTAAAGCCTGTTACGACTCTATTCAAGTGAGTCTTGTTATTGTAGTTTTAATGCTTATTTGTTTCGATACTTCGTGCATCAGAAATTAAATGGGCAATTATTTTCCAGGTATCTTTTTTATGAAATAGTCTGTGATGAGTTGTCTTGCGCGGTCCTAATTCTCCTCCGTCACTTACCTGTTGTCCTATTCTCTCGATTGTAGAAATAGCAAGCACGGTGTTTTTAGAAATATGCTTTAGTTTAATTGAAGTCTGTTCTGAGCTTCCAGCCATTACAAAATCCATTTTAAAAACTCTAGCTAAGTAGGATTCAATGTTGCTTTTTCCTATCATATTAAATCCAAAGGCATTGGTAAAATCTGCATCATTAGAATACCATTTTGCTGCTAAATTGGCATCTTTAATTTTCCAAGCTTTGTTCCAGTCACCAATCTTTTGATTAATTTCTAAACTGTCTTTTTCTGAAATGTTCTGTGAATAGATTGTATTAAAACCTCCAAGAACTATCAATATTATTAATACCTTTCTCATAACAGTGATTTTAAGTAATTGTAAATCGATTGTACAACAGCCCTTAAAAGGCTATGTAATTTACGTTTTTTTTAAGATTATATATTTTGCATAGGAATCTATGGGGTCTATAATACAAGTAAACATCGCCACGTAATGATCGCGATATAACGTTGCATTCAGTTTTCTATTCAATCAATCCAACAGATTTATAAAATTCATTCAGTTTCTTCTTTTCTTTCGGATTATCAATATGCATGATTTTACAAAATCAGTCCGTCACTGTTGAAGGTCAAAGCTTGTTTGCATCGGTGTACATGCCTTTTATTTTTATGAGTGAGGTAATCAGTAAAATATACTATGAATTTTTTCTCATTTATTGATTCAATGTTGCTATCTCCCCATACCAGATTATCAAGTTTATTTCTACCCTCAATCATATTCTGTTCATAAGAATTGCATATTTCATCAGGCCCGGTTAGAACATCCTTCCCTATAAAATATTTACAGTCATCACTGAGAAGTTTCTTGGTTAGTTCGAATTGGTCTTTATCAAGAGTCTTCCCAAATCTAATTGCTATTTGTTCATTTTTTTCCATCAAAATTAGCTACAAATCTAAGATAGCAAATTCGTGGTGATTTTTCGAGTAGGGAAGAGCCAAACAATTATTTTTCACACGGTGTTGGTGAATCGTTTTTTTTTGTCACTATACTCTATCAATCATAGACATTGTATTAAGTAAGCAATGAGCGATGATTAATGGCCATAAATTCCGACCAAATTTGACGTAGGCTATTCCCATAATTAAACCAATAATTCCAGCAGTTAATGATCTTGCCGAAAAATCGTAAGAATGCCTAAATCCAAAAATTAAAGCTTGTAAAACAACCGCAATACTTGTAGCAAAAGTTGTTGATGAGAAAAGACGCTCGATCCAATTCATTAAAAATCCTCTGTCTAGTAATTCTTCTAACATTGACTCTAACAAAACCATAGGAAGAATGGATGCTAAAAGCAGCCAATTTTTTTTCAGGTTTCCGAATTTGGAAGTAGCCTTTTCAGATGAAGTGTCAGACGCTATCGAAATAGGTAAAACGTCTTTAATAACCTCAAATACAATCATAGAAATTACGACAGCAACAAGTATTAAAATTGAAATCCCAAATGTTTTGAGAATACTTTTTGGTTTGCGTAAACCTAATTCTTTCCAAGTAACATTTCTAACCCGCATTCTCCAAGTTGCTACAGCCAAAGTTGTTAGCGACCAAAAAAGGCCGTTTGCAAGAAACCCGATTTTTGGAATATAAATCTCTCTAATTAAAAACATTACAGCCATATAAATAATTAGATCAATAAGAAATGCTTTATAATTAGCCCGTTTAGAATAAGTTGTCGGAATATCGAAATTCATTTTTTAGTTTTATTAGTCTTTAAATATTCCGAAATGCCATAAAATCCCACTAGGATCATGAAGAAAGAATTCGTCTCCCCATTCGTTATTTACCATTTCAGATAACCTTACATTTTCATATTTTTCAGTCAATTTTAAACTTTGTATGTGTTTTAGAGTGCTTTTTATATTTTCCTCTTCGAGGAAAATCATTGAATTTTCAACCCAATCTTTTACATAGTAATCTTGCAAATAAAATCCGAACCTATCTAAATAGAAGTACGACATTTTATCAGACGTGACAAATTCTTTAAATCCTAATTCCGAATAAAATTTTCTAGAAATAGTATAGTTTTTAGAGCCAATAAATGTTCTTATAGATTTACCTGATACTTTCATTTTGATTGTTTTTTTAAACTGATTACAAATTGTTTATATTGACTTTAACTTTGCTAGTAGCTACGTTATTGGCTTTCTATAACAGGCCTTATAAGTAATACTATTTTTAGGGGAGATAGCTAGTATACTGTAAGCTAGTTTAAAACACAACTTAAAATATTTGGTGAAGGTTTCGAAAAGATTAAGTGTTTGCATAAAACAAAACAGGCCGCGAATACAATTCGACAGCCTGTTTTTCACTAAATTAATAAATATGGAGTGTTACTCTTTCATAGCAATATCACTATCCATTTTAGCTACATAGGAGTAAAATTCTTGCATCTTTGCCATGGCCTTATCAGGTCCGCCGGTAAGTTTGCTCATTTCTCCCATCCATTTTACATCGTCTTCGGTCATTTTATAGTTTAAGGTTTCTATACCTTTTTCTAATGGAAAAACAACAATCATATCATACTCGCCAGAAGCTAAATCGAATGACATGGGTTGTTGTGTACCACTGTTTTGACCTGCTTTCATAAAATAATCATTGATAATGCTTTTTGCTTTGTCTTTCATCATGGGTTTAAACTTCACATATGCAATGCGTACCCATTCAGGGTTCTCGTGTTTTTTTACTTTCATCTCTTGTGCCCATACACCACTACAGCAACATACTAATAGTGTTAGGGTAAGTAAAAGTGCGTTTACTTGTTTCATAGTGTTTATATTTAGTTAATACTCATTGATAATCTAGCTGCGTATTTATAAGGTTATAAACCGTATAATAAATAGGTTGCGTACATTAAGTAATGAGGCACCAAAAATCACTAAAAAAAGGTAGGGGATTATTTAGGTCTTGAATGAAATAAAAGTAAAGAATTTTGAGGGGTTAATCCCCGTGTACCTTGAAAATATTTTCCTACATATTAAATATACCTTCTTTTTTAAGCATTTTAAAGTGTGTATCTTTTCTATAAACTGATAACTTTTTTACTACTTTTAACCTCTAAAGAAAAGGTTAGATATACATGCTTATACCCGCACGTTTCCTCATAGTGCTTATGTTTATAGTGTCTTCTATCCGTGGTCTTGCACAGATAGAAACTTCTACGCAAGCAGACGATCGCATTGAAGAAGGGATTGAATTAATGTTTGAAAAAAAACATACTCAATCATTAGAGCTTTTGGTAGAAACTCAAGCAATGGCTCAAAAAAACCAATGGTATGAGCAGGCGTTTAGAGCCACACTTAATATAGGTTCAAACTATTACTTACTCTCAGATTATGGCGAAGCACTTCAGCATTATTTAGAAGCCTACGAAATAGCAATTGAACATTTGGGGTCACGTCAAGAAATGACCGTACTCAACAATATAGGAATTCTCTATTTTCAAGAAGAAGAACGCTCTCAAGCAAAAAAATACTTTTTTAAGGCTTACGAAAAAGCGAAACAAGTAAAAGATGAGGTAAAAGTAGGGTACTATGCTGTAAACCTAGCATTGGTCTCTAACAAAATGAAGGAAGTAGATTCGGCTCAATATTATATAGATGAAGCATTACCTCTTTTAAAAAATACCCCCAATGTATTGCTACAGGGTAAAATGGCACAGGCTGAAATGTTCCTGCTAAAAGAACAATATACCAAAGCTGAAAAAATAGCTTTAAGCTTATTGCCCGAATTACAAGGAGTATCGCAACTAGAGAATAGAGTATTTATTCTATTGGTATTGGCTCAAATTAATGAAGCTCGCAATCAGTTATCAAAAGCATTAGACTACACATTAGAAGCTCGTCAAGTTCAAAAAGGCTTGGAAAACCAAACAGAGGTTTATGATTACCTATCTGAACTTTACGGGAAAACAGGTGATTTTGAAAAGGCAATCGCCTATAAAGATTCTGTAATCATCGCTGCCGATTCTTTAAATACAATAAGAAACAGAAAGTTGTTTGAAAATGAAAAAGTGAAATTTCAACTTCAAAACTACCAACACGAACTTTCTGAAAGCAAAGAAGTGCTTAAACAAGAACGTCGTTTCTTTTATAGCATTATAGGTATTGCCGTGTTATGTATGGGATTTATAATTTGGGTGTATAGAAGCAATTCGGTAAAACACAAACAACGTAAAAAGATTGTAGAGCTAGAACTGGCAAAAGAGAAAAGTGACCACTTAGTTATAGAGAAGCAGTTGCGTGAAAAAGAAGCGTTGGCATCATTAGAACAAGAACGACTCAAAAATGAGCTGGAAGTAAAGAACAGAAAGCTCACAGCAAAAGCATTGTACTTATCCAGTAAAAATGATTTAATAGAAGAAGTGGTTCAGTCATTATCTAAGCATACCGAAATTGCCGATAACCCTCAATTGAAAAAACAGATAAACGAACTAAAAAAACATTTAAAAAAAGACACCCAATGGGATAGCTTTTTTACCCACTTTGAAGAGATTAATCAAGGTTTTCTAGATAGGTTACGAAGCAAACATCCAAAACTGACTCCGAGTGACATTCGTTTTATCACATATTTATACATGAATTTGAGTAATAAAGAAATCGCATCGCTCTTAAACATCACCCCACAGTCTTGTAGAAAACGAAAAGAACGAATTTCCAAAAAAATAGACCTTCCACTTAACACCACGCTCCATGCTTATTTATCAAGGGTTTAGGCTGCATGTCACGCTAATAAAGTGATTGTGTCACGAAATGTCACGGTCTAATTAGGCTGCAAACCGCCTCTTGTATCTATATTTATCACATAATCTCAAAATAGATATAATGAAAAAACGAACTACCCTATTACTACTTTTCTTTTACATCTTAATAATTCAAAACAGTATTGCCCAAGTTGAATTGGAAGGAGCAAAAGATTACGGACAACTATTCGATGTAACCTATAGTGAAACACAAGAAGATGTTATTTATGCTCGTACTGTTGCAAACCATATTGTTACTTCTCCAGATGGTGGCGAGTCATGGGATATTTTATATGCCGAGCCTATAGATGAATATGCAAGAATTAAAGACCTTAGGCTTATAAATGATGGAACGACCTTAAGTTTTAATATTTCAGCAGAAGGAACCGAGTACAATGCTATTGCCTTGTTTGATCTTGCAACCGAAACAATTACAAGAACGTATTCCCCTCCTAATTCTTTTGAGACAGACATCTTGATAGAATCGTATGATATCTTAGAGTCTAATAATGACATTGCACTTATACATACCACATATTCTTTAGGGGGTGCATATACTCATGAGGTATTTTATACAAGTAATGGTGGCGGAGATTGGTTTCCGGTATATTACAGCCCGTCAAATGATAATGTAGCTATTAACAATGTAGCCATTTCACCAGCAAATGGGGAAAAGCTTTTTTTAATGCGAGGGGGATCTACCTCAAGAGTGATAGGAGGATTATTTGTGTCTACTGATGCCGGACAAACTTGGGAGCATAAAATACCAGGAAATATGTACGATCCTATTGCATTTAACCCAGACGATTCAGATGATATTTTATTAGGTACAGGATATGGGTACGATACTCATGTAGAAAACCTATACCGCTCAAACGATGGAGGTGAAACTTGGAATATCGTTCCTATTACTTGGACGACCATGTCGCAAGACAATATTAACGACATCAAATTTAATAGTGCAAATACAAATGAAATTATGGTGCTTGAAGAAAATGAAATTGTCGTTTCTTCAGATAACGGTGTTACTTGGCAAAACTATGTGTATACAGAGATAGATCCAGAAGATTACTACTATGGCTTGACAGCTTCATACAATCCATTTGTTTCCCGTGAAGTACTCATTAGTGCAAATTACTATCCATTTTTATCTGAAGATGGAGGGGCTACGCTAACCAAATTGGAAAATCCTTTCATTAACTCCTCAGGGACAGTAGCCTCTTTTACTTCAGAAAATGAAAACCACGTGTATTACGGTTTGCGTTCAGGATACATTCATAAGAACCTTGAAACCGATACCGAGCAAGAATATGGTTTACAGCCGCTAGATCAAAACTTTGGCTCTCCATTAAAAGTATTTGCAGACCCAGTAGTTCCTGGTCGTGTATTTACAAATAATAGAGTAGTTAATACTTCATATTTAAATGTAAGTGCAGAGCACGGAGCCGATACAAAATTAATCACTAGTTCAATGTTCTTTTTAATTCTAGAAGATGTGTCTACTTCAGTAACAAATCCAAATATTAGCTGGTTATCTACAGGAATTGAAGCACACAAAGTAGATCTTACTGATATGGAAAATATAGTGGATACTAATGTTCCAGTACCTCAAACAGGAGAAGTGGTAACAGCTGTACAAGTAGATCGTGAAGACGAAACCACTATTTATATAACTCAAGATGTAAGTTTTTACAAGTCGACTAATGATGGTGCCATATGGGAACTTGCCGTAGCAGGATTAGAAGACTTAGTGTCTAGAGATGATTTAATCTTAGATATTGAGCAAAACCCTTTAAATGCTAATCAATTAATGTTAGCTACAACAAATGGTATTTACTTATCTGAAGATAAAGGGGATTCTTGGAACCTTATTTCTTCAGAATTTACAAATGATGTGGCTTTTTCTACTGTAACCGAAGACGCTATTGTTGCAGTAACTCATTATTCCGACGGCTTCAACGTTCCGCTACCGGAAGCAAAAGCAAAAATCCTCTTCAGTAAAGATATGGGCGAAACCTGGGAAGAAATAACCCCAGAAACGCTTAACTACCCTGTTACTGAAACGTCTGCTTTCACATTTGCTGAAAATGAGGCAGATGTTTACTTAGGAGTACAAGATATGGGGTTAATACGATACAATATAGACCTTACTACCTTATCAGTAACTTCTGAAATAATAGAAAACAAAGCAGTTGTAGTATATCCTAACCCTGCTACAGATTCATTTTCAGTGGAAAGCTATGATAGTGTAGAAGAAGTAGCAGTATATAATATGGCGGGTCAAAGAGTTCAAAAGACCTCAAATGTTAATCAACCGGTTAATATAAGTGCATTGGCTAATGGAGTTTATGTAGTTAAAGTGAAAACTTCAGAGGGAACGTACTCTAAACGAATTATTAAGAATAATAAAGGGTAAATATTTCAACTAATTAAATACTCATACTATTATGAAAACGAATGTAATAAACATATCCATTTTGGGAGCAGTGTGCCTTCTAGGATCACTAACTGCAAGCGCACAATTTACTCAAACTGCTAAAGTAGTAAGCCAAGACCGAGAGGGTCGTGCAGAATATGGTACTTCAGTAGATATTAAAGATAATTTTGCTATTGTAGGTGCTTCTCGTGAAAATATAGCGGCTGGAGCGGCATATATTTATAAAAAGGATAGCGAAGGTACTTGGAGCGATGCTCAAAAGTTAACTGCTTTCGATGCTTTTGAAATGGCTGAATTTGGTGGAGCTTCAAAATTCGGGGAAGACTACTTAGTAGTTGCTTCCGGTAGAGGAGATGTAGACGGTGTTGTAAGAGCTGGTGCATTGTATGTCTATAACTTTAATGCAGGTGATGACACTTGGGATTTTGATGTTAAACTACATGCTTCAGACTACAGTGGCGATGCTAAATTAGGAATGAACCCTACATCGTTAGATGTAGAGGGTAATATTATTCTAGGAGGTGCGCCAGGAGATTTAGGTTGGACAGGTGCCGCTTATATTTTTGAGAAAGACGCAGGTGTTTGGACCGAAAAACAAAAATTAACAAGTCCTAGCCCAATAGGAGGTGAAGCTTACGGAATAGGTGTTTCTATTTCTGGCGAAACAATGGCTATAGGAGCCAATGAAACCGACAATCGCAAGGGCTCTGTGTATTTATATGAGAAAAACACCTCAGGTGTTTGGGAATACACACAGCAAGTAATGGCATCAGATGCGACAAGCGAGTCTTTCTTCGGAAGCTCGGTAAGTCTGCACGGTGATCAGTTAATTGTTGGTGCATATGGAACAGCTGGTGAAGCAGGGGCAGCCTACATATTTGAAAAAGATAGTTCTGGGGAGTGGCAAGAAATACAGAAGTTAACAGGCGCACCTGCTACTGAAAGTGCACAATTTGGATGGAGCACAGAAATTAAAGAAGAACATGCAGTCGTTAGTGCGCCACACGCATATGGATTTGATCCCGGAGAGATTTATTTCTACAAAAAGGACAGCGAAGGGGCTTGGATTGAAGAAGAAGTTATTCAAGGTGATGACACAGCGGGAGAAGATTTCTATGGCTGGAGTGTCGCTCTATATGGTGATCAAATAATTACAGGAGCACCGTGGGAAGATCACGACGCCTCAGGAGGTGATGAAATAGACCGTGCAGGTTCAGCCTACATTTTTAGAAATGAATTATTATTGAATAATGCTTCTAATGAAGCTCAATTAAAGAACAACATAAGCGTCTATCCAATCCCTGCTGTAGATGAAATAACTATTCAAGCTAAGAAAGTTTCCATAAGTAATGTCGTTTTATTCAATCAATTAGGAATGAGAGTAAAACAACAGCCCGTCTTGGCTCAAAAAGAAACTACCCTTACAGTTTCAGCTATAGCTGAAGGAATTTATTTCCTTAAAATAATCGATACTGAAGGTAAAGTTACAACTAAGAAAATAGTGAAGATTGAGTAATTTTTTTAATTAATTTAATGGTTAATATGTTGAAAGGCTGCTCATAAAGAGCGGCCTTTTGTTTTAGAAGGTTTCAAAAACCATCTTGAAATTTTAAGGTATATTAATTGAAAATAAAATAATTACTGCTTTAGTATAAAGTGTTCAACTCTGGATTTAGAATAGTCAACTTTTAATAAATAATTAAAGAATTTTTTTTGTAAAAACCACCTTATTTATATTATTTTTGGGTGATTTTATTATTAATATAATAACAAGGAACCCCATATTTTGAAAAAAGAAGTATTATTCTTAATAATTCAGTTTATACTCTTCTCTTTATATTTTATTGATATTCACGTAGTATCCTATTCGTTTCCTTTGTGGATAAACTATATTTTACTCTCTTTAGTAGGATGTGGTTTTATTATTATATTCTTGGGCATACTAAACCTCAATGATGATTTAAGTGGAATACATCATAAAAAAGACAAACCTATGGTCTTTAATGGCATATATCGGTATGTGCGTCATCCCATTTATGCAGGAATCCTTATAAGTATGCTTGCATATGCTCTTTTTGTGGGTTCGGTCTTTAAATTTATTCTAACATTGGTTATGGGCGTGGTTTTTTATTATAAATCTAGTAACGAAGAAAATTGGATGCTCAAAAAATATGAACAGTATAGAATTTATAAGGAACAAACTGGTCGTTTTCTTCCTAAATATAGAAATAAGGATTACTAATAAACTAATAACCTTTCTTAATAACTTTCCTTGTAAGGTTCTACCTAAAGTTACTACTTTTACATTCTGAAAAACATTGAAATAAACTATTATGGCAGATACTATTGAAAAAATAAAATGTTTGATTATCGGTTCTGGGCCAGCAGGGTACACAGCGGCGATATATGCATCAAGAGCAGATTTAAAACCTGTAATGTACACAGGCATGGAACCTGGTGGTCAATTAACCACTACTACCGAAGTTGATAACTTTCCTGGGTATCCAGATGGTATTGACGGTCCTACCATGATGGTTCAGTTACAAAAACAAGCAGAACGTTTTGGAACCGAAGTACGCATTGGTATGGTTACAGCTGTAGACTTTAGTGATCAAGTGGGTGGTGTACATAAAGTAACTGTTGATAATAAAAAGCAAATAGAAGCCGAAACTGTAATTATTTCAACAGGGGCAACTGCTAAATACCTAGGCTTACCAAGTGAACAGAAGTTACGTGGCGGTGGCGTTTCAGCTTGTGCTGTGTGTGACGGATTTTTCTATAAAGGACAAGATGTTGCAATTGTTGGTGGAGGCGATACGGCTGCTGAAGAGGCTACCTACCTTGCCAATATATGTAATAAAGTAACCATGTTGGTTCGTAAAGATTATATGAAAGCATCAAAAGCGATGCAACATCGGGTTACCAATACAAAAAACATAGACCTGCGTTACAATACCGAAGTGGATGAGGTTTTAGGAGACCAAGTGGTAGAAGGACTTCGAATGATTAATAATGAAACAGGTGAGAAAGAAGAGATTAAAATCACCGGATTGTTTATAGCAATAGGGCATAAACCAAATACTGAAATATTTAAAGGACAGTTGGATATGGACGATACGGGATATGTAATCACCAAAGGAAAGAGTACTAAGACCAATAAACCGGGTGTATTTGCCAGTGGTGATGTGCAAGATAAAGAATACCGTCAAGCCGTTACAGCAGCCGGAACCGGGTGTATGGCAGCTTTAGATGCTGAGCGTTATTTGCAAACTATTGAAACAGAAGAAACAGTAGAAGCATAAACAATTCCTTTAAAAAAGTATCAAACACCTAAGCAAAATGTTTAGGTGTTTTTTTATGGTTTTTACAATAGTACTTACCTTACAAGAAGTACTAAAAACTTATATTTGTAGGGTTTAATCTCTTAATTCATGAAGGTATTTATATACTTCTTTATTGTTCTAATATTTAGTTCGGCTGTGGCTTTTGGTCAGGAAATGGACGAAAGTGACTTTCTTTTTTCAAAAAACTTAAATACAGTTCACAAAAATCCTTCACAAACCAAAAGGGTGGCGGATTATCTGCTTAAAAATGCACAAACGGATATTGAAAAAGCCGAAGCCTTTTACTTGCTTTCAGAAAGTGAAAAAAAGCAAGGAAATTATATTGAAAGTATAGAACATCTTTTTAAGGCAAAGACACTGGTAGACCCAAAGAAAGACCACTTTTTAAATAGTTTACTGTTAATTTCAATTGCACAACAATGTCGTAGTACTGGAATTAACGATATTTCTGAAAAGTATTTGAACAAGGCTGTTGCTCAAATTAGCTTGATAACGGAAAATGAAGAGCTCATTATTGCCAAGGCCGCCTTACGCTATGAACAGGCTGACAACCTACTTGTTAAAGGCAGTATTGTGGAAGCAAAAGAGGTGGCAAAGACTTCAGAAAGCATTTTGCATAATGCTGAAAAAGAGCTACCTGCGCTTTTAATAAAAAACTATGTGTTGCAAGGCAATATCTATTTAGCTTCTAGGGCTATAGATTCTGCTTCCCTTTATTTCAATAAAAGTATAAAACTTATACAAACATTAGGGTTTGAGGGTTCATCACTCGAGGCCGAAACCCTAAAAGGAATAGGGGAGATTCAGTTTTCAACATCCAATTTTGAAAAAGCCAAAACAAACTTTAAAAAAGGCTTAAAAGCTCCTTATTTAAAAACCTCACTACGTGCAGCTATTTTAAACGATGTTTCAAGAGTACTCAAGGCGCAGGACAGTATTGAAGCGTATCAAACCTATTACAGAAAAAGCGCGACGCTCAATGCTTCTGTTTTAACTTCAGAAAGAAGAATTCGCAATACTATTATCTCTCATATAGAAGCTGAACAAGAAGGGGCTATCCTTAGTGACAAAAAGAGTTATTATATAATTGCGGGAGCAATTGTAGGGTTGGTATTATTAATTTTTATAGGCTATTATTTTTATAATAAAAACCTAAATCAACAATATCAACAATTTGAAAAAGTGATCAAGCAACTTGAAAATAAACAAAAACTGGAAGCTCCTAAAAAAGTTGTTAGAGAAGAAAATGTGGAAACCAAGGGTGTTACCATTCCTGAAGAAACCGAAAATGCCATTCTGAAACGGCTTGAAGATTTTGAAACAACGACCAACTACACCAATCAAAATATGTCGTTGCCCGTGTTGGCCAAGCAGTTAAATACCAATACCAAATATATATCTGAAATAATCCATACACATAAAAACAAAAACTTTAATACCTATATAAATGAATTGCGCATCAACCACATTATTCAGTTAATGAAAGAAGACAAAAAATACCTTAATTACAAAGTAAGCTATTTGGCCGAAGAAAGCGGCTTTTCCTCCCATAGTGCTTTTACCGTGGTCTTTAAATCCATTACGGGGATAACGCCAAAACAGTTCGTGTCGTTTTTAAAAAAAGATGATAAAGTAGCGTCTTAATCTTTTTAGTATATTACCAAAAAAATGCTTTTGCGTAACAATATACTCCCTAGGTTATTACTATTTGCATTGGTTTTTTTGTGCCATAAGGTAAGCGCACAAAATAAAGCACTGGTAGACAGCCTGCGGCAAGAAGCCAATGTTTTGGCTTACAGTAACCCAGAACTAGCTGTTGAAAGAGGTTTGGAGCTGTATAGTCTATCAAAAAACAATCCATCACAGCAAGTTTCAGCTTTATTGACCGTAGCCAATGCATATGCTGTGCTTAAAGACCATGATCAGGTTTTAAAATATGCGCTAAAAGCAGATTCCATTGCTGAAAAAAATAAAAACTATACAGATCAAATACGGGCATCGGGCTTTATTGGGGGCCAGTACCAACGGTTAAAGCTCAGTAACCGTGCTTTAAAGTATTTGGATCGTGCCTATAACCTATCCATAAAACACCCTTTGCCAGATTCCATTCAATACATACAGGGCAATATTCTTTTTGTAAAAGGTTTGATAAAAAGGGATAATTTGGGCTGTGAATATGCATTGCCAAACTTTACTGAAGCCGCCGAAGTGTTCAGTGAAAATTTGGAGAAAAAATTGATGAATAGTAGCATGGCAATTACGTTAAACAACATTGGCGATTGTAACTTTCAACTCGAAAAGTATGAGGCCGCCCGTCAAAATTACAACGAAGCCATTATGTATGCTTCAAAAATTAATGCGGTAAAAAACATTGCTTATTCAAAATTGGGCTTGGCTAAAATACTTTCCAAAGAAAAAAAACATAAACTAGCAATACAAAAGTTAGAGGGTGCCTTACTTTCTGTTAAGAACATAAACGATGCAGGCTTAAAAACAGAGTTGTATAAAACTCTTTCTGAAAATTATGCTGCGGCAGGAAATAACGAAAAGTACAATACCTATACAAAGCTTTATTTTGAAGAAGAAGAAAAACTGTTGAATGAAGAAAAAAAATCTATCAATCAAGTAGCCAATAATCTTGCCGCTGAAAATCTCGATAAACGGGAAAATCAAAAAAATACCTACACCTATATTTTTATAATATTTGGGGTGCTTTTACTTGTTATTTTAGGATATATTATCAACAAAATACTTCAAAAAAGACGAAAAATAGCCCAGAAAAAGCGAGAAATAGAAAATACTTCAAAAAAGAAATAGTTTGGATGTAAGTATCTGGTTTTTAATAATTTGAAATCGAATCTTCTCTTTTAAATTTCGTGAAAATTCCTTAAAATCAAAAATATAGTCCTTTATATATAGGTAATCATTGGTTAGGTTTACATTCGAGATTGAAAACTTAAAACATTTTATGATGAAACAATTATTTACATTAATTTTTGCTATTTGCATAGCTTCCTTTAGTCTGCATGCACAATGTGACATATCGGAAAATTTTGACACCTATAACAATGGAGAAGTCCCAACAGACTGGACCATGATTGATGCCACAGATGGAACGTCTTCCTACGGGCGAGTAACTTCAAATCCCTCAGCGCCCAGTCCTGACAGATATTTTAGGATGTATAGTGGTAATGCCACTACGGGAGACCTTATATTTATTTCCCCAATGGAAGCAACTGCTTCAGACGGAAATCACCGATTGAAGTTTTTTGCTCAAGGAACCACAGAATCAAGTTTAATTGTAGGTACTACAGATGCTGGTGATGGAAGTGGAACCTTTACTACATTAGAAACGATACCCCTATTAGGAGCCAGTAATGATGATTGGGAAGCTCATGAAATAATCATCCCGGCAGGAACGGATGGATACATTTTCTTTCAGCATAACCTTGGATCAACTTTTGACCAAGTGAATATTGATAGTGTTTGTTTAGAGCCAATTCCTACTTGTTTAGAGGTTAGTGCTGTAGAAGTTTCAAACCCTACGCAAACAACTATTGACTTAGCTTGGACAGAAAGCGGCTCTGGTGAGGATAATTGGGAATATGTTGTACAAGAAGAAGGAAGCGGAGAACCGTCTACAAATGGAACGGCTCATACATCAACCGATGCCAACCCTTCAGTTACAGTTAGTGATCTTGACTCTAACACCGTATACGAAGCTTATGTTCGTGCCGATTGTGGTGGCGGAGATTATGGTGCTTGGATAAAATCTGCTGGCGTTGTGAGAACAGATTGCGCCCCATTAACAGATAATTTTTGTGAAGATTGGGCTGGAATGCCAGAAGATGAAGTGCCAATTTGTTGGAGTGCGATTGATGATCCAAATACATCTGGGCATGTTCAAATAGACTATGAGTTTGGTCAAGGCAAAAACATGTTAGAGTTGTATGCGGTTAGTACTACTGTTGGAGATCTTATCGCCATTTCACCAGATGTTTCAGCTTTTGCTACCGATGGAGCTCATCGTTTACGTTTTACAGCAGGTTCGTCGCCAGATGCTCCAGATGTTTTAGCAGTAGGGACGATGGATGAAAATGATAATTTTGTTGAAATAACAACACTAACCCTTACCAGTGATAGAGATACCGAGTATTTAGTTACCCTACCTGATAATGGTCACGATAACTTTGCTTTTAAGCACAGTGGTCAGGTTAATAAAACGGTATGGATTAATACAGTTTGTGTTGAAGACTTACCTTCTTGTCTAGAAGTTACAGAGGTAACAGCATCGAATGTAGATTTTGATTCTGCAGATATTTCTTGGACAGCAAGTGAATCTAACGAAACTGCTTGGGAGTATTTAGTCCAAGAAGCTTCGTTGCCAGCACCAGATGCTACTACTAGCGGTACTGAAATAGCTTCTACTTCTACTACAGTATCTTTAGATCAAAACACTGCCTATAAAGCGTATGTACGTGCAAAATGTGATGTAGACGACTTCGGGGCTTGGGTTGCTTCAGATGAGTTTACATCGGCTTGTAGCAGTTTTGTTGCTGAGTATAATTTTGGTTTTGAAGGCCCTAATGTTGATGGGGAAGAACTGAAGCCATGTTGGTCAGTATTTGATATAACATTGGGCGATTTTAGAACATACGAAGAACAAGGAAATATTATGCCTTCAGAGGGAAGTTTAATGATGCGTATGTTCATCTCTAGTTCTTCAGATTCTGAAGGATTAATCGTGAGTACACCAGAGTTTTCAGATTTAAACATAGATAAACAAATACGTTTTAAAATGAACAAAAGTGCTGCGAGTACGGCAGATTTAGACATCATTGTTGGGACTATGGCAGATCCTATGGATGCAAGTACTTTTGTAGTTCTTGATGATACCTCGTTAAACCAATCTACAATTATTGCCGAAACGTGGACGGAGTTTACGATTGACCTTTCAGGTTATGATACAAGTTTAGGGCACAATTACATCGCCTTTAAGCCTCAACATTCAGGTACAGGAGGTTCGCAGTTTCTTTATATGGATGATTTTAACTATGAATATAATGAACCTCAAGGCTTAAATGATGAACCTGAAACAGCGGCTGTTTTAACAGCATCAGACGATTATAACTGTAATAATGCTATAACAGGAGACTATCAAGGTGCTACCCAGTCTGAAGAATATGGATGTACTTCACCAGATTACGATGGTTATAATGATTTATGGTATCGATTCACCCCTGAAACTTCTGGTCTATATTATTTTGGACTTGAAGCAATTGACGGTGACCCTATGAATATGTATGTTTATGAAGGTTCATCTGTTAACCCAGTGCCAATTAATTCGGGATGTAGTACACGTTTTACGTCAATCGAGTTAAATGCTGGAGAAACATATTTTGTTGGTATTGCCAGTGAAATACCAACAGCACAATTTTCATTATGTGTATCTAAATTTCCAGAAACACCAACAAACGATGAGCCAAGTGGTGCACTTGAGTTAACCGAGTCAACCGATAGAAACTGTGACAATCCAGTTAGCGGTTATACAGCATCGGCTACCTATTCAACCGATTCTGCTTGTTCTCCTCAAACAGACGATGTTTGGTACACATTTGTACCAAGTACTACAGCAAACTATACCTTTAAAAGGACGGTGACGAATGGTGGAGCACCAACGTCAGTATCTGTTTATTCTGGTACTCCCGGAAATATGACCCAAATTACAGAAGGATGTGACTCGTATTTGCAAACTGTAGACTTAACTGCTGGGGAAACCTATTACGTAGCAGTTTCAAGTTCAGCTGGTTCCATTCCTTTATATTTTGATTTGTGTGCGTATCAATCACCACCGGCGCCAGGAAATGACGAATGTGTAAATGCTTTCGACTTGAACGTTGGAGAAGATTTTGAAACCAGTTTTATAATTGGGGATAATACTTCTGCTACTAGAAATCCTAATGACCCAATCGTAATTTGTGATGGTCTTGAGTTTGAGGAAAAAGGAAAAGATGTTTGGTACACTGTGACCGTACCAAATTCTGGAAACCTAAAGCTGGAAACCAAAAATAACAACGATCCTTATTTAACAGATACTGGTTTGCAAGCTTATAAAGGTGAATGTGGTGCCTTGGAAACTTTATTCTGTAGTGCGGATCAAGGGGAAGGTTTCTTTAACTATATTGAATTAACAAACCTTGAACCTGGTACCGAAGTTTTGGTACGTATGTGGGGTCGAGTAGGGAACTACGGAACCTTCAAAATTGCAGCCTACGATGATTCTCCGGAATGTAATTTCCCATCCATTTTTACAGTAAGCGATGTTACTGAAACAACGGCAATGGTAAGTTGGACAGCGCCAACCCCAGAACCAACCGGTGGTTATGAATATATTGTACAAGAAGCAGGAACTGGATATCCAGGGGAAAATACCGGGACACCTACTAATGATACGGAAGTACTTTTAGAGAATTTAACTCCTATGACTGAGTATGAAGTATATGTAAAAGCATTTTGTGGTACTAATGGAAGTGCTTGGGCAGGACCAGTTTTATTCACTACAGATGAAGAATTGGGTGTTTCAAACATTAACAAGGACCAATTTAAATTGTACCCTAACCCAGTAAATGATGTTGTAAACGTATCATATAAATCTGCGATAGACAGCATATCCATCTATTCCATAACTGGAAAGTTGGTTTATGACAATGCAATACATACTTCTTCAGCACAAATTAATGTATCACACCTATCAAGTGGGTTATATATATTAGAAGCGCAAGTAGAAGACAGCAAAGTAAGATTTAAGATTGTAGTTGAGTAATTTTAGTTGTTAGTTGTTAGTTGATACCAAAACGTCCCGTTGCATTATGCTTCGGGACGTTTTTTATTCAGTCATTTCGACGATAGGAGAAATCGCATTCTACTAGTTGCGTATTCCTTTTTAGCAATTATATTTTAAATGGAAATTTTGAAAAAAAATTTGGCTGAAGTTCAAAATGTGATTCCTTGTCGTACCTCCTTCGGAATGACTACGATTTGTCATCTCGACGATAGGGGATCACATCCTACTAGGTGCGTATTATTTTTCAAGAGCTGTATTTTACAATGGTATTCGTAAGAAAAACCGATAAAGTATTTTAAAGAAAGTCTTGTTTCTTGCAGCGAACTGTGCTGAGCTTGTCGAAGTAAGTGTTCTTGTTTCTGTACTTAATGATACCCTTAAACCTGTAGCTACTTTTTCACCTTAACTGTCCATTCAAACTCAAAAGTAGAAACAACATCTCCTGCTTTATCAACACCTTGAGATTTCATCCAGATGGTTTGACCTTCTCCAGTTTTAACAGCTGCTTGAATGGCTTCTTTTACTTTAATTCCATCTTCACAGGTAAACTTGATTCTACCTTTTGCTTTTTTAGAAAACGAAGCTTTATTATTGGCCACCAGCATTGAAATTCTTTCATCACTTTCTTTAATGGTCGCCATGACCATGGCACCGGTGCTCAACTCGGCAGCCATTCCTTGCACGGCCCAAAACATAGACTTAAAAGGGTTCTGATTAATCCATTTATGCCTTACTGAAGTTACGCAAGTTGTTTCATTTATACTCTTAACCCGAACACCCGTAAACCAAGCGGAAGGTAATTTAAAAAATAAAAAAGTATTGATCTTTGAAGGTGTAAGTGGCATATTCAGTGGTTTTAAGGCGAATATACACCAAAAAAAGGAACCGTGCTAATTCTTAAAGTTATGTTAAATTTTAGTACTATGCGTAACATAATACCTTTTTTTGTACATATATTTGTATAAGAAATTAATGAGCAATGGCAACAACCTTTACAAATCTATCTGAAAAAGAAGCTGAAAATCAAAAGAATATCGCAGCTGGAATTCATTTAAGTACCTTTTTAAAGTATTTATTTCCATTTGCAAATTTTATAGCTCCGTTGATACTTTGGACCATTCATAAAGAAAAACCATTTGTGGATAGTCACGGGAAGAGAGCGATAAATTTTCAGTTAAGCGTTTTGTTATATTCAATAGGAATAGGAGTATTATGCTTACCATTCTTTGTCATTTTTGCGGCAGATTTTATTTCACTTATTGAAGCAATGGAGCACACCATAGGAAATCCTGGCTTTGCTGAAATTAGAAATCTTTCAGGATATATTCTTTTATTCGGAATTGCAGGATTGTTACTTTTCGGCTTATTCATATTAGAACTGTACGCCGTAATCACCGCAACTATGTATGCCGCTAAAGGCAAACTATATAAATACCCATTATGCATACCTTTTTTAAAACCAACCTCTGAACCCGTTTCAGACATCAATCAATCAAAAAATGAGCACACTAGTTAACATCGTATTAGCAGCAGTTTTAAGTTTTTTAGGCGCCGAGGTGCAAAAAGAGCGTAACGAAACAGCCATGAATACATCGATACAATGCCAGCAAACCGTTGAAAACGTACAAGCAGTATTGTTCACAGAAAATGAAGCTATTAATTGTAAATAGGACCGATGAAAATTGAAAACACAAAAGCGCAAATGCGTAAAGGAGTTTTGGAATATTGTATCCTTTCCGTTTTAAAAGATGGCGAGGCATATACATCAGATATTCTAGACACCTTAAAAGACGCAAAAATGCTGGTAGTAGAAGGAACAATCTATCCGCTGCTTACCCGATTAAAAAACGCAGGATTACTTTCCTACCGATGGGAAGAATCCACCAGTGGACCACCACGTAAATATTATGAACTGACCGAAACCGGACAGCTATTTTTAAATGAATTGAATACTACCTGGAGCGAGTTGCAACAGGCAGTACACAGAGTAACCAGCGAAAACACTACGAAATGAAAAAGACAGTAAACATAAATTTAGCAGGTACCTTTTTTCATATAGATGAAGATGCCTTCGGGAAACTTTCAAGATACCTCGATGCTATTAAAAAATCGCTTACCGATCCTAATGGAAGTGACGAAATTATGCGGGATATTGAAGCTCGTATTGCTGAACTTTTTTCAGAAAAAATCGAGACGAAAGCTCAGGTAATTTCTTTAAAAGAATTGGACGAGGTAATAGCCGTAATGGGACAACCGGAAGACTATCAGGTTGATGAAGAAATGTTTGAAGACGTACCACCTACTCAAAAAACATCACGTCGCCGAAAATCGACCAGACAGCAATTGTTCAGGGATATTGACAATAAATTTATCTCAGGGGTTTCCTCTGGGTTAGGTCATTATTTGGGTATCGATGCAATCTGGATTCGTCTACTTTGGATCATCTTGACGATTCTTTCACAAGGAGTATTTATTGTCGTGTACATTATCTTCTGGATATTGGTTCCAGCGGCGGTGACCACTTCAGATAAATTGAGAATGACTGGCGAACCCGTTAATATTTCAAACATAGAACGGAAATTTAAGGAAGGTTATGACACCGTTGCCGATAAAGTAAAAAATGCCGATTACGATAAATATGGACAAAAAGTAAAAAAGGGAACTTCGGGTTTCTTTGATACGGTGGGTAAAATAATCGTGACGCTATTCACCATTTTTGTGAAGTTTTTAGGACTGTTATTTATCCTTATATCAATAAGTGCTTTGATCGGCCTTATCGTTAGTTTGTTTACGTTAGGCACCGTAGGATTCTGGGGTACTGGCGAAGTGATGGAGTACATAACTATGTTCGACACCACCGGAACACCCATCTGGATTATTTCTCTATTAACGCTTTTCGCAGTTGGAATTCCATTTTTTGTACTATTCATTTTAGGACTTAAAATGTTAATCAACAACTTAAAGTCGATAGGGACAAAAGCAAAGATCACTTTATTAATCGTATGGTTTATATCATTGATTGTTTTGGGTATCCTTGGTATAAAACAAGCTACACAAAGAGCGTATGATGGAGAAGATATTGCTGAAACAGCCCTTCCCGTTAAAAAAGGAGATACGTTGCAGTTAAAGATGCGTGCCGACAGTCAATATGAATATGAAACACATCGTCACGGTGGATTAGAGCTGAAATACAATGAAAATGACGAACGTGTAATTTACAGCAACGATATTCGATTAATCGTTCGTTCAACTAAGGATTCTGCTGGAAAACTATTGATTGAGCGTAAAGCTGAAGGAAAAAGCTTTTTAGACGCTAAAAAGCACGCTGAAGCCATTGAGTACAATTATTCTATGGAGAATGGATTTTTACTTTTAGATGGCTTTTTAACTACAGGAACAGAAAATAAATTCCACGATCAAGAAGTAGAGATAACGCTGTATTTACCTGAAGGGAGCATTTTAATTGCCGACAAAAATACGTATTCGTATCACAGAAATGATTCGAGATATGAAGATATTTTAGATAATGGCGATGAGGAAAAAACACTATTGATAATTCGCGATGACACACAGTGTCTAGATTGTGAAGATATTGTCGATGAGGAAGAAATAGAGTTTTCTGAGGAAGATTCAGAAATGGAAGAAAATTTAGAAGAAGTTAATAATAACGCTTCTTCAGAAACATGGAAGCAGAAAGTGAATGATGTTTTTAAAGAAAGTAATGATGATAATGAGCCAGCAGAGAATAAAAGACAGGAGAATAAAACAATAGTAACAGATTCGATCAATAACCAATAAATCAATACAATCATGAAACCAATCCAAGTAATTTTACTAGTCTTGATAGCAGGTTTAAGCACTGCTTGCCAGTTTGATATTAACCTTGGCCAGACCAATGGTAACGGTAACGTAGTAACCGAAGAACGCCCAGTATCAGAATCCTTCAACGCAGTACGCGGAAGCGCAGGTTTAGATGTATTCTTAACACAAGGTGACGAGGAAAAAATTGTTGTAGAAGCCGATGAAAACCTACTTGCTATTATTGAAACTGAAATAATAGACGGCAAACTAAAAATAGGAACTAAAGAAAACATTGGTCGTTCTAAAGCAAAAAAAGTATATGTAACGTATACTGAATTAAACACCATTGAAGCCAGCAGCGGTGCCGATGTGATAGGAAACTCAGTAGTGGAAAGCGAACGCTTAACATTAGATTGTAGTAGCGGTGCTGATCTTGAAGTGGAAGTGTTCTCAAAACATGTAATTGCCGAAACCAGCAGCGGTGCCGATATAAATGTTTCTGGTAAAGCAACAAGTCTAGATGCTTCAGCTTCTAGCGGAAGTGATTTAAATGCGAAAGATTTATTGGTAATTAATTGTACGGCCGATGTTTCAAGCGGAGCAGATATTACCGTAAATGTAAAAGAAAAGCTTATTTCTGAAACCTCTAGTGGTGGCGATGTTCATTATTACGGTAACCCAGGTAATGTTTCGAAAAACGAAAGCAAATCTGGCGGTGGAACCCATAAAATGTGATAATAAAACTTTTTGATTTTATTATCACACTGAACTTGCCTCGCCGGCAGGCAGGCTTGTCGAAGTGTTATTTCAGAATGTAATATACTTATTGACAGAAATCAAGATACTGGTAGAACCATTTTTAATAACCAACCAAAAAACAAAAACCGAAGACAATTCAGCTTCGGTTTTTGTTGTTTCAGTAGTTTTTATTTTAAGCTTACAATCTATAATTACTATTTTAGTAGCGTAAAAATAAGTAAGAGAACATGGAAGTATTAATTATAGAAGACGAAAAACCTTCAGCAAGACGGTTAAAACGAATGCTCGAAAAGCTAGATGTTACTGTAAAACATACACTTCATAGTGTAGAAGAATCTATCCAGTGGTTTTCAAATAATCCACAACCGGAATTGATTTTTTTGGATATTCAATTGAGTGACGGTCTCTCGTTTGAAATTTTCGACGAAGTGTCCATAACCAGTTCTATTATTTTCACCACTGCCTATGACGAATATGCACTGCAAGCCTTTAAACTGAACAGCATAGATTACCTTTTAAAACCTATTGATCAAGAAGATTTAGAAAAAGCAGTCGAAAAATATAAAACCTTTAAACCACAGCAACAGAACGTTCAATTAAATTTTGAAGACATTAAAAAAATGTTGACCAATCCAGTGGAACGTGAGTATAAAAAGCGGTTTACAACAAAAATAGGGCAGCACCTTAAAATGATTTCGGTAGATGATATTGAGTGTTTCTATTCTGAAAACAAAGGAACCTACGCGCACACTACCGAAGGTCGTGATTATTTATTGGATACCACTTTAGAACAACTGGAAAACGAGTTGGCACCCGAAACCTTTTTCAGGGTAAACCGAACTTTTTTCATCAACATTAACGCTATAAAGGATATTATATCGTACACTAACTCTCGGCTTCAATTAAAACTGAATAGTTATTCCAATCAAGATATTATAGTGGCCCGCGAACGAGTTAAAGATTTTAAAATTTGGTTGGAATAAGTTTTAGTGTCAAATCAAGGCTAAACAAAAGTTTTATAATTTGTTATAGTTATTTAAGTTTCTATGAAGATTTTAGCAAAAAAAGTTATTATGTTATTGAAAATTGAGTTATTAAGACTCTCTAACCCAATAACTGAGTGACCGAATAACTATTTGCAATTTCATTACCGCTTAAATGCTATGAATTTTGCATCCACATTGGTTGAATTTGATACTTGGAACCTATATAATAGAAATAAAACCTCCGCTATCCTTGCAAAAGTAAAGACGTAACTGCATCTTTGCTTGCTGTAAACCAAATATATGTCAAAGGTTGTTTTAATAACAGGTGGATCTTCCGGGATAGGGAAAGCTATAGGCACCTACTTACTTTCAAAAAATTATGCTGTGTACGGTACGAGCCGTAATCCGAACAAGTATAAGGATACAACTCCTTTTCCATTACTAAAAATGGAAGTCACTTCTTTGGAAAGCGTACAAGAATCCGTCAACGAGTTATTAAAACAAGAAGAAAGAGTTGATGTCTTAATCAACAATGCCGGTGTGGGAATTACTGGACCCATTGAAGAAACACCTAATGCTGAAATTGAAAAAGCCTTCGCTACCAATCTATATGGACCCATAAATGTTATAAAAGCTGTTTTACCAACTATGCGAGAGCAGGGGAGTGGCACTGTAATTAACATAACTTCTATTGCAGGTTATATGGGGCTTCCGTACCGTGGAATCTATTCAGCAACCAAAGCTGCTTTAGAAATTACCATTGAAGCCTTGCGAATGGAAGTACGGCAATTTGGCGTTAAAATGACCAACATTGCACCTGGCGATTTTGCCACCAATATTGCTGCCAGCCGTTATCACGCACCTCAATTAGAAAATTCGCCTTATAAAAAAGAATACGGAAACACCTTAAAATTAATGGACGAGCACGTGGATTCTGGAGAAGATCCAGATAAAATGGCTAAAGTAGTTCATCAAATTATCGAGACGAAAAACCCGAAAGTACATTATAAAGTTGGTTCTTTCCTTCAGAAATTTTCAGTAGTTCTTAAAAAAATTCTTCCAGATAAAACATACGAACGGATGCTTTTAAATCATTATAAATTGAAATAAATAATCTTTTTTCCTTTTCGGTTTAAAACAGCGACAATCTTCGTTACTTTTGTAACAATCAAAAACTGAAAACTGTTTACTATGAAATTCTTTATCGATACCGCAAACTTAGATCAAATTCGTGAAGCACAAGACTTAGGTGTTTTAGATGGAGTAACTACCAACCCATCATTAATGGCCAAAGAAGGCATTACTGGGCGAAACAATATTTTAAAACATTACGTGGATATCTGCAATATTGTAGATGGTGATGTTTCTGCTGAAGTAATCGCAACCGATTTTGACGGTATTGTAAAAGAAGGAGAGCAATTGGCCGATTTGCACGAACAAATCGTGGTAAAAGTGCCTATGATTAAAGAAGGGATAAAAGCAATAAAGTATTTCACCGATAAAGGAATCCGAACTAACTGTACATTGGTCTTCTCTGCAGGACAAGCCTTATTGGCTGCAAAAGCTGGGGCTACCTATGTATCGCCATTTATTGGGCGATTGGACGATATTTCAACAGATGGGTTAAATCTGATTGCTGAAATACGCCTTATTTATGATAACTACGGTTTTGAAACCGAAATATTAGCAGCTTCTGTTCGTCATACCATGCACGTACTGGAATGTGCAAAAATCGGGGCCGATGTTATGACAGGACCACTTTCTTCAATTGAAGGTCTGTTAAAACACCCACTTACCGATATTGGTCTTGAAAAGTTTTTAGCAGATTATAAGAAAGGGAATTAAGAGAACTTGCTTAAAAAGTTTCAGAAAAATAAAGAGCCTTTTGCAGAGATGTGAAAGGCTTTATTTATTAATATACCCTAATAATTGTTGTTCAATTTCTGGATTAAGAAGATTCGTGTTTCCTTCTAAAATAACACCGTCTTTATCTACAATCAATGCTTTGTTAACCGAAGTTAATACTAATTTTTTTTCAGCTATTTCTATATTATCAAATTGATACTCATTGTTAAGGTTGTAATTCAATCTTTTTACAATGTTCAACCATTTTTTAAAATGAGTATCGGTATTAATGCCTATATAATTGTATTCTGGATATTTAGATTTAAGTTCTGCTACTTTTATGTGTATGCTTTTATAATGCTGAACAGACTTCATAGACCAAAAATAAATTACCGATTTCTTATTTATAGTACTGAGCAAATCTACTACCGTATTGTCCGTTGTAATCAATGGCATGTTAGGAATTTTATTATCTGATGTTAGCTGCATAGTAGCTTCTGCCAATTTCCCTAATCTTCTTTTATGACTTTCGTTAGTGCTTACCTCATTGAAAAGAGTTACTATTTTCTGTTCTTCTTTAGCATTTTTAGCATTTAACAAATAGCGCCTAACATTATATTTTAAAAGGTCATTTTTGAGTGAATCATTTGTAATAATGCTATCTATTGCATTAATCTTAGCATAATTATGAGCAAATGAAAGTCGGTTAAAAGTCCCTTTATCATTCCTTTTAGAATGGGCTACATTATCTAAATAAAAATTTAGAAAACGATAGTAAGGATAATAAGTACGCAATAGTTCATCTCCGAAGTTTACTTCTTCTCGGTAATCGTAAAAGTCTTTTGGAAAGTCTTCCTTTTTATAAGAGCTGTTATTTGCGTGCGCTGAGGTGTAGAGCTCTTTACGCATATTAAAGGTATAGTCAATATTGGATTTTGCAACTTTTTTAAATGTTTTTGAGGGATTGCTTCTTTCTAAAAATGCTTCATAAATAGATTCCCATTCATTTTTTAATGAATCCATTTTAATTTCAAAGGCTTCGGGGGGTAATTGGTTGTACCTGGCAAGCAAAGGTGCTTCTTGCTCATTTAATAGATAAAAATTCATTAACAAGTTATTTCTATCACTACCTTTTCCCGAATACGAAAGCGATTCGTCAAACTCGATAGTATTTACCCTAAGTAGGATACTATCCCCAGGTTCAATATATACAGCTTGATATTCATTGTGGTTAAAGAAATAAATGCCCTTTTCTGGGTTCTCAATTTGATAAGAGAAGTAATTGTTCTCATCCAGTTTTATTGTATCCAATACGTTGTTATTGCGCGTAATAATAACATAATCACTTTTAGGGTTTACAATTTCCCCTCCAAGCCATGTATCTCCACCAATTGTATTTTCCTTGTTATTACAAGAAACAATCGCTAGGGTTAGTAAAAAAAGAAGTAGATGTTTTTTCAAAAAAAATACTATTTGGTTTAAAACAAATGTATGAGTCACCGTGTGTGTAAACTGTTAACCACACGTTAAAAGGAATATAAAAACGTTAATGTTTCTTCAATCGCAGGTTATTCGTTACTTTTGCGCAAAATTTAAAAAAGAAAAAAAAGAATGCTTTCAGTTTCAAATTTATCTGTTCAGTTTGGAAAACGTGTATTGTTCGATGAGGTAAGTACACAGTTTGTTCAAGGGAATTGCTACGGAATTATTGGTGCCAACGGTGCTGGTAAATCTACGTTTTTAAAAATCATATCTGGCAAACAAGAGCCAACATCAGGACACGTTCATTTAGAACCTGAAAAGCGTATGTCTGTTTTAGAGCAGAACCACAATGCTTATGATGAGCACACCGTATTAGAAACAGTAATTCAAGGGAACAAGCCTTTATTTGACATTAAAACGCAAATAGATAAACTGTATGAAGACTATACAGATGAAAATGCCGAAAAAATAGGCGAACTTCAAGTCGTTTTTGAAGAAATGAATGGTTGGAATGCAGATAGTGATGCTGCAGCCATGCTTTCAAACTTGGGGATTGACGAAAGTCTACATTATTCTTTAATGGGCGATTTAGATGGTAAACAGAAAGTACGGGTTTTATTGGCTCAGGCTTTATTTGGTAGCCCAGATGTATTGATTATGGATGAGCCTACCAACGACTTGGATTACGAAACTATTACGTGGCTCGAAAACTTTTTGGCAAATTATGATAACTGTGTGATTGTTGTTTCTCACGACCGTCACTTTCTAGATGCTGTTTGCACGCACATTAGTGATATAGACTTCGGAAAAATAACACATTACAGTGGTAACTATACGTTTTGGTATGAGAGTAGCCAATTGGCCATGCGTCAGCGAGCTCAACAGAACAAAAAAGCTGAAGAAAAGAAAAAAGAATTAGAAGACTTCATTCGTCGTTTTAGTGCCAACGTAGCGAAATCGAAACAAGCAACTTCGAGAAAGAAAATGATTGAAAAGCTAAACGTCGATGCCATTAAACCTTCTAGCCGTCGTTATCCCGCCATTATTTTTGACCGTGAGCGAGAAGCTGGAGATCAAATTTTGCAAGTAGATAAACTTTCGGCTTCTTTAGATGGGGAAGTTCTCTTTAAAGATGTACACGTTAACCTAGTAAAAGGGGATAAAGTAGTTATTTATTCAAGAGATTCTAGAGCTACCACCGCTTTTTACGAAATTATAAACGGAAACCTTAAAGCCGATTCTGGAGAGTATAAATGGGGGATAACAACCTTACAAAGCTATTTGCCTTTGGACAATGAAGAATTCTTTAAGAATGATGTGTCCTTGGTAGATTGGCTACGTCAATACGCTAAAACCGAAGAAGAACGTGAAGAAGTTTACATTCGCGGATTTTTAGGTAAAATGTTATTTAGTGGGGAAGAAGCTCTTAAAAAATCAAATGTTCTTTCTGGAGGTGAAAAAGTGCGTTGTATGTTAAGCCGAATGATGATGATGCGTGCTAACGTTTTAATGCTAGATGAGCCTACAAACCACTTGGACTTGGAATCTATTACAGCCTTCAACAATTCATTGAAAAACTTTAAGGGTACTGTAATGCTTACAACCCACGATCACGAATTTGCACAAACGGTTGGTAATCGTGTAATCGAATTAACACCAAATGGTGTAATTGACCGCTACGCAACCTTTGATGAATATATGAATGACAAAAAACTAAAAGAACAGCGTGATAAAATGTATGCTGTAGAAGCTTAAACTATAAAATCCCGCCAATCGGCGGGATTTTTTTTATAATATAGATTTTTTCTTATTCCTCCTCTTCTACATCTTTTAAAAAAAGATCGATTACGGGTTGTGCTTTAGCAAGCTGATCTTTTCTAATAAATAATCGTACTTGACCGGGAACACCAATGGCAAAACCACTAACAATTCCGCTTTGGTGGTCATCTTTGGTTATAGGTTCTATATTAATATCGTTCAGTCTTGATCTTAAAGCTTGTGCTAACATTGCAGGACCGGTATAAATTCTAATGGTTTCTTCAGGGTTTTCGCTCATAGTTTTATGCATTATAATATTTACTGTTCCAGATAGCGGTATTAAAATTTTTTCCCTTTGCAAATCCATAAAAAAGAACCATACCGCCTACCCATTTAAACATAAACAAAAATAGTAATACGTATTCTTGGGTAGTAACCTCTGTAGAAAATAAATGAATAGGTGTAATGGCTGTAATTAGCAAACTCACAAAAAACACCGTTACAACTAGGTTTTCAAGTGTTTTGTACGGCCACATTAATACTTTTCGTAATGGATGCAGGTCATTTCCCCACTTATGGATTAAATAGAAATAATCATTTCCCATAGGGGCAAAAAGCAAGGGGTCGTCCGCATTTTCCAGCTTTAGAAGTTTTGCAGGGGCTATAATTTTAAAGTTTTTAAGAGATGTGTCATGTTCGTTTTCAAGCTGACGGATTTTACTAACAGCTTCTTCGGGAATTGTTCCTTTAAAAAATCGGGAGTCTAAAAACCGAAGGCGATAATCGACACAAAGTTTCTGAATATCAGAAATATGATAAATTCGGTTGCTTTCCAATTTATTAAAATTGAATGTATTGTGTTTTGTAGAGCTTCCTTTCTTAAGGGTTTCTTTTATAGTGTTTCGTCTTATATCATTTTCAGAAAAAATCTGCGCTACTTCATCTAAAATAGCTTCTTCGGAAATTCGCTTATTCCGAAGTTGTTCTAACTTTAGTTCAATATTAGTTTTTGAAAGCATACCGATTTCTTTTCTTATAAAATTAAAGGATAAAGAAAAGGAAAACAACTATTTAACACATCAAAACCAATTTTAAGGCTTTGAAACTATGTTAAAGTAAAGCCAAAAACAAGTAAAACTAAAACCGTAAAGAAGTCTATTTCGTTTGTATAAGTAAATAAACAAACACTAAAAATGACAATTATGAAAAATTTTAAAACAGTAACTGCAGTATTGGTTATGGCTTTAATAGCTGGTACTAGCACATCATTTGCACAGGATAAAATGATGAAAGATAAAAAAATGAAAGAAAAAACAGTAATGGTTGGCGGTGCCGAAATGTACCCTACTAAAAATATTGTTGAAAACGCTGTGAACTCAAAAGATCATACAACTTTGGTAGCTGCTTTAAAAGCTGCTGGTTTAGTTGAAACATTACAAGGTGACGGACCTTTTACAGTTTTCGCCCCAACAAATAAAGCTTTTGATAAGTTACCTGAAGGAACTGTCGCTACTTTATTGAAGCCAGAAAATAAAAAGAAATTGCAAACAGTACTTACCTATCACGTGGTTGCAGGCGATATGAAAGCTGCAGATATAGTTAAAGCCATTAAAAAAGGTAATGGAACAGCTACGTTTAAAACAGTAAGCGGTGGGAAATTAACTGCTATGATGAAAGGAAAAAAAGTAATGTTGAAAGATGAAAACGGTGGTATGGCAACTGTATCTATTGCAAATGTTAATCAATCTAATGGTGTGATACACGTAATAGACTCAGTAGTATTACCAAAATAATTTTTGGATTGATGAGAGGTTAAGTTAATATTCTAAAAAAGCGGCTATAAAAGCCGCTTTTTTTATTTAGTAACATACGTTTTAACGAAGTGTAGCCCCAAAATCTTTTTCAAATCGTTGCTGAAGTTTCTTCATTATTTTGTCTATCTGTTTATCTGTAAGTGTCTTGTTTTCGTCTTGCAAGGTGAAACTTACTGCATACGATTTTTTGCCTTCTGGCAAGTTTTTACCGGTGTACACATCAAAAAGGTTCATATCTTTCAATAGCTTCTTTTCAGTTTGTGTAGCGGCTTCTCTTAGCTCTTTAAAAGTAACTTTCTCGTCTAGCAATAAAGCAAAGTCACGTTTTACTTGCGGATACTTTGGAATTGGTTTTACATGAAATCCTTTTCTTGAAATAGCGTTTAAAACTTCGTCCCAGTTGAAATCTGCGTAAAACACCTCTGCATCTATATCAAACTTCTTAGCAAGTTGTTTCTTTAAAATTCCAAACTCAACAAGTGTCTTTTTGTTTGCTGAAATAGCAATCGCTTCAGAAAAGATATCATTTTTAGTGTCTTTTTCTGAAATAGCATTAATGCCAAGTCTTTCTAAAATAGATAGAATAATTCCTTTTCCGTAGAAAAAAGTAGTTTGCTTGCTTGGCACCGACCAATTATCTTCAGTTTTATCACCCGATATTAAAACAGATAAATGCTTGTTTTCTATTCTGCCTTCAGAAAAGTTATGATACGTTTTTCCAAATTCGAACAACTTCACATTTTGCATCCGTCTATTGCTATTGTAAGCAAGTGCTTCAAGATTCCCGAATAACATAGATTGGCGCAATACCGATAGATCGTTACTCAACGGATTTAACATTTCAACGTTAAATTCAGACTTTAAAGTTTCAGAAAAATTTACAAAGTCTGGATTGGTAAGCGAATTGGCCATCATTTCATGAAAGCCTAATGCCGTAAGTTGATCGCCCACTTTATTTTGAACCTTATAATCTTCTACTGGTTGGGTAATTGCTATAGATGCGTTTAACTTTTCAGTAAAGTTGATGTTATTATAGCCATACACACGTAAAATTTCTTCGATTACATCGGCTTCGCGTGTTACATCGTTGCGGTATGCCGGAATAAGCATACCAATACCGCTTTCGGTAACACTATTGATTTTCATTTCAAGAGAAGTAAGAATCTCTTTGATTGTTTCTGGCGCAATTTCTTCGCCAATTAACTTAGTTGCATTGTCAAAATTGAGATACACTTGGTGGTCTTCAATTTTTTTAGGATAAATATCAACAATCTCACTTGTAATCTCACCTCCTGCAATTTCCTGAATTAAAAGAGCAGCCCGTAACATAGCATATTTACAGGTGTTAGGATCAATGCCTCTTTCAAAACGGAAAGAAGCATCGGTGTTTAAACCATGTCTTTTTGCTGTTTTCCGAACGCTTACCGGATCAAAATAAGCACTTTCTAAAAAGATACTCGTAGTCGTTTCAGTTACTCCACTATTTATACCACCAAAAACACCGGCAATACACATAGGGCCTTCTGCATCGCAAATCATTAAATCGTCTTCGTGTAATTCACGTTCTACTTCGTCTAAAGTTGTAAACTTGGTTCCTGCGGGCAGTGTTTTTACCTGTACTTCGCTACCGTTTATTTTTGCTGCATCGAAAGCGTGTAATGGCTGTCCAAGATCGTGACAAACATAGTTGGTAATATCAACAACGTTATTGATAGGAGTGATGCCAATAGCTTGTAAGCGGTTTTGTAACCAACTGGGAGATTGCTCTACGGATAAACCACTGATGGTAACTCCGCAATATCGTGGCGCTTTTTCTAAATCCTTAACATCTACATCGATTTTCAACGTTCGATTGTCAATATGAAAGCTACTGGTAGATGGAGTTATAAGTTCTAATGAAATATTTTCTTGTAACAGCCCAGCTCGCAGGTCACGTGCTACACCCCAATGGCTCATAGCATCGGCACGGTTAGGGGTAAGGCCTATTTCAAAAATTACATCATTTTCAATTTCAAACAATTCGCTTACCAAAGATCCTGGTTGCAGTTTTTTATCTAAGACCATAATGCCATCGTGGCTCTGACCCAGGCCTAGTTCGTCTTCGGCACAAATCATCCCCATACTTACTTCTCCGCGAATTTTCCCTTTTTTAATTTTCCAAGGTTCACCTTCGGTGTCGTAAAGGGTAGTGCCTACAGTGGCTACCGGTACTTTTTGGCCTTTGGCAACATTGGGAGCACCACAAACTATTTGTACAGGGTCTCCATTGCCTAAATCTACCTTTGTCAATTTTAATCGATCTGCATTTGGGTGTTCCGAACACTCAGTTACGTGTCCCACAACGATACCCTCAAGTCCGCCAGGTACAGAAGTAAACTTCTCTATGCCTTCTACTTCTAGCCCAAGATCGGTAAGCAGTTCTGCTGTTTTTTCAGGACTCCAGTCCAGCTTAATAAATTGTTTTAACCAATTGTACGATATCTTCATTACAAAAAATTCTAAACGAATTGCAAAGATAGCATTTACCTCGTTTTTTGTAAGTAATTTTGATACTTTCGGTATAAAGATTTTAAAAATTAAATTATGAAATATTTTCTCTTTGTTCTAGTTTCAGTTGTTTTAGTTTCTTGTGCAAAAGAATCAAAACAGTTAGAGCCGGGTCATTGGCGTGCGGTACTGGAATTAAACGACGAAAAAGAGCTTCCTTTTCTACTTGAATATGAGGAAGATAGTACATTTATAATTACTAATGCTGAAGAGCGTATTGAGGTTGATGATGTTACTTTTAAGGGCGATTCTATCATTATCTCCCATCCTATTTTTGAAGGGGTTATTAAAGGAACTTTTACTAAAGATAAAATTAAAGGAAGTTTTTTAAAGCCTAGTTTAGACAGGGAAGTGCCTATTGTAATGACGAGTGGCCGCCAAGCACGCTTTAGAGTAAGTGCAGCTCCTAATACCATTGTTGCCGGAACGTGGGAAACAGTTTTTAGCCCCAACAATCAAAACGAGCGGTATGTGGCAAAAGGTGTTTTTGAACAAAAGGGAAATATGGTAACTGGAACTTTTTTGACTACTACAGGTGATTATCGCTATTTAGAAGGGGTTATTGAAAACGATTCTCTAAAACTTTCCACTTTTGATGGTGCTCACGCTTTTCTATTTGAAGCTAAAGTAACCGAAAATGATAGTGTATTAAATGGTTTATTTTATAGTGGGAATCACTGGAAAGAGCCCTTTACTGCTAAACGAAATGAAAAGTATAAACTTCCTAAAGCAGATTCCCTTACTTTTTTGAAAAAAGGATACGATTCCCTTGCTTTTTCTTTTCCCAATGTAAAGGGGGATACTATTTCTTTAAAAGATGAAAAGTTTCAGAATAAAGTTGTCATTGTTCAATTAATGGGAACTTGGTGCCCCAATTGTCTGGACGAAACCAAATACTTTTCAAATTACTATAAAAATAAACCTGAAAATGTAGAATTTGTTTCCTTAGCTTTTGAATATGCCCCTTCTAAAGAAAAGGCGATACAAGCTATTTCCAAATTGAAAGAAGCTGCAGGTGTTCCATATCCTATTTTATTGGCTCAATACGGAAGTAGTAGTAAGCAACAAGCTAATGAAAAGTTGCCTATGCTAAATCATGTATTGTCATACCCAACAACTATTTTTATTGATAAGACTGGTACTGTTCGTAAAATCCATACTGGATTTTCAGGCCCTGCAACAGGTGAAAAATATGAAGAATTTAAAAAGGAGTTTGAAGGTTTTACTGAAATGTTAGCGAACGAATAGAGTTTAGTTATTTACCTTTTCACTTTCTACGTAAAAGTCTTTTTTAATTGAAGCCGACTCAATAGTCTCAGAAAACTCTTTTGTCTTCCATTCCGAAGTAGGGAAAATCCATTCTTCATTTCCATTAACAATCGCAATAACAGGCATATCGAAATTCTCTATAATATTTACATAACGAAATTGAAGATCTTTACCATTAATTTTGTATTCCACTTTCGGGATTTTTACGGTACGTAAATATTGGTTCCAAAACTCAGTAAGGTCAATGCCACTTTTTTCACTAATATATTCTTCCACTTGTTTTGAAGAAACAGTCTGATGATAAAACTCTTTGTTTAAGCCTCGTAATATCTCACGCCATTTCTTATCGTCTTCAACCAATTGGCGAAGTGTATGTAAAATGTTTCCGCCTTTGTTGTACATATCACTGCTTCCTTCATGCTGTACATTGTACGTGCCAATAATGGGACGATCATTACGTATACTTCTGCGAAGTCCGACCACATATTCTGAAGCGGCTTCTTTCCCAAAGTGATAATCAACGTATAAACTTTCAGAATAATTGGTAAAGCCTTCGTGAATCCACATATCGGCCACATCAATATTTGTAATATTATTAGCGAACCACTCGTGACCGGCTTCGTGAATAATGATGAAATCAAACTTCATTCCCCAACCAGAACCGCTTAAATCACGGCCTAAATACCCATTTTTATACTTGTTTCCGTAGGTAACGCTGCTTTGGTGTTCCATTCCTAAATACGGTACTTCAACCAGTTTAAAACTGTCTTCGTAAAAAGGGTAGGGGCCAAACCAATATTCAAAAGCTTCCATCATTTTTGGTGCTTGTTTAAATTGCTCTTTGGCTTTTTCCATATTATAACTCAATACCCAATAATTCATATCGAGCATTCCTTTTTCACCTTTATATTCTTCTGAAAAATTAACGTAATCCCCAATATTGATGTTTATTCCATAGTTATTAATAGGGTTTACCACTTTCCAATGCCACGTTTTTGTAGCGCCGTTATCATCTGTTTTCTGAAGTCTTCCGTTACCAACGGCTACTAAACTTGAAGGAGCGGTAATAGCCATATCAACTCCGCTATCGGGTTCATCGTAGGCATGGTCCTTGTTAGGCCACCAAATACTAGCACCAATACCTTGATTTGAAGTAGCAATAAATGGTTTACCGTTTCTATCTTCTTTCCAAGAAAAACCGCCATCCCAAGGTGCGTTTTTGGCCACTTGTGGTTTCCCGGAAAAATGAAGCGTTACTTTATATTCTTTTCCTTTTTTTTGATCTTTTGTAAGGTTAATAAAATGAGCATTTCCTTCTGAAGTAATTTTTAGTTCCTTTTTATTTTGAACAGCCTTTTCAAGCTTCATAGGTGATTGCAAATCAATTTGCATCACATCATTTTTCTTTAAAACTGTATAGGTAACCGTATTGGTTCCTTTAATGGTTTTTTCCGAAGGGAATACTTCAACTTGTAAGTCGTAATGCTGTAAATCCCACCAGGCACGTTCTGGAGTGATGCTTCCGCGTAAAGTATCTTGACGAGTAAATTCTTGGGCGAATGAATTTATTCCCAATAAAATAAAAATGGAAAGGAAAGCTTTTTTAAGCATATTTTTTAATTTTT
>TARA_R100000306_G_C4382573_1_pt1 | contig 61837 bp, 59 predicted proteins | sample TARA_R100000306 | Tara Oceans TARA_R100000306 (sample SAMEA2620824) | marine metagenome | biome: marine biome (ENVO:00000447); feature: mesopelagic zone (ENVO:00000213); material: "saline water (ENVO:00002010), including plankton (ENVO:xxxxxxxx)" | depth 1000 m | reverse complement strand
CCTGGTACCAGGGCGGTATTTCAGTAGTGGACTTTACTGACTCCTCCAACCCGGTAGAAATCGCGTTTTTCGATCGTGGTCCGATCGATGAAGAAGAGCTGGTAATGGGTGGATACTGGTCTGCGTACTGGCACAACGGCTACATCTACGGCACTGAAATTGCGCGAGGCCTGGATGTATTCGAGCTGACCCCCAGTGACTACCTGTCTGAGAACGAACTGGCGGCAGCGTCGCTGCTGTCCAGCGGCGGTATCGTCAATGTGCAGACGCAAAGCCGTCTGGAATGGCCGGCTGACCCGGTTGTTGCGCGTGCCTACCTAGATCAGCTGCAGCGCAGCAATGTGATTGACGCGGGTCTGGCGGCGGCGCTGAATGACGCTCTGGCCCAGGCTGATTCGGCTCTGCAGTCCGGGAACAGCAACGCTGATGCTGTGCAGCAGTTGAGCAATCTGGCTGCCAGCTTTGCCAGCGCTGCCAATGACAGCAGTGGTGCTACACAGCGACGTTACAACGGCCTGGCCGATACGCTGGAAGGTATCGCAGCACGCCTGCAGTAAGGCACCGAACGGGCGCCGTGGCGGCTTCGTCGCGGCGCCAGTTACACCCGTCATGGCAGCAGTGGTAACATGGCTGCCATGATACCCTCCTCAAACGATTTCTGGTTTCTACCGCTGGGCGGCTGTGGTGAAATCGGCATGAACCTCAATCTTTATGGCCATGCCGGTCAATGGCTGATGGTCGACTGCGGCGTGACCTTCGAAAAGCAGCCGGGTGGCCTCAATCGGGTGGAAATGCCTGACCCCCTGTTCATCAGCAATCGCACCGAGCGCCTTGCCGGTCTGATTGCCACCCACGCTCACGAAGATCATATAGGCGCCATCGCCCACCTCTGGGACCAGTTTCGCTGTCCTGTCTACACCACGCCGTTTACGCGCCAGGTATTGCTAAGAAAGCTTCACGAGAAAGGAATAGAAGCGCCTGTATACACGGTGCTGCCAGGCGAGGAAGTATCGATAGGTCCGTTTCGAGTGCGCTGGATTTCCATAACTCATTCAACGCCTGAAACCTGCGCTTTATTGATCGACACTGAAGCTGGACAGGTGCTCCATACTGCTGACTGGAAACTGGATGCTGCGCCTGTTGTGGGGCCGGCGCTGGAGCGCAGCGATTTTACGAGACTGGCTCATCGAGGTGTGGACGCAATTGTGTGCGACTCAACCAACGCTCCGCAACAGGGACATTCGCTGTCGGAAGCAGAGCTTTTCGAGGACCTACTGGCGACGGTCAGGGGTGCTCCCGGCCGGGTAATCGTGGCGTGCTTTGCCAGTAATATTGCGCGTTTGCAGACCATGGGCAATGTGGCTCATGTTGCCGGTCGCTATCTCGGACTGATGGGGCGCTCTCTGCACAATATGGTTTCCTGTGCCCGATCAGCGGGTTATCTGGACACCTGTTTCAATCCGGTTGATGTGCGGGACCTGGCATATCTGCCAGCCAGCGATGTCCTGGTACTGGCCACGGGCAGTCAGGGTGAGCCAAGGGCCGCATTGCACCGGCTGGCCGCAGGCGATCATCCGGATCTTGAGCTGACACCTGGAGATACTGTTATCTTCAGTGCCAAAACGATTCCGGGCAACGAGAAAGATGTCGAAGGGCTGATTCGTGCATTGACTGACAAACAGATTCGCGTTGTCCATGCTGATCACTCCGATCGTGCCTTGCACGCTTCGGGTCACCCCTATGCTGATGAGCTTAAACAGATGTATCAATGGGTGCTGCCACGCATTGCTATTCCCGTGCATGGTGAGCGGCGGCATATGAAATGCAATGCTGATATTGCACAGGCATCAGGCGTCCCATTTTCATTGCTGGGACAGAACGGCGATCTTTTCGATGTCGTCAATGGCCGTGTGGAAAGAGGATTTGCGCCAGTAGGCCGGCTCTGGCTGGATGAACGGCGCGCACAACTAAACAAGGTGGAGAGACCATGCTGACCAGCGTGTTGATAGGTGGATTTGTGGGCTTGCTGTTCGGTGGCCCGGCAGGTTTTGTGTTTGGTGCTGTGATAGCACTGCTGGTGCGTGCCTGGCTGCAACAAAGTGCCGGGCCCAAACTGATGCAGGTACAGTCTGCGTACCTTGACTCCATGTTTGCGGTAATGGGCGCGCTATGCAAAGCAGATGGTGTCGTCACGCAGAATGAGGTCAATGCTGCAGAGGCCATGTTTGGCCAGCTGCGCATGAATGCCGACCAGCGCCAGTCAGCCATTAAAGCCTTCAATCGTGGCAAGCAGAGTGAGTTCGACCTTGATGCCGAGCTGCGCCAGTTCCGTCAGATAAGCAGGGGGCATCCTGCATTACTGCGCATGTTCCTGCAAGTACAGATCAGTGCTGTCGCTGCAGATGGCCAGGTGCACCCGGCAGAGCACCAGATGCTGCTCCGTATCGCTCGTGGCCTGGGGTTGCCCGAGTCACAGGTTGCTCAACTGGAATCCATGCTGCGTATGGGGCAGGCTGGCAGTGGCGGTGTATCGACGCGCCAGAAACTCGCAGATGCCTACCAGGTTCTTGGTGTACCCGAATCGGCCAGCGACGCCGAAGTGAAACGGGCTTATCGTAAGCTCATGAATGAGAATCATCCTGACAAGCTGGCCAGCCAGGGCCTGCCCGACAATATGCGCGAAATGGCAGAGCGCAAGGCGCGTGACATTACCAATGCCTACGACATTATTCGTGATGCACGCCAGGGTCGCTGATACGGCGTGTATGGCCCATAGTTGACGGATTGACAAGCTTGTACTAAACCCGCAGTCTTAACGGTCAAAAACATGGAGCAATGGAAATTGCGCAACGTGCTTATGAGCGAAAAATCTGTACCTCAACAGTATGAAGAGGCAAGTTTAGAGAAGTCTGATGGTGCTGATTCTGCCACAGCAGCGAGTGTCCACGAGTCAGTTCTGGATCAGTTCAAGCTGTCACCTGGCGATATGATTCAGTTGCAGACACTGGGTGTCGGCCAGCCGGAAAGGTATCAGACAAAAGTCATCGGTATCCTTCCACCTGTCAGCGTGATGGTCGCAACACCAAAAATACATGGCAAAGTACTATTCGTCCGCGAGTCGCAGCAGTTTCTGGTCCGGTGTTTTATAGGTCGCGATGCGGTTGCATATCGTAGCCGGGTACTGAAATCCAATCTGTCTCCATTCGCCTATCTGCACCTGGAGTATCCAGAGTCGGTGCAGTCGATGCGTATCAGAACATCTGCCAGAGCGGCAGTTGATATTGTGGCGAGCATTGAAACATCCCAGGGCAAACTTTCAGCTCGTATGGTAGACCTCAGCGGTGGTGGCGCAAGGGTATTATGCGGTAACGCTGGAATCGGACAGGATGAATTAATCAGGCTGGCATTTCGGGTCAATCCATCCGGTATAGATGTGCTGCTTAAGTTGCAGGCGCGCGTCAAAGCCATTCATGCCAGCGATAACGACACTGCCTATGGTCTGCAGTTCGAAAACCTGTCGGCGCAAGACAAGCTATACCTGACAAATATGGTTTACCAGAATCTTCTGAAGGACAATCTGTGACAAGTGGGGTATCTGTCATGACATCTGCTCGTTGGTTATTCCTTGCTTTAATCGCCCTGCTTGGTGCAGGTACATCAATGGCTGACAATCCGGCGGATGCCCGGGCTGAAATGGACTATTATCTGCCAGACGGCGTCAGCTACGATCCGGACATTCCGACGCCAGAGCAGGTGCTGGGCATGGTGCCAGGCGAGTGGCATGTTCGTCACGACCAGGTCGTCCGTTACATGGATGCCATTGCACAGGCTTCTGACCGGGTTACCATCGAGCGAACCGGACGCAGTTACGAAAACCGTGAGCTACTGCTGCTGACAATTACTTCGCCTGAGAATCATGCCAACATCGAGTCGATACGTCGCAATCACCTGGCTCTGACCCAGGCTGGCAGCGACAATGATGTCAGCGATATGCCAGTTGTGCTGTATCAGGGTTACAGCGTACATGGCAACGAACCCAGTGGCGTCAACGCAGCACTGCTTTATGTGTACCACCTGGCTGCAGCTCAAGGCCCGCAAATTGAGCGTCAATTGAATGAAGCGGTAATTCTGGTGGACCCTGCTTTCAACCCTGATGGCATGGACCGTTTTGCCAATTGGGTCAACAGCCGTCGCGGCATACAACTCAGCACCGACCCCGAGAATCTCGAACAGAATGAGCCATGGCCAGGTGGACGCACCAATCATTACTGGTTTGACCTCAATCGCGACTGGTTGCCACTGCAGCATCCGGAAAGTATTGCCAGGCTGCAGAGCTATTATCGCTGGCGGCCCAATGTGCTGACCGATCATCATGAAATGGGGTCTGATGCAACATTTTTCTTTCAGCCAGGAATTCCATCTCGAACTCACCCAATTACACCTCAGCGCAATCAGGATCTGACTGGCCGGATAGCGGAGTTTCATGCCGACATTTTGGAGGCTGACAAGCGGCTTTTTTACACGCGGGAGAGCTTCGATGACTTCTATTATGGCAAAGGTTCCACGTATCCCGACGTGACCGGCGGTGTTGGCATTCTGTTTGAGCAGGCCAGTTCGCGCGGACATGCTCGCGAGACTGAGAACGGTATCCTGCGCTTCCCGTTCACCATCCAGAACCAGTTTTTGGCCTCATTGTCCACCCTCGAGGGTGCGGTGAGCCTGCGCGAGGAGCTGCTGAGCTATCAGCGCGCCTTCTACGAAGAATCGCGTGAACTGGCGGCAGAGGCAGAGGTGCGAGCCTATGTATTCGGTGACGCCCGCGACCGAGCGTCAGCGTATCGAATGGCCGAGATACTGCGCCGGCATCAGATTGATGTCTTTACACTGGCCAGTGACGTGGAGGCCGGTGACCAGACGTTCGAGGCAGGCGGTGCATTTGTCGTGCCACTGGCACAGGATCAGTACCGACTGATCGAGTCGGTTTTTGAATATCGCACGGAGTTCCCCGACAATCTGTTTTACGACATTTCGACCTGGACCTTCCCTTCGGCGTTCAACACGCCGGTCGCAACACTGTCTGGTCGGCAGTTCAGCGAACAGCTGTTGGGCGCGGTCGTAGAAGTGGCGTCGCCACCGCGTGGAACGCTGGAAAACACACCGGATGCCTATCTGTACGCGTTTGAGTGGGACGAATTTTACGCGCCACGGGCGGCTTTCCGGCTGCTCGACGCCGGTATCCGTGCGCGGGTGGCCAGCGAACCATTCACTGCGCAAACACAAAACGGTCAGCGACGCTTTGACTATGGCACCATTCTGGTCGCGGCCGGACCACAGGATGTGGATGGTGCCGTAATTCGTGACTTGATGCAGACGATCGCCGAGGAAGATGGCATTGACGTCTCGGTGCTCAACAGCGGACTGAGTGTGGATGGTGTCGATCTTGGCAGCCGCACGCACATGGCGCTGCGTAAGCCCGAGGTTGCCATTGCTGTTGGCGACGGTGTGCGTTCATCCGAGGCGGGAGAGGCATGGCATGTGTTTGACCAGAAGCACCAGATTCCGGTCTCACTGCTGACGCTGCCGACCATTCGCGATGTAGATCTAGATCGCTACAATGTGCTGGTCCTGCCCAGCGGCAACTACAATTCCCTGCCGACAGACAAAATCAAGGAATGGGTGTCTTCAGGTGGAACCCTGATCGTTTACAAAACTGCCTTGAGCTGGGCGGCGCGTGAGGAAATCGCCAAGATTACGCTGCTGGAGGACGAAGATACGGATTCCGGACGACGGCCCTATTCCGCCGAAGAACAGGACAGTGGGGAGCAACTGATCAGCGGCAGCATTTTTAATGCTGAGCTGGATCTGACGCACCCACTTGGGTATGGCTACAATCAAACCGAGATCAAGCTGTTCCGTGACAATGCCCAGTTCATGGCTGTGGCCGATAATCCCTATGCAACACCACTGGTTTACACCGATGATCCTCTGTCCAGCGGTTATGTTTCTGAGCAGAATCTGGAGAAGATCGCAGGCACTGCGGCTGTGGTTGTCAGCCGTCATGGCAGTGGTCGCGTGATAGCGATGACCGATAACCCGAACTTCCGGGCCTTCTGGTATGGCACAACCCGGCTGTTCATGAATGCCGTGTTTTTTGGGCATACGATCAACGCAGCGACGACGCAATAACCCTGCGTCCCCAGCCGCAACGTTAAAGTGCGGGTCTACGATAGGCACACGCCTGGCATTGACGCTCATAGGCCAGGCGTAATGCTGCCTCTTCGCCGGTCAGCATGTCGGGCACCGTGCCGGTCAGGCGCAGCAGACGCCGTTCCAGCTCCAATTGGGACTCCAGCTCGCCCTCATGCAGGATGTGCTGCAGTTCCCGGCCTTCCAGATGCCGCAGCGCCCAGCCAACCAGCAGGCTCCGGTGGCAGATCGCCGGATCCTTGCAGGCGCAGGTCATGGCGATACAAAAGCCCTTGCTGACACCGTCGGACAGGCGCTGGACGCCCTGCCGGAACAGTTCAGACTGCATCAGTCGGTCAAACTGAACCTGACCGGTACTGTCGTAGTGCGCGGGATCCTTGGAGCGTGGGCCAAGCTCTGGCCCCAGGTGAACATAACGAATGCCCGCGGCGCGCAGATGCTCGCGCAGGGCATCCTGGTGATAGTCAAAAAACGCTTTGCTGAAGGGAACCGAGCGAATATCGGCTACAACATTGATCCCGTAGCGATGCAGCTGAGCGAGATACTGCTCGATGGGTTTGGTCGCGTATCCAATGGTAAACATGGTTTAGGGTGAGCTGGGCTGCTCCCAGCGAGCAGTTAACTGGCTGGGAGCAGCTGCCTCTAAAGGGAAGCTCTGCTGGGCCGCGGTCCAAGCAACAGAAACAGAATCAATCCAAGTAATGGTACGAACAACAGCAGCAGTATCCACAGCAGCTTCGCCAGGCCCGATGCTGAGCTCTGGGCGACCTTAATGATTGCCCAGATGATGATACACAACCAGATCAAACCGAGCAGACCACCGACTTCAATTCCCATGTTCTGTCTCCTTTTTAGTGACGAGTCGTCTTTGTGTCGCGTTCGAGTGGTGGGGGCTGACCCACAGGGTTAAGCTACCAGCTCAAGCACCCGATTGTCATGACTATTTCGTCTCACCGCATTGCAGTGGTCCTGGTCTCGCCAAGCGACGTACTAATAGTGCATTATAGGGATTCAGAAAAGTCGGGTCCGCATCTGTATAAGTAACTGATTGTGAATGCCATAAGTTCGCAATTCAGGGCCCGAAACAAGATTTCACGATTAATTCTGTTGTAATCAAACCAAAGAAAGGTGAATGAATATGTCACGTATATTGGTAAAAAAGGCGCTGGTAATAGGTCTGCTGGCTGGTATGTTCAGCTCGGCTCAGGCCCAGAACCTGGAGGCCTTCGAGGGTGTTCAGCCGTCTGTGCTGCACGACTTTCGCGTTGTCCCTTACGCTGAGGGCGTCATCAGCCCCTGGTCAATGACCTGGTTGCCCAACGGCGACATGCTGGTCACAGAGAAGTACGGTGACCTGCGTATCGTTCGTAATGGACAGGTACTGGAAGGCTCTGTTTCAGGTGTGCCGGAAGTGTTCTCGCGTGGCCAGGGTGGTCTGTTTGATGTGTTGCCACACCCGGATTTTGCCAACAACCAGATGCTCTACCTGAGTTTCTCCAAACCTCAGGGTGAAGGGGCATCGGCCACGGCTATCGTCCGAGGCCGTTTCGTTAACGACGAACTGGTAGACGTTGAGGAGATATTTGTTGCTGATCACCAGGGTGCCAGCCACTACGGCGGCCGCCTGGCGTTTGATGCTGAGGGCTATCTGTACCTGACACTGGGTGATCGTCAGGCCCCGCCAAGTGGTGATCTGGAAAGCCATCCAGCGCAGGTAACCACCAATCACCAGGGCGTGATTGTGCGCCTGAACGATGATGGTTCAACGCCAACCGACAACCCCTTCTCGGGAATGTCCGGTTACGCGCCTGAGATCTACAGTTACGGTCATCGCAGCCCACAGGGGCTCGCGTTCCACCCGGTTACTGGCGTCATGTACATGACTGAGCACGGGCCCCAGGGTGGTGACGAGCTGAACGTTATTCAGCCTGGGCAGAACTATGGCTGGCCAGTGGTTGGTCATGGCGTTAACTACGGTCCGGGAACACCCATCCACGAAACGCTGAGTCAGGAAGGCATGGTTGACCCGATTCACTATTGGGTACCTTCCATCGCCACCTCGGGCCTGATGATCTACAACGGCAGCCAGTTCCCACGCTGGAATGGCAGTGTTTTCTCTGGCGCACTGCGCGGCGAGCAGGTTGCCCGCATTACGCTGTCGCCGGATGGCAGTGCCGCGATGACGGAAGAAACCCTGGTGCCAGGTATTGGGCGCGTGCGTGATATCCGGCAGGGTCCTGATGGTTATATCTATCTGGCCATCGAAGACCGCTCACGCCAGCCTACTGCCATTGTCAGGCTCGAACCAGCGAACTAATTTGCTGAAGGCGCCAGGCGAATAAAAAATAACCCCCGTTCCGGTGTCGGATCGGGGGTTATTTTTTTAACCAGACTTCGATATTGTTCTGTCTTCCCACCGTAAAACGGCCACCGGCCGGAATGGCTTTCTCCAGGCCGAATTTCCTGAGCTGGCCCATCAGCTGATGCTGTGTGCTGGCGTCAACTGAGTCAAGGCAATCTGCAGCGCGATCCAGCAGGTAAAGCAGGTAGGGTTCAACACCCACGGTCACAGACGCACCACGAAAGGTGGTATCGATCTGACCGACGCTGCGTTTGTGAGCTTTGTCAGCAACCGGAGCGCCGTGCGCTGGTTGTTGGTTATCCGCGTGCGCCTGCAAGGCTGCCAGTTTATCTGTCAGTTCGGGGAAAATTTCTGACCTTATAAAATTCAGTAGCGCCACAAGCGTCTCTGGTATCGAGTCACTGTCAATCAGTTGATCGCCATAGTCTGGAAAATCAGGCACATCCAGGCCGGGTGCGGTCATTCGCTCTACCCAGCGGAATACATGGGGTGCCTTGCGCTTCATGATGCTCGAGGGAACCGGATCGCGGCCAAGGTGAGCGAACATCGGGCCGATCAGGCCGTAGTCGGCGATACAGGGATACCCTCCGAATAGATAGGGGTGATTTGAAAGATGCCTTTCCAGAATCTCCAGTAAATCGTGATAGGACTGTTCAATCAGGGGAATGGTGGTGGCAGTGACGCCAAGCATTGGCAGGTAGGACTGCATGCGTGACATGACTTTGTCGGCATAGTCGGGCCCAGAGCCAGCCGAGAATGCGGCGCGCAGGAAGTCGTGCTGCTCCTCGGGGAATGACCAGCGGTAATGCATGGCATGCCGACGCATTGCCTGGCAGCCGTAGTACTGCACAATGATGGCCAGTACTTTCAGCAATACCGGCTCAGGATAGGCACTGTAGCGAACCCCCTGCTGTTCGAAATGGTCAATGATATCCAGGCTGTCCTGAATGATCTCTTTCGATGGAGTCACCAATACGGGAATGATGCTGCGTTGAATGGCCGGCACCACCATGCTGGCGAAATCCGGATGTGTTGGTGGCAGTTCAAGATAGGGAATGTTCTGGGTACGGAGATAGCAGCGAGCAATCCCCGTATACAGCGAATGTGGTACGCCATACAGAATGTATGTTGAATTGTCATGGTCCGTCATGTTGCATGCTCCGTTCTTGCCTGGGTTCGTTCGACGACTTGACCCACAGCATACATAGCCGGGCAATTCCTACAAGTGGAATAAACCTGTCTGTGCTTCGTTACGGTTTTAGCACTAACGCGATTTGTTGGTTCCGCTCCGACGGGCCGCAATGCTGCAAGATGACATGGATCACCATCAAAAGGAGAGAGACACTATGAAACACAAAACTTTGTTGGCACTGAGCTTGGCGTCACTATTGGGTGCAACGGCCGCTGCAGCACAGCCAAGCTACAATTATCTGGGCCTGGAATATACACAGGGCGAATTGCTTGGCGAAGATTTTACAGGCTATGGCGTTGAGGCCAGTATTGGCCTGGGGCAGTCGCTGTTCCTGAAGGGCACGGCATCAACCTCAGAAAACGATGACGACTATTTCTTCCAGCAGTGGACCGGCAAGCCAGAGTTGATGAAATACAGCGCTGGATTGGGTGTTCATGCACCGCTCAGCGAACGAGCTGACGTTGTAGTTGGCGCCAAGTATATTCGTAGTGAGCTCGATATCGGTGGCAGCACTGTTGAAGCCGATGGCTTTGGTATCGATGCCGGTATTCGTGCCATGCTGACCGACAACGTCGAGCTGGAAGGCATGGTGAATTATATCGATGGTGACGATTTCGAAGAAGAAATTGGCTACCGTGCCGATGCCCGCTTCTATCTGACACCAGCATTCTCGCTTTCTATCGGCTATTTTGACGGTGATGAGGGCGATGCGGCCGAAGGCGTGATCGCCGGTCTGCGCCTCAATTTCTGATTCGCCCCAATCAAAATAACTCAGGCTCAGGGCCCCCATACCGCGGGCCCTGATGGTGGCGAGCTCCTGGAAGCCGCAGGGACGCGGCGGGGCTTGTCGCCGAACGCAAAGGGCTATACCCTCAACGGACTACGTCAACGTAATATCCGCTCCAGGAAATTGCCCTGTTATGAAATGTCCACTCGTATTATTAAGCCTCACAATGCTGGTTGCCTGCTCCGAGCAGTCGCCTTCGCCTGATTCCACAACCGCAAACCTTGCCCCCGATGCTGCCGTGCAGGCGTCTGCCGCTGCTGCGACCACGTGGCCGCATGGCTATATGGCAGCCGTCGCCAACCCTTACGCCACGGATGCCGCAGCGCAGATGCTGGCGCAGGGCGGGCATGCGGTTGATGCCGCAATTGCTGCACATGCTGTGCTTGGTCTGGTCGAGCCTGAGAGCTCGGGACTGGGTGGTGGTGGATTCATGGTTGTTTATGAACGGGAAAGCCAGCAAGTGCGATTCCTGGATGGCCGTGAGACGGCGCCGGCTGCCGCGACGGCTGACATGTTTACCGAAGCCGGCGAGCCGCTGGGCTATCTCGATGCCTGGCAAAGCGGTCGGTCGGTTGGTGTGCCTGGCACTATCGCGCTCTACAAACTGGCCCACGACACGTATGGCAAGTTGCCATGGGCAACCCTGTTTGAACCAGCCATTGAGCTTGCCTCCCAGGGTTTTGTGGTTTCGGAAAAAATGGCCGGTTACCTGCCGCAAATGGCACAGATCACCAACCTGGATGAAAACCCCGGCGCTGCCGACTATTTTTACCCTAATGGAGAGCCCTTGCAGGCTGGTATGGTGATACCTAATCCAGAGTATGCGCTGACATTGCAACGCGTGGCCGATGAAGGACCTGATGCGTTCTATTCTGGTGAAATTGCCGAAGCTATGGTGGCCGCTGCCCAGGCTGCCCCGCTGGGTGGCACAATGACCATGGACGATATCGCGGCGTACCGGGCTGTTGAGCGACCTGCCATCTGTGGCCCCTGGCGCGACCTGAATATCTGCTCCGCCACGCCACCCTCATCAGGCGCCATGCAGATCATGGTAGCCAATTTGTACGACCATCTGCTCCCTGACAATGCCACACAGCAGGATCGTGTCCGTGCCTTTGTAGATGCTCAGCGTCTGGCCTACGCAGACAGGGACCATTATTTCGGCGACCCCGACCGGGTTGATGTGCCGCTGGACCTGTTGCTCGATCCGGCCTATATCGAACATCGCGGTCTTAGCCCGGCTGAGCCTGGTGCGACACCGACGCACGGTGATCCGGCAGCAGTGCTGAATACGGATGTTGTGGCAGAGTGGGCACCTGACCGGACCCTGGAAGCGGCTGGTACCACACATTTTTCCATCGTGGACAGCGAAGGCAATGCAGTGTCTGCCACGATGACTGTTGAGTCTCCGTTTGGCTCCAGTCGCTGGGCAGCTGGTTTTCTGCTGAACAACGAAATGACGGACTTTTCCAGGGATTACCGGCCTGACGAACCTGAGCAGGCGAACATGATTCGCCCGGGCGCGCGGCCCCGTTCTTCCATGTCGCCCACGGTAATTCTCGATGCCGATCAGCAGTTGTACATGGTGACAGGGTCGCCGGGCGGCAATTCCATTCCAGCCTACACCGCCAAGACGGTATTGGGGATTGTTGACTGGGGCATGAGTGTGCAGGAGGCCATCGATTTCCCGAACATCATTGCGCGCGGCGAGACTGTTCGCGTGGAAATCGGTGTTGAACCGGGTCAGCAGCTTGCCGACCAGCTGCGCGCCGCTGGCTACAATGTGCAGGAAAGTGAAGGAGAAAACTCTGGACTGCACGTCATTCTGGTGACCGATGACGGTCTGGTCGGTGCGGCTGATCCACGGCGCGAGGGCACGGTGGCGGCGGGTCAACCGGAGTGATGAGCATACTGTTCCCGGGCAATGATATTTCGCGCAGTCAAATCTGACTGCGCGATTTATTACGGAGCAGGTATAACATTAAGTTACGACAGCCAGGCTAAAGTATTTATTGTTGAAGTCAGCGCTGCTGAGTTGCCAGCACGTTAAAGCTGATGCTGATCCGGTCACGGTCACTCCTGTTCTCTTCTACTCCATGCTCCAGCCAGCCCGGAAATACGTAAAGCCGTCCTTCCTCAGGTTTCATCTGGATTTCTTCGGCAGTGAACTCGGAAAGCTGGGTGACTGGATAGGTCATCATCCGTGATGCAACTCTTGGATCGCGAAAATAGATGCTGCCGCATTCCGGCGCTTTCAGGCTTACATAGTAGACTCCGCTGAAATGGCAGTTGGCATGGTAGTGAATCTTGTTCGAGGCACCTGGCGGGCTGACGTTGACCCAGGCCTGATGCAGGTAGCTCAGGTTCGGCATAAAATGAATCGATTCACCAATTCGCTGGCATGCCTGCAGGATGCGTTGATTAATTGGATTAAACTCTGGCAGCGTCTGCAGGTTGTTCGGGCTCTGCCAGCCTTTGACATTGGTGTTCTGCACGCCCGCCGGGTTCTTTTCCTGCATCTGATGTATCAATTTCATCAACTCGGCGTTGAGTGTTGCATGGTCGTCGAAACGGGTACTCCAGACCATACTTGGAAACAGTGGCTGCGGAATTATCTGCAAGATTTTTTCCTTATTTTTGTGTGTGATACGTGGTCTTTCCAGACCGCTGACGCCTGTACAAGAAGATATAATTGAAACGGGCGCTCGTCCAGTTTTTCGTCTTTCTATACATACACCCGTGGTAAAAAGCAGGCACATTTCATCTTAATTGTTACAGGCTGTTGCAATTATTCCTTTATTGGGGGATTATTCAAGCGTTCCAGAAGTTTGTGGTAGGAACTGGCGTTACGATTGGTGACGGGCTAAAGGTTTGCTACCCACAACCTCCGCACTCCGATTGTGGCGTCTTTGCAGTGATAGATACGTCTCAGACAATAAAAATACTAAGGAGTGATATATGCGATTCCACGTGCCCCATCGGCGCAGACTTCTCTGCACGGCAATCTCCCTTTCATTACTTCCACTGGCTGGTCAGGGCTTTGCTCAACAGCAGGAGAGCGGTGTCGAAGTGGAAGAGGTGGTTGTCACCGGTTCCTTTATCCGTCGAAGTGAAGGTTTCACCCAGGCCTCCCAGGTCACCCAGATTTCGGCTGACGATCTCCAGGACGAAGGTACTCTGAACCTCGGCGAAGTGATTCAGAACATGTCTTTCGTTGGTGGTCCTTCTTCATCCATTACCAACACTATTCAGGGCACCAGTTCACGCAGCACCAATATCGACCTGCGTGGTCTTGGCCCTCGCTCTACGCTGACCCTGATGGACGGCAAGCGTATTGCCAACGAAAACGTCAACATGATGATCCCCACGATTGCCATTTCGCGCATTGATATCGTGGCCGACGGTGCTGCGGCGCTGTACGGTAACGAAGCGGTGGCCGGTGTGGTCAACTTTGTACCGTTTACATCCTACGATGGCGTCAAGATTGAAGCCTACGGAGAGCAGGATTCCCGCGGTGACTACGATGAAGAGTCACTGCAGATGCTGTGGGGTACCGATATCGGTGACCTGAACCTGGTGCTTGCCGGTCAGTACCGTCAGAACAGCCGCCTGGGATGGGACGAGCGGCCGTACCTGGCGCAGGCTGGTCTGAACTATTCGTCTAACGCTCCGGGTAACTATGTTGTGCCGGTGCGAGACGCCAACGGAGAGTACACGGGCGCGCGAGCGAACCGGCCTGACCCTAACTGTGCTCCGGCATCGGAGCGTCAGTCATACGTTGCTGGTGCCAACAACAACCCCTACGGCATGCTGTTCGGTACTACATGTTTCTTCGACTTTGGTGATACACGAAGCTATCGTGAACCATCTCAGACGGGTTCCATTTTTGCCAATGCCACCTGGGATGTCAGTGATGACCTGACTCTGCGCGCGCAGTACTTTAACACCCGCATGGCTGAACGTGCCTTTACATCAACCTCCAACCCGGGCAACTCGCGGATTGGTGAGCTGATGACTATCCGCGGTGAGATCCCCGGCAACCCCTTTATGGCCAGAAACTCGGCCGGGGCCCAGCTATACGGTGTTGACCTGAATGGTGACGGTGTGCCCGATCGCGGCAACGTTGACCGCAACAATGATGGTTTGATGGACTACATCGTCTCCGGCACCACGCCGAACGGAGTGCCACTGCGTGAAGACGTGCGTCCCCGCACACTGCGGCCGATCAACAAGACGCATACACCATCAGATGGTCATACACAGGACATGGACAATATTTCTGACCTGACCGACCATAACAGCCGTTTCATGCTGCAGGCTGACTTTACAGTGCCAATGCTGGAAGGCTGGGAAGGCATGGCAGCGTATGCCCAGAACTACAACAAGATTCGCTATATGTCGAACCAGAATTACGACATCACAGCGATGAACCAGGGGCTTGCCTGTGATGTGGTCAACGACCGCGATGCCTGTTACAACCCCTTCTTTGTGGTTGATCAGGCCGACAACAACTCCGTTCAAGTGATGAATGCCATTGCTGCCCGTTCCAAGGAAGAGAGTGAGGAGTGGCTGAACACCATCGATATCGTGCTGAATGGTGAGATATTCCCAAGCAGCCTGCAGCTGCCAGGCGGCACCATCGGCGCCGCGGTGGGTTACCAGCGTCGTGACGACAAGTACACCAATACACCATCGGTTCATGAGCTTCGTGGTGATACCTGGATTGGTAGCCCGATTCCGGAAAACGTCACTTCCGGTAGCCGTGAAGTGGATGCCTACTTCCTGGAGCTGGCATTGCCAGTTCTGAGCAACGTTGAAGTGGAAGCGGCGGTACGTCGCGAGGACTTCAGCACAGGTCAGGAGTCTACCGACCCGAAATTCGGGGTCACCTGGGCGGCTACTGACTGGTTAAGCCTGCGTGCCACCACTGGTGATGCGTTCATCGCACCAACCATTTCCCAGTTGCTGGACCCGGTTAGCTGTGGTCTGTCAACGGTAACAGACCGATTCTCGTCGTTCTCGGCGTTCACCACGGCCTGTTCGGGTGGTAACCCCAATCTGGAGAACGAGGTGTCTACCTCACAGCAGCTCGGTTTCGACCTGGCATTTGGCAACTTCGACATGTCAGTCACCTGGAACGAGACAGACTTCGAAAACCGTATTGTGGGTATCACTGGCCAGCAGGTCATGAATGCTGACTTTGAAGCCTTCAAAGCCTGGTCCGGCTTCACCGGCAGCGGCGTTGGTGCGGCTAACCAGCCGTCCCGTGCACAGTTGCAGGCGTGGTTGAACAGTGGTCTGAGCAACCCTGATATCATCCGTGATCCGAACGATCTGGGTACTATTCTGCAGGTAACTTCACCTGGCAGCGTGAACGCTCAGAGCGTGAAAGTAACCGCGTATGACATCCAGGGTAACTACAACATGAGTCTGCGTGACTGGGGTGACCTGCGCTTCAACCTGCAGGCGACCTATATTGATGAGTTCCTGTATCAGGACGATGTTGACAGCCCGGTAATCGATGGTGTTGGTAAAACCAACCTGTTGACCGGTACTGCACCAGCGTTGCCCGAATTGAAAGCCAACCTGCGCATCGGCTGGACGCTCGACAACCACGCGGTCACGGGCACTGTACGCTACGTCGGTGCTACGGACTGGGACGGCACTGACTACACACGTATCATCGCCTGGTTTGCCAACACCAATCCTAACCCCTCCATTGTGGGTGGTGAGATTCGTGCCTGGACAGACTTTGATCTGGCCTACACCTACCGCGGCTACAACCTGTACGGCGGTGAGCTGGCGTTCACTCTGGGTTCACGCAACCTTTTCGATCGTCAGGCCCAGCGTACTCCGGACTTCGCCGGCGTCATGGGTGAGCTGCAGGACCCAATGGGTCGCTCAATCTACGCTCGCGCGGTATACGAGTTCTAATATCGCCAGTGATGGGCGTTTGATCAGCAATGGTCTGATCGGGCGCCCACCAACTGAGAGACATAAAGACTCATGTAAAAAGGCCCCTCGGGGCCTTTTTCATTTGTGTACAGAGGGAGAGTGACTTGTTGGTTTGCCGGGCCTGGTTTCAGGGTTTGATCAAACCCGCCCGTATCGCAATAATCGCCAGCTCGGCACTGTTTGACGCGTTGAGCTTCTGTTTGATGTTGTAGAGGTGGGTGCCGATAGTGCGCGGACTTAATGACATGGCATCAGCAATTTCCTGCACTGATCGACCTTTGGCAAGTTCCAGAAAAACTTTGAATTCTTTTTCGCTCAGTGCATCCAGTGGGTTTTTCGAACCTGATACCTGTTCGACCGCCATTGCCTGTGCGATTTCCGGTTCCAGATAGACCTGACCCTTGTGCACAGCACGAACCGCCTGCATCAATACATCAGCTGCCGATCGCTTGGTCACATAGCCTGACGCACCCGCTTTAAGTACCCGGCGGGCATGCATGATATCTTCATGTGCTGACAGCACCAGAATTCTCTGTTGCGGGTTTTTGGCCAACACTCTGCCGATGGTTTCCAGCCCGCCCATCCCCGGCATGGAGATGTCCATGATCAGAACATCCGGAGCCAGTGTCTGGAGCTGTTTCAGTGCGTCTTCGCCACTCTGGGCTTCCCCGAGCACCTCGATATCATCGGAACCTTGCAGCAACAGCTTGAAGCCCATGCGGACGACCGCATGATCGTCCACCAACATGACGCTAATCTTTTTCATGGCTTCGTTTCTTCCTGACCCACGGGTAGTTCAGCGCGGATAGTTGTGCCAGCGGCGGGGATGGACTCATAGCTGACTTCGCCGCCGAAGGCCTGAACGCGTTCCTTGATGCCAGCCAGACCGAAACGGCGAGTCTCTGCAAAGTCCTCGCTGAGACCTTTGCCGTCATCGCGGATGACGATCTTGAGGCGATCGACTTGTTGCGCCTCATGCTTGTCAGCCTGCACCGATAATGACACCTCAACATTTGCGGCTTCGGCGTGTTTGACCACATTGGTCAGCGACTCCTGCACCACACGATAGACAGTGATATTAACGTTTTCATCATACTGATTAAGCGCATCCTCTGTGGTCAACACGATACGGAGTTGCGGATGCTGTTTTTGATACTGCGAGATCAGCTCGTCGATGGCATCATTCAATCCCAGGTGGTCCAGCGCGCTGGGTCGTAACTGGCGGATCATCGAGTGAACCACATCATAAATGTGTGATGCCACCTCAATGATGGTTCTTGCATTGCGTCGGGTTTCTTCGTTGTCAGAGTCGCTGCGATTGGCAATGGTGGTGCCGACAGTCTTGATGGCAGTGATGCATTGTCCAAGTTCGTCGTGCAGCTCTCTGGCAATCGCGCGGCGCTCTTCCTCAAGTTTCACCTGTATCAACTGAGTAAAACGTCGGTTCTGTTCCAGTTCTTTCTCTGCTGCCAGCCGCTGCTGCTCTTCCCGGGCTAGCCGGGCATTATCAATCAGTGCCTCTTGCAGGGACGAGGCCATGCGATTAAAAGTCTGAGAGATCGCATTGAACTCTGGCAGGTCGTAGTGCTGAAGCCTGACATCGTAGTTGCCTCGCTCCATTTCAGTCAGTGCGGTGACGATGTCGTTCAGTGGTTTCAGTGTGCGGCCCAGAATCTGGTAGACCGCAATATTCAGCAGGATAATGATGGCGAGCACGAAGAGAGCAAACTGCCAAAGCTCATCCCAGGCATCGAGTACGGATCGTGAGGAGTCAGGTGTAATCAGTATGGAGCCGCCAGGAACTGGCAGCCTGACTTCACTGGTATTTGGAGCGACCAGGGCACTGAACCAGTCGGGAGCCCACCGGCCCTGCTTGTAGTCCGAGGGAGGGGACTCGTATATCAGTTGATTATTGGTGTCATAGATGCGTACTTCATTGGCGCGCACGCGACCGACATTTCTCATGTAATCAACCAGGCTGGCCATGGGATCTGATATTTGTGCCAGTTCCAGCGGTGAGGGCGCGATAGCCTGCAGCAGCTGGATGGCGACCCGAGTGCCCGCCTCAATCTCCTGGCCTATTGATCGGCGTTTGTAATCAATCAGCATATAGGCCATGACAGCCAGGCAAGCGATGCCAACCAAAGAAATACTCAGGCCAACCCGAAAGCGCAGATTCATATCAGCCTCTCATTCCTGGGTCCGCAACAGGTCGCGCATCGCATCTGTTTCTTCGCGTAATGCGCTGGCCATGCTATCGGAAAGTCCGCTATGCCCGGCCTTGCCTACCAGGCGAAATCGGGCATTAGGCAGTTGCTCGCTCAGTTGCCATGCGGTGATTGGAGGGCAGACCATGTCCAGCGCACCCTGGACGATTGTCACCGGCATGGCGAGAGACGCTGCGCTGTTCAGCAATGACACATCCGCAAGAAAACAGTGATGCCTTAGATAATGCAGCTGGATTCTGGCACGATTCAACAAGGCCTGACTCGGCTGCAGTTCCGTTGTCGAAGATTGCCCGTTTGACTCAACACCGATGCTCATAATCTGCATTTCATAGTTTACCCAGCGCACAGCCGCCTCACTGGCAAGTCTTTCATCGCTGCTGAACACTGCGTCATGATATGACTGGATCAGGTCGTCGGACATACCGTCAGTCAGCTGCTGGAATGCGGCCGGGGCAAACCGTGAGAGGCCGTTGGTGAACCACTCTACTTCATTATCTGTGGCCAGAAACACGCCACGCAGAATCATGGCAGCCACATGTTGTGGAAATTTTCTTGCATAGGCGAGTGCCAGGGCGCTGCCCCAGGAGCCGCCAAACAGCATCATCCTGCCTTCGATGCCAAGAATCTCTCTCAGAGCGTTAATGTCCTTGATTAGAGCCTGAGTGTTGTTGTCGCGAGTCTCACCTGCCGGCAGGGACTGCCCGCTGCCGCGCTGGTCGAACAGCACAACGTCGAAGAACTCGGGATCGAAATAGCGCCGGTGATTGGCGTATATTTGACTGCCGGGTCCCCCGTGCAGGAACACAACAGGGTACCCGCCTTTGCGTCCGCAACGTTCAACGTAGAGTGAATGGCTTGGCGAGACCTGGATCCATTGTTTCTCCCTGGGCTCAATATGTGGATAAAGCGTGTTGATATGACCCCCGGCTATTCGGATTGGCTTGTAAGTTGTTATGAAGACGGCACTTTTTTACAGGGTTGAGATGATTTTGCCAATAGTGCACGGCACAATCTAATGAAAATCATGAGTCGCAATTGCTGATTATGCGGCTGCCTGAACACTCCCGTCGGGGCAACAATCAAGACGCTTCAGACGCCGGTTGTTGTGATCTTCTGGCTCCGTAGCCCCGCTTAGCCGGGAAAACCCATTTACCTCGGAGATTACACTATGTGGACTAAACCTGCTTACACCGAAATGCGTTATGGCTTTGAAGTCACCATGTACTTCGCCAACCGTTAATTTTCAATTAATGGTGAAACCACAAAGAGAAAGCAGCCGGCACCAATGACTGCTTTCTCTTTGTTTTTGGCCAAGGATACCCTATGAGAGTTCATGTCCTGGGTTCCGCTGCGGGCGGCGGCTTTCCGCAGTGGAATTGCAACTGTCCGAATTGTGATGGTTTGCGCAAAGGTACTATCAAAGCCACAGCCCGCACCCAGTCCTCCATTGCGGTCAGCAGCGATAACATCAACTGGCTGCTGTTTAATACATCACCCGATATTCTGACCCAATTTCAGCAATTCCCGGAGTTGCAGCCGGGACGTGCCATTCGCGACACCGCTATACGTGGCATTGTCTTGATGGATGCGCAGATCGATCACACCACTGGCCTGTTCATGCTACGGGAAGGCAAAACGCCGCTGGATATCTATTGCACTGATATGGTCCACGAGGATCTGACCAGAGGCAACCCGATATTCAATGTGCTGGGGCATTTTTGTGGCGTGACCTGGCATCAGATTCCCACAGCAGCGGGCAGTAGCTTCGAAGTAGAAGGTATTGATGACATCCGCATTACGGCTGTGCCACTCAGCAGCAAGGCGCCACCATTCTCTCCGCACCGTCACGATCCGCATGAAGGTGACAATATTGGCATTCAGCTGGAAGACACGCGCAGCGGCAAGAAGCTTTTTTATGCGCCCGGGCTGGCATCAATCGAACCGCATCTGCTGCCATTCATGCAGCAGGCCGATTGCCTGATGGTGGATGGCACCTGCTGGACGAATGATGAAATGCGGGCACTTGGGATCAGCAACAAACTCTCCCTTGATATGGGACACATGCCTCAGTCAGGCCCGGACGGTATGATCGAGGCACTAAAACAGTTTTCAGCCTCCAAAAAGATACTTATCCATATCAATAATACCAACCCTATCCTGCGCGAGGATTCGCGCGAGCGGGCTATTCTGCAGCAGGAGAAGATTGACGTGGCATTCGATGGCATGGACTTCAGCCTTTGAGTTCCAAGTGTCCTTTAAAAGCAGGAGTTTTACCATGATAGCTGATACTGATTCGCCCTGGTCAGTCGAAGAGTTTGAAGCCCGCCTGCGTGCCAAAGAAAAGAATTACCATATTTTTCATCCATTCCACATCGCCATGAACAACGGGCAATGCACAAAAGCCCAGGTGCAGGGCTGGGTGCTGAACCGCTTTTATTATCAGGTGATGATTCCCATCAAAGATGCCGCCGTGATGTCCAATATGCCGGACAAAGAGCACCGCCGATTGTGGGTGCAGCGTATTCTGGATCACGATGGCCTGGAAGGAGAAGACGGCGGTATTGAAGCCTGGCTGGCGCTGGCCGAGGCTGTGGGTCTGACGCGCGAGGAAGTGGTGTCGCTTAAAAAAGTGACACCCGGTGTAAAGTTCGCTGTGGACGCCTATGTGAACTTTGCCAGAACCGCTCCCTGGCAGGAGGCTGTGTGTTCCTCGCTGACCGAGTTGTTTGCGCCCACCATCCACCAGAAGCGTCTGGACAGCTGGCCGGAACATTATCCGTGGATTGACGCCAAAGGTTACCAGTATTTTCGCAAGCGCCTGTCGGAAGCGCGACGTGATGTTGAGCATGGTCTGCGTGTCACACTGGCGTATTTCACAACGCGTGCCGAACAGGAGCGGGCACTGACCATTCTGCAGTTCAAGCTCAATGTGTTGTGGACCATGCTGGATGCCATGCAGGTCACTTACGGCATTGGTGAGTCAAACGCCGGGGCGATAGCGAGGATGGCTGAATGAGTTTGCAAGTTGATAGGCCGCTTAAACTTGCCAGGCAATACAAACTGCAATGGGAGAAGGCACAGGATGCGTGGGTGCTTCTGTACCCCGAGGGAATGATCAAGCTGGCCGGTGGTGCCGGTGAAATTCTCACACGCATCGATGGCGAGCGCAGTACGCAGGACATTGTCGCAAATCTGCAATCTGCATTTCCTGGTGCGGACCTGCAGCAGGATGTCATCGATTTTCTGGAGCATGCCTATGACAAAGGCTGGATCACCCCTGTCTGATAACATCAAACCACCACTGTGGGTTAATGCCGAAATTACCTACAAGTGTCCGTTGCATTGTGTGTTCTGCTACAACCCGCTGAACTATGCGTCAACGTTCGAGAAGGAACTGTCTACGGAGCAGTGGCTAAAGGCGTTGCGCGAGGCGCGGGAACTGGGTGCCGTGCAGCTGGGCATTTCTGGTGGTGAGCCGCTGATGCGTGACGATTGTGAAGAAATTGTCGCGGAGGCCAGCAAGATGGGTTATTACGTCAACCTGCTGACCTCCGGCATCGGCCTGACCGAAGAACGTATTGCCGCATTCAAGGCGGGTGGCCTGGATCAGATTCAATTGTCCTTCCAGGACTCCACGAAGGAGATGAACGATTTTCTGTCCAGCACACGGACCTTTGATCTCAAGCGAAAAGTGGCCCGCCTGATCAAGCAGTATGACTACCCCATGGTGCTGAACGTGGTCCTGCATCGCCTGAACATTGACCATATCGAACAGATACTGCAGATGGCGGAAGAGATGGGAGCCGACCATGTTGAGCTGGCGAACAGCCAGTATTACGCCTGGGCCCTGAAGAACCGTGAACAGCTGATGCCCAGTCGTGAACAGCTTGAACACGCCGAAGCCGTCTGTAATCAGTTTCGCGAGCGCCTGCGTAACAGGATGAAGTTGTACTTTGTCGTACCGGATTATTATCAGGATCGGCCCAAGGCCTGCATGAATGGCTGGGGTACCGTGTTCCTGAATATCGCGCCCGACGGTCTGGCACTGCCCTGCCACGAAGCCCGCATGCTACCCGGCCTGGAGTTTCCCAATCTACGCGATCAGGACGTCCGCAGCATCTGGTATGAGTCGGAGGCTTTTAATGCCTACCGAGGCGATAGCTGGATGAAAGAACCCTGTCGCAGTTGCGATGAGAAGCACAAGGATTTTGGCGGCTGTCGCTGCCAGGCCTATATGCTGACGGGCGATGCCCGTAACGCCGATCCGGTGTGCAGCAAATCCCCTCACCATGCCCTCGTTACCGATCAGGTGGCGCTGGCGCAAAGAGCCCAGTCCAATGACGACGAAGTGCGTCCGGTAATCATTTTTCGTGACGACAAAAACTCTCGCGCATTTCTGGATGAGTGAACAACGCGCCGGGTGGCTGCATGCTTATTTCGTGTCATGCTCTAACAGTGCAGGTCCTGTCGGATTCGTCTATAACTCTTGGTGAGAGCCGAGATTTCGGCTCATTTCTAAATTGGCAGGAGGTCATGGCAATGAGAGAGCTTACGGATAGCGAAATCGCAATGGTTGGGGGTGGGAATGTATGGCAGTTCGTAAAGAATACCGCGTTGGGAGGCGCTGTATGGGATAGTGTGAAGTTCGTCAGATCCTGGGCTGCAGATACTTTCTTCGCAAGTGACGGTTCAAGTGGGTCTCGTTACCCTATAGAAGACTGTCAGGAATGTAGCTGATAACCTTTGGCGCCGACCAGTCATTCGCCGAACGATGGCTGGTCGGCTAGGAGCATTTGCTGATGCGACTGTCTTGGTTCTATGTCGTTCTTGCTGTTTGGAGCGCCGTCTTTTTCTTCTTTGCTCAATCATTTTTCGCGCCGTTGCTGGATGTCGAATTGCGGCCCTCGAACGAAGCATTGTCAGCAGGCGGGTTCATCGTCACTGTAGGCTTTCTGTGGGCGTCCATAAAGCCAAGTGGGAGTGGCCCACTTCACGTGAGGATTGCTGTCCGGATGGTTTTCTTCGTCACCTATATGACTTATGAGATGGTGATTGGCCAAGCAAGATTTGGTGCGACTGATTGGTTGTTTCTCTCCCTCTGTTGTCTTATAACAATTGTCCCACTATTACTCGAATCACGACGCGCTCTGCGCTCCCGCTGAATTTTCTATGTGGCACCTTGGAGAAAGACGTAATCGCGATATAAACTCTAGTGTCATAGCAGGGTTCTACTACTCAAGCTCGCACGTAGATACCACTTCTTATCAGTCTGCGATTCATGGATTTATCAAGTTATATTGTCATTCTGTTTCTGTGCACACTCGTCGTGGCAGTTTTCCTTTGGCTGTTTGTCTATCCAGCCTGGCGGCGCAGGCGCCTGGAGGCAACACCATTTCCCGTAGAATGGGAAAAGATCGTAGAGCAGCGACTGCCGTTCTATGGGGCCATGTCACCAGACCTCAAAAGAGCACTACAGGTCCGCATCACACACTTTATAGCTGACAAACGGTTTGAAGGGTGCGCCGGCCAGGTGATTGATGATGACGTCAGGGTCAGTATTGCAGCCCAGGCCTGCCTGCTGATCCTCAATCGTCCGAGTGACTACTATTCAGAGTTGCGCACCATTCTGGTGTACCCAGCCGGATTTTTAGTGCGGCACGATAATGTCGACGAGTACGGGCTGGTATCACATGATGCACACGCGCTTTCTGGTGAGTCGTGGAACAACGGGCGTATCATCCTCTCCTGGGAGGATGTCAGAACCGGTGCCAGCGACTTCAGAGATGGCGTAAACGTCGTCCTGCATGAGTTTGCCCACCAGCTCGACCATCAAAGTGGCGCCACCAATGGAGCGCCGCTTCTGACAGACAGCCATTCAAAGCGGCAATGGGCAACCGTTTTCAGTGCGGAGTTTGAACGCCTGCGGGCGCTGGCGATGTCATATGACACTGATTTTATTCAGACGATCAATGACGAAGTGCTGGACTTTTATGGTGCCACCGAACCCGCCGAATTCTTTGCCGTATCCACGGAGGCATTTTTCGAGAAACCCCGACAGCTGGCTGTCCAGCATCCGCAGCTATTTGAGCAACTGCACCGCTACTATGGTATTGATCCGCGAGAGTGGCAGCACTGACGCCACCCCAACTCACGGTTTCTAGAAAGCCGCATCATGGATGCAATCAATCAAGATTTGCTGTATAAGATATGTCGCAAGCGATATAAATTGCAGGTCGCCAGCGCGATCATGGAATACCAAATTACAAGGGGAGTGACATGAACAAGCTCAGTAGCTCAATCGCAGGATTTCTCCTGGCAAGTTTCTTTATTGCGGCCACACCCGCTGCAATCGCGCAGGGTGTGGCGCCAATGCCCGAGTTTACTATCTACCACCTGGAAGGGCGCCGCTCAGAGCGTCTTGTCTGGCTGATGGAAGAGCTGGGTCTGCCCTATGAGCTGGAATTCACGCGGGGTGACCTGGCGGCGTCCATGGCTGCCATTCGTGCGATTAATCCTGATATGCCGGTGGCACCCACTGTTGTCTATGATGGTCAGGTGCTGGTGGAGTCTGGCGCCATTATTGAAATGATCCTTGCCCGCCACGGTGGTGGTCAACTGGTGCCGCCCCTTGAATCTCCTGATTTTGCGACGCACTTGATGTGGATACATTATTCCGAAGGTTCACTGGCTGCTCGCGCCATTGCCGACTACCGGGTCTGGCAGATTCAGCCACCCACAGCCCGCTCACCCCTGGTTGATTCGGAAGCGGTAGTGCAGTTCGCAGAGAACTTTCTTGACGGCAAACCCTGGTTTGGCGGCGAGGAATTTTCCGCAGCTGATATCATGATGCTGTTTCCCCTGAATTTCGCGTTTGTGCTCAATATTGTGGACAGTGAACAGTTCCCGAATATCAATGCCTGGATGGAAAAGGTGACTGCCCGACCGGCTTATCAGGCCATGCTCGACAAAGCCCGTCCTGATGGTATGGTCGGCTCACTGCCACCGCTGCCCAGTCATGCGCCGTCAGGTCCGCGCTGACACGTCCAGTCAGACAAGCCAGAATTGTCAGTCATATTAACCATCACTTAATTCAGAAATAACGATTCAAAGAGGGAGCCATGACAGTACCATCCACCTATCTGCAGATGTTTTCCACGCTCAACGAATCGGGCGAGCTGCGCCTGGAGTTGATCGAAAAGCCGGTCCCGACACCCAAAGCCAACGAGGTGCTGGTTCGCATCGAGGCAACCCCGATCAATCCGTCGGATCAGGGCGTGATGTTCGGCTGGGCCGATATCAGCGCGGCGAGCACGGCTGGCGAAGGCAGTCGTGCTGTGCTGACTGCGCCTGTCGGCGAACAGGGCATGCGTGTCATGAGGGCTCGAGTGGGGCAGGCGCTTCCGGTGGGCAATGAAGGTGCCGGCACGGTCGTTGCGACCGGCGATTCCGAGCTGGCGAAAAACCTGCACGGTAAGGTTGTTGCCGTAATGGGCGGCAGCATGTATGCACAGTATCGCTGTGTCGACGCCGCCAGTTGCCTGCCATTGCAGGACGGCCACACTGCTAAAGACGGTGCATCCTGTTTTGTGAATCCGCTGACCGCACTGTCAATGATAGAAACAATGAAAATGGAAGGACATTCGGCGCTGGTCCATACAGCTGCAGCATCCAATCTCGGGCAGATGCTGGTGCGTATTTGCCAGGCTGATGGCGTTGAGCTGGTCAATATCGTACGTAAAGAAGAGCAGGCGAAACTGTTGCGCGACATGGGCGCGAAGCATGTTGTTAACTCCAGTTCAGATAATTTCAAAGCAGAGCTGACCGACGCCATTCACGCTACCGGTGCGACGCTTGCGTTCGATGCAACCGGCGGTGGCTCATTGGCGTCTGACATTCTGGCCTGCATGGAAGCAGCCGCCTCTCGTACTCCGGGCGCCTACAGTATCTATGGTTCAGTGAAACACAAGCAGGTTTATTTGTATGGCAACCTCGACACATCACCTACTGTGTTGCAGCGAGCCTACGGCATGGCTTGGGGTGTGGGTGGCTGGCTGCTGCCCAATTTCCTGGCCAAAGCTGGAACTGAGGTTGCTGGGCGCCTGCGAGCGCGTGTGGCCAGTGAGCTGAAGACAACGTTCGCCAGCCACTACACTAACGAAATTTCCCTGGTCGAGGCGCTGAATGCCGATACCGTTCGTCAGTACTACGCCAAACACACCGGTGAGAAATTTTTGATCTGTCCGCAGAAGTAAGGCAAACACTCAGCGGTGGCCCAGACTCTCACGTAATGTCTTCACATGTGTGCGTGAGAGCGGGCAGCGCTGCTGGTGTGTCAATACCAATTCATACTTGCCTCCACCCAGCGACCTTAGCTCCTGAACGGCATCCAGATTGACCAGATGGGATCTGTGGGCGCGTGTGAAGTTTGCCGGCAATAAGTCCAGCAGGTCTTTCAGGCTGCGGTCGTCAAGAATGGTCTCGGCGCTGGCCAGTCTGATCTCAGAATAGTTGCCAGCTCCCTGGACAGTGAGAATATCTTTACAGTCCAGGACGCGTGTCCTGCCGGCGGAACTGACAGTCAGCTGGTCGGGTTTGCGCGGCTGGATAGCGATGCTCATGGGCCGGCAAAGTAGGGCTAGCAATGGCACTGTGGCGGCGTAAAGGTATTGATCAAAGAACAGATCCCTGTCCAGCATCAGACTCAATACCAGGCAGCCCAAGGCAGATACCTGAAACACTCTGTTCTTGTTACTGACATGGGTTGATCGCCAGGCCAGGAAAAGCGACACAGTAACACTTGCCCAGAGCGCCGAGTGAACAATATCCTGCGGCGGCCCAAACCAGAGTGTGGTGGTGACACCTGCTGCGGTGATCGCGAGGAGTCCAGCGGTAGGTAAGCGGAACCCGTTTCGCCTGCCTATGTAAAACGGCAGCGTGCAGGCAAAAACCATCAGCGCACTGGCGACCATGCCCAAACGCAGCATGTGCCACAGGTACGGATATGCATAAAAGGCACGGAATACCTCTGCTCCGGCAGCCACCAACAGCGCTGATGTCATGACCAGGGCCAGGCGTCTTTCGGGAACGTTGGCGCTTACTATCACGAAAGTTGCTATGACCAGTAGAGTAAAACCAAGCAGAGGCGCCGCATAATAGCCAATTGGACGACGAATCTCGGACGAATAGCTGGCCAGCCGCAAGCCCGGCAGAGTCTCGCTGCCATGGATGATTGAGTTCAGACTGTGCTGTCTGTAGTGACTGGAAAGTTCCAGCAGTGCAGTGTTATTGCCCGGTCTGACGGTGTCTGCAGGCAGATGAATGATGGCATCGATGGGGCCCGCTGTTTCACCTTCTGGACGGACTGAGGGTAATCCCTTGAAGCCTGTTTCCTGGCCATTCCACAACACCCTTGCCGAGAAAGTGCCGGACAGATAAAGACCAAGTGGTGGAGCATGGTCGGCAGCGCTGGCGACAGGCACAGTGAACACTGCACGCAGCCAGCCATGGTCAGCGGGCAGTTGCAGGGACCCGAGCTCAACGGCCTGCCACGGGCCGGACCGCTCCGATGCCATAGCGACTGATATCAGATCAGCCCTGTGCTGAGAGCCAGCTGGCTGGAGAAGCTGGGGTAATGTCAGCAACAAGGCCGCAATAAGGTAGGGTGCAATCACCCAGCCTGCGAGATGACGATCGATAACGGGAATCTGCAAACCGGTTCCAGGTGCAATTCACATGGGAAAAATGACGTTTCACGTATTATGCCTTGCTGGTGGTGGGTGCTTCAAAGACTATTGCCAGTCACGTCATTGAACAAAATTCGGAGTGATCATGAAACCAAGCTGTCTATCCCTGCCCGCTCTCCTGGCAATCCACCTCAGCCTTTGTCTGTCGTCGGGTGCGTTGGCGCAGACGTCTCAACGGCAACCGGCACTGTCCGGCCAGCAGGTGACACAGATGCTGTCTCAGGTCGAAGCCATTTTCACAGAACAGAAGCTGGTAGGTTTACAGGCAGCAGTTTACGACGGACAGCAAGTACATGAGCTCAATCTCGGTTTTGCCGACGTCGAACACGCTGTGCCTGTCAGTTCAGACACGCGTTTCGAGATAGCGTCCATCACCAAGGCGTTCACCGGACTTGCTCAATTGCTGTTGGCTGAATCAGGTGAACTGGAGCTGGACAGACCGGTGCAGTACTACGTGCCGGAATTCCCGGTGTCACCCGAGGGAGTCCTGACAACCCGACAACTTGCGGGCGCCACAGGTGGGATTCGTCACTATCAGTCGGAGCGCGATGTAAGCTTTTATGCCACGCACTATGATTCGGTGATCGATGCGCTTGAGCTTTTCAGGGACGATGCACTGGTCGCTGCGCCCGGCTCTCGGGTCCATTATTCAAGTTATGGCTTCAATCTGATGGCCGCAGTAATTGAACGTGCCAGCGGCACGCCGTTCACGGATGTCGTTCAGACGAGTATCCTGACACCCATGGGCCTGCTCGATACCGGCTTTACCGATGTACGAATTCCCATGCCAAACCGCAGTCGCCATTATACGTTTATTGATCTTTACAGCCGTGATGTCTTGCCGGCTTTGCAGGTACTGCCAACACTGGATCACAGTTACAACATGGGTGGTGGCAACATGTACTCGACGGCGAGCGACCTGGTCAAATTTGGTCAGCAGCTGATTGCGCCCGGCGTCCTGAGTGATGAGCTTCGTGGCGAGCTGGCAGCGACACATTTCACGTCAGGCGGTCAGCCCAGCATGTTCAGCGACGGCTGGGTAATGATCGGCTTGCAGTCGCAGCCGCGTTTTCTGATGGCAGGCGGCAGCTATCCGGGAACAATGTCGCTGCTGCTGGTCTTCCCGGAACTGCAGGTGGTGGCCGCAATGCTGACAAATACCTGGGGCAAGGATGGCCCGGACGTCATGGACAGACTGATCATGGGCTGGACCGAGCCTGAATTACTCGGCACACGCTAATTCACGGTGGTTTCAGCGCCAGCAGGCGTATACCCATGAATCAGCACGTAAAGCAATGGCGCGATTGAGCCGAGCATCAGTGTCGCCAGAAGCCACGGCCAGAACGTGATTCTGCGGCGCTGCGCATCGTCCCGAAGAAACAGCAGGACCAGGATGAGCGCGGCGGCCAGGTCCACGAATACCTGCCAGCCAGCTGAGCTCTCTACCAGCAACTGGAATATCCCGATGTATCCGACCTCAAGTAGTGCGACGAGCGTCACCCCGCCAAGAAGAAGCAAAAGCAGCAGCGATGCGATACGATAGGTGTTCATAGTAGATCTCCTGTAGCAAGTGCTACATATTAGCGAATTAATGTAGCGATTGCTACATACAAAATTTATGACCGACAAGAAACAGGCAATTCGCGCATCGATAGCGGCGCACCTGCTGGCAACGGGAATAAGCGGACATGGCATTCGCGCCCTGGCCAAGGCCGCTGATACCAGTGACCGTATGCTCATTTACTACTTCAGCAGCAAAGATGAGCTGTTACGGGAGTCGCTGATGATGATTGTCGATGGCTTATCGATCCAACTGGATCAGGAAGTCGGCGATACCAGGCAGAGCTGCACAGATTTGCTGGAAACACTCACCTTACTTTGCCAACGACCAGACTGGCGGCCGATGACCAGCCTCTGGTTTGAGATAGTTGGGCTGGCGGCCAGGGGCCAGGAGCCGTTTCAGAGTGTCGCCTGCGAAATCGCCGATGCGTTTATTGAGTGGATTGCACAACATCTGCCGGAGTCTGAAAAGAGCCGGGCCGCGGATCTTTTTGCTCACCTGGAGGGAAGAATGCTGCTGATGCTTATCGGGCGTAGATTATAGCGGCCAAAGAATTATGCCCCAGATGATGGCTGCCCCAATCAGGCTGAAAAGGACAGCGGCCGAGCCGATGTCTTTGGCGCGCCCGCTTAGCTCGTGATACTCCGGCCCTATGCGGTCAATGGCCACTTCAACGGCACTGTTCAGCATCTCCGTAATTAATACGATCAGAAGCGATGCGACCAGCAAAGCACGTTCAGCCGGCGTGACGTTAACAAGGATAATGACAGGGGCCAGCAAGGCAACAAGAATGACCTCCATCCGGAATGCCTCTTCAGAACGCCATAATGCCTTCAGGCCCTGCAAGGAAAAACGCGTGGCGTGTATCAGGCGCCTGACCCCTCTGGCCTGCGATTTCATACGGCTACCTCTGTGGTTGCTACCAAGGAATCTGCGCCGTGCTTCTGGGACACAGGTTCCGGGGCATGATAAACCAAAAATATTTAAAGTTCCCCTGGCGCTACAGAGTTGTATAAGATGGCCGATACCCCATGATGTGCTCATCCCTGGTCCATCGTAACCTGCAGTAAATGTTGAACCGAAGCCAATGAAATCCAGACTCTCTATCGTTGATAATCTCGCTCGGGTATCCAGCCCATCCCGTACGCATGTCAATGAAAAGGCCGGGTATTACCAGGGAAGTCGCTATCTGGAGTTCGAATCCCGCCGACTGTATTCTGCATTCCAGCCCATCTACAGCATTGCCCATAAACGTATTGTGGGACTTGAGGCCCTGGTACGAGCGATAGATGAGCATGGGGCTTCCATATCGCCAGTCGAGTTGTTCGGTAAGCGTCAGGGCGAGGCGGTCCATAATCTGGACCTGACCTGTCAGCAGGTTCACCTGCAGAATTTTCATGCGCTGGATCCGCCCGATGCATGGCTCTTCCTCAACGTCGACCCTGCCACATTGAGCCGCTGTGCCCGCTACACCACTTTTCTCTGTGATCTGCTGGTGGAATATGGCTACACACCAAATCGCGTAGTCATCGAGATTCTGGAGTCAAGCATTGAGGACGAAAGCGAGCTGGAGCAGACCATCGGGCAGTACAAGGATCTGGGCTTTTTGATCGCCATTGATGACTTTGGTGCCGGGCACTCCAACTTTGAACGTATCTGGCGTATACAGCCCGATATCGTGAAACTGGATCGTGGCATGTTAAAAAAGGCAGGTCAGGATGCAAGCGTCAAAGAGCTTTTGAAAGGCATCACCAGTATGTTGCACAACTGTAAGTGTCTGGTCCTGGCCGAAGGTGTGGAAACCACCGAGGAAGCGCTGGCCGCAATGGATGCGCAGGTCGACCTGATTCAGGGATATTACTTCGCACGACCCTTTTTGTTGTCCGAGTCTATCGCGACACGTCGTGGTCTGTGGAAAGAGCTTTACAACGAATTCGATGAACTGAACCTGTATATCCAGGAGCGCAAGCGAGACAGCCTGGAGCCTTACCGCAATCGATTGGTGGCATTAACGGTCGGTGCACAAAAGAAAAACCTGCTGGAAGACATCGCGCAGCTGATGTTCAAACTGCCGCACACTATTCGCCTGTACCAGCTGGCGCTGGATGGTGAACAGTGTCACGCCAATATCAACAGCCCGACCATTCAGATCGAAGGCCGGGATAGACTGCACGCGCTGGCGAATGCGCAGGGAGCGAGCTGGAAGCGCCGCGACTACTACGTCAACGCCGTCAATAACCCTGGCAATGTGCAGATGACCCAACCCTACTTCTCTGTTTCTGATGGTACTTTGTGTATCACGCTCTCAGTGCTCACCCGGCTGAACGGTGAAGACTTTATTGTGTGTTGCGATATCCTGCCTGGCGATTGAAATTCCCGACTTAAGATCACCCCCAAATAAATCTTTTTTTGTGATTGCCGCGTAATTACCTGCAAACCGACTCAACGGGCGATAATCATGCTGGGTAAATTTATTCTGGGTGTATCTTCTCTGATCTTTGTTGCCTATGGACTGGTCAGTCTGATCAGCCCTGCTGTGCCAGCCGGCTTTGCGGGGCTGGTCATGACCAATGGCAATGCCTATGCAGAAATTGGGTCCATGTATGGGGGCTTGCAGACTGGCGTGGGGCTGTATTGCCTGCTGGCCATTCTTAACAGGGAATACTACCGCGGAGGTCTTGCCGTGCTTGTCATCGGCATCGGCATGCTGGCCTGTGCGAGACTGATTTCCGCGCTTGCCACCAATGATCCATTGACCTTCTATACCTGGGGGGCGCTGGGGTACGAAGCGGTCACGGTATTGATAGCGGCTATAGCCTTGCGACAATCTTACCAAGCCCGACTGGCGACATGAGTGCGGCAAGACTGCTGTCGGCGTTTATTTGGAGCAGACAGCACGCATACTGCGCGGGTCAGGTATCGCCCACTTCTGCGCCGAGTTTCGCCAGTGCGCTCTGAATCTGCGTCAGCACCTCGGCGCTGCTCTTGCCCTGTTTCATACCTTCCGATTGTGCGGTCAGCAGTAGACGGGCGTCATCGTCCCATCGGCGCAGAATCTCGATTTTCTGGTCTTTGCTGAAGTTGTCTGAGGATAAAACATCAGCAGGTGTATCAAAGTTGCACGCCGGGTCTTTCAGGATTTCGTCTAGATTGTTCATGATAAGTCTGACCTCCCTGCGAATTAGGTAGAACGCGGTTCTGGCGTCCGAGGGTGACTTTAAATGAATGTTTTAACCTCTGTTTTACAGCAATAGCGCCGCTCATGCCACCCAAAGGCCGGACAGAGATCCAGTCAGTGTAGCTTGAAAGGCACCAAAACAGGGCGGTGCAGCAGGTAACGCTGCACCTAAACAGGGCTCTGGTCGGAGCCTTCAGGCGGGGTGTCAGACCGCAAACCGCGCAACGCCTGACCTTGCGTTCGTGGCTGGGTTGGCATTGTTGATGCATGATCTAAAGCCAGCACATACCTGACAACAATAATCAAATGCGGGACGTCGAATTATGCGTGGACGAAAATCTAGTGCTCGTCGATATCTGTTTACCCTTGTTGTAGTCATTCTGGGCCTTGGACCCGAGACCACCCTGGCGCAATCACCCAATGCGTTCGGTGTACCCACCGAGTCAGTTCCGTCACCCTCTGCCATGGTTTCAGCCGTACCAGGTTCACGCGCACAGGGTTGGCTGGCGCAGGGCCGATCAGAAGTTCTGGCGCGTCACGGCATGGTTGCCACCAGTGATCCGCTGGCATCTCAGGCTGGACTGGAGATCTTGATGCAGGGCGGCAACGCGATAGATGCTGCCGTCGCGGCCAGTGCTGTGCTCGATGTCACCTCGCCCAATGACACCAGTATCGGTGGCGATCTGTTTGCGCTGATCTGGATTGCCAGTGAGCAAAAGCTGTATGGTATCAGTGCGGCCGGCTGGGCGCCCGAAGGATGGACCCCCGAATTTTTCGCCAACACGCTGGACGTTGATCGCGTGCCAAATCGTGGTGTGAATGGTGCAACGGTGCCAGGTGCCATAGCTGGCTATGAAGCCATGTTGCAACGGTTTGGTCGCTTTGGGTTGCGAGAGGCCCTTGAGCGTGCAGCAACTATTGCTGAGGAAGGCTGGGCGCTCAGTGAGCGTCGCCATGCAGATTTATTGAGCTCACTTGATCGCATCAATAGCGATCCAGAGACGGTTGCAACCTTTCTGGTAGATGGCCAACCACCACCCCTTTACAGCATTATTCGTAATCCTGGGCTGGCACAGGCCTTACGTCTGATTCAGGAGCAGGGAGCCGATGCCTTTTACCGCGGACCGATCGCTGAAGCGATTGTTTCGAAAGTTCAAGCGGGTGGCGGCGTAATGACGCTGGAGGATCTCGCAGAATTTCAGCCGGAGTGGGTGGAACCGGTGACCACCAATTACCGTGGCTACAATGTGCACCAGTTGCCACCCCCAGGCCAGGGTTTTGCGGCATTGCAAATGCTTAATCTGCTGGAGGTCTGTGCTCCCGTACATGATGTGCGCCTGGCCGAACTTGGGCCCGCCAATCCCGACTACTGGCATTTCATGGTCGAGGCGAAAAAAATCGCCTATTCTGATCTGCTTGCCTATAACGCTGATCCGGATTTTGTAGACATTCCACTGGATCGACTGCTTTCCAAAAGCTATGCCGCCGATCAGTGCGAGCGTATCGACATGGATAGTGCCACGCCGCCCGCGACCACTGGCGGTCTGGATGGGGGTACCATCTACATGAGCACGGCTGATCGCTGGGGCAACATGGTGTCCCTGGTGCACAGCGTTTTTTCCGTTTACGGCAGTGGCGCGACGGTGGCCCCGTATGGCTTTATTCTGCATAACCGCGGATCCGGCTTTTCTCTGGTCGAGGGTCACCCCAATCAGGTTGCTCCGCGCAAGCGGCCATTTCATAGCATCATGGCGGGATTTGTCACACAGGGTGGTCAGGCTGTCATGGCCTTTGGCAACATGGGCGGCAGCGTGCAGCCAAAGAGTCATGTTCAGCACCTGGTAAACATGATTGATCATGGTATGAATGTGCAGATGACGACTGATGCTGCGCGGTTTACGCACAATCAGAACCAGAATGTGCTGTCACTGGAACAGGAGCTTTACAACCTGGTGGGCAATGCTTTACGTGGCAAGGGGCATGAATTGCGTGTTGTTGATGGCAGTGCTGTGGGCGGCTACAACGCCATTTTGTTTACGCCATTGCCTGGCTCAATGCCGCCAGCATCAGATGATCTACTGACACCGGTCAATGGTGTGTATCGTGCCGGTTCGGATCACCGCAAGGATGGTCAGGCGGTCGGCTGGTAAGGTGAGCGCTGGACGATTCCCAAAGCTGGTGGGAAGGCGTCCAGCACACCATAGTGAAACGCAACAGCTGTCGCCATGGATCGGTTGCAGACACCCAGTTTGCGATAGATATCCTTTACGTAGCCATCAACTGTGTGAGGGCTGAGCGACAGCGTTCTGGCAATTTTTTTGTTGCTGTTGCCCTGCGCCAGTTCGCGCAGAACCTCTTGCTCGCGAATCGTAAGTGGCAAGGATTGCGGGTTCGATCTGTGACCGTTCTGGGAGTTGGAGAGCATTTTTCTGACCACGTTATCGGCGTTGATTGACAGTGATTGTCCGCCCTGAACCGGGGGGTGACAAATGAAAAAACGCCGTGTTTCGGGTTAGATTTTCTTATCCGTCCATTCCCTGGCAATGATCTTGCCAACCCACTCGTAGAATGCCGTTATGACCTCATCGTCCGCATGGTCGCTGCGATAGGCCAGGAAACACTCGCCGTGTCGGGTTACCCTGTCAGACAGGGGAAGCACCAGAGTGTTATCTGTGCTCATGAATTGGTAGGACGTCGGCAGGTAGCCCATGGCCACGCCAATATCATTCTTCACGGCGGTAATGCTGGCCTCCACCGTGCTGACAACCAGCTCGTCGGATGTGTCAGTCCTGGCGTTCCATTGCGTCTGCCAGCGTGGCCATTGGTACGAATCACCCGATATTTTGATTAATCGACAGCCATTAAAATTGCCCTTCAGTATTCCAGGATGTTGCTCAAGATAGGCGCGGCTGCAGATTGGTGTCAGCGAAATGCGTACCAGTGGTTGATAGGTTAGTCCTGGCTCGTTACCGCACTCATGTCGAATCGCTACGGTTGTTTCTGATTGTTCAAAATCGATACGGGATACATCTGAATCGATCTGAATATTCAGTTCTGGAAAGCGTGTCTGAAACTCATGAATATTCGGAAACAGCAGCAGGCTGGCAATATTGGGCAGCGTGTTGACCACAAAACGACGTTTCTTTTTCTGCTTGCGAACCGCCAGTGTGGCGCTGTCAATCAGGTCCAGGCCGCGCTTGACGTGCAGATAATAGCGCTTGCCCTCGGCAGTCAGTGAGATCTTGCGGTTCTCACGTTTGAACAGCGTGATGCCAAGGTATTCCTCAAGCGCCCTGATCTGATGGCTGACTGCCGGCGGTGACACGAACAGTTCGTCGGCCGCATCCTTGAAGCTGAGGCGGCGGGCTGCAGTTTCGAATACGCGGATCAGATTAAGCGAGGGTAGTCGTTGATTAGACATTAAATAGTGCTGCCCTGGGTCAATCAGCCAGGCAGACTTCATTCTGGAAAGCGCCATCGGCTTTTTACAAGATTGATACTACCAGCGCTTTTTATATGCGTCATCAATTATTAGCGAGAGCGGGAGTGTACCCGTGCAATAAGAGTGACTGAATGAGCCTGCTCAACAATCGGCATTGTAATTCTTGACGTACACATTGCAGCAGCTCATATTTAGGCTATCCAGTTTAAATAATGTGTAATTCAGGCCGATACACTGGACCTATGCATAATATATCTTCGTCATATTGGTGACGTTTTGTGAATATTCCTAGAGATTCTGTCAGGGCTATATTTTGTTCAGGTGTGCTAGTCGCTGTCGTAGCGCTTGCGTCAACGGTTCAGGCGCAGCGGCCCAATCCACAGGCCGAGACAATCGAACTGGCAATCGTTGGGCCTATGGTGGGCACGAGCTTTTCGATCGGCATGCAATTCAGGGCCGGCGTCCATGCTGCCCTGGAAACGCTTGACGGTGGCACATTGCTGGGGCGACCGGTACGCGTGTCTGAACATGATGACAGCTGCATCAGAATTATCGCAGAGCGGGTTGCTCAAAGCCTGGTTCAGAATCCTCCCCACGTCGTAATTGGACACTCATGTTCGGCCACCACGGTTGTATCTGCGCCAATTTATGCACGTCATGGTGTCTTGCAGATCACACCATCATCGACGGCGCCTCTGGTTACCGAAATGGGAATTAACAGTGTTTTTCGGATGATCGGTCGCGATGATCTGCAAGGAGAGATGGCAGCAGAAAAACTGGCTCGCGATTACGGCGACCGGCGAATTGGTATATTACGCTACCAAAGTGATTATTCAATGGGGTTAACCCAGAGTGCGATCGAAGGTCTGGTCAGTCGCGGCGTGCGCCCGGCTTTCGTGCTGCAAAGTTCAGCCTCGGCAACATCCTATCTGGACGAGATCATGGAACTGATAGATAACCAGGTGGACGTTGTCTATCTGGTCGGTGGCGCGTTGGACAGTGGTGTGTTTGTGCGCCAGGCGCGGCAGATGGCAGCACCGTTTGACATCGTCAGCAGTGACACGCTGGTCTCTCCGATCTATACAGAAACTGCCGGGCCTGCGGGTGATGGTGTTGCGTTCACTTTCCCGTCCGAAGCGGCCAGACAAATTGACAACGACCTTTCACGGGCAGCGAACGCGGCAATACGTGCACAGGGGATGGAACCGGATGGTTATACCCTGCTCGCGTATGCAGCCACAGAAATCTGGTTCGAGGGTGTTCGGCGTGCAGGCAGCGTCGAAACAGCTGCGGTGGCTGCTGCAATTCGGTCGGCGCCACTTGATACCGTGCTCGGTCGCATCAGTTTTGACGACAAGGGGGACATACAGACCGAATACTCGCCATTCTCCTGGTATGTCTGGCAGGATGGGCAACGTGTCGCCGTCGACTGACAATCAGGCCGCGTCGGACGGTGCCTCAAAGTCAAGGGGCGGATTTCGAGGACTGGGAATCCGCAACAGCTTCCTGGTCGGTTTTGGGGCGATGGCCTTATTCATGGTTGTTGTGATGATCACGGCACTTGGTACAAGTGCTGGCATGTCGCGCAGTGTGACACATATTCTCGACGATCAGTTGCCTGTGACGCTTGCAACATTCCGGGCAGCCCGTGCTGCAGATGCACTGGCGGCCAGCGGCACGTCCCTGATAGGTGTGCGCTCTGGCACAGACCGCGAGCTCGCATTTGATCGTGTTGCGTCGGCACAGCAGGTGCTTGATGAGGCACTCGAAGAGTTAACGGCGTTGACTGATCCGCTTGATGTGTCAGATATTGTAAGACACGTCGCAGAACTTAATCAGAATCTGGACAGCTTGCGAACGCTGGTTGATGAACGATTATTATTGATCGAAGCCCAACAGCGTGCACGCACTGAATTGATCACTGATCTGCAGGCGTTTCAACAAGAGCTGACCTTCAGGGTTCGTATTCTGGAGGCCGACAGCGATGTCATCAATGCATTGATGCAACGCCCGGCGCCGCCCGTTGAACAGATTGCCCGCATGTCGGGAAATACGGTTCCGTTAATCCCATTATCCCGCTTCTATGCCGAGGTAGAGTCAATAGGTGGCCGACTGATGGCATCCACGCAGGATCCGACCCTAACTTCTCTGGCGGTCACAGAACAGATTATCAATCACAGACTGCAGGTGGCCAGCGAAACTCTTGAAAAGCTTCCACCAAATGTAACAGGTGCATTGAACAGACATTTTATCGAACTTCGGGCTTCGAGCCTTTCACCCGATGGTCTGATAGGTCTGCGAGAGCGCGAACTGAGTCTGTTGGCCGATGGCGCCATGTTGAATAATTTAAATCAACAAATTATCGCTCGTGTTGATCTTGCAATTACTGAGCTGGTCAACAATCGGTTGTCCCAGATAGATCAGGCCGCGGAGTTGGCTTCATCCGCCAACCGCAGGTCTCAACTGTGGTTACTGACTGTCACAGTGGCTGGCCTATCGGGGCTTATCGCATTCTTTTATCTGCATGTGTTGCGCCATCTGGTTCCCCGACTGACAGGCCTGAGTGAAACTTTACTTGAACTTTCCGCGGGCCGTTACGATGTGCCCATGCCCGAAGAAGGTAACGACGAGCTCGGACGGCTGGGCAGTGCCGTGCATCAGTTCCGTCACATGGCACTGGAGGCTAACCGGCGGGAAGAGGAGTTGCAGGTCAGCAAGCGCAAAGCTGAGGATGCCGTAAAAGCACTGGAACAAAAGGCACGAGAGCTGGAGCAGGTAAACAATCGACTGGAAACCCTGTCATTGTCTGATGGTTTGACCGGGCTGGCCAATCGACGTCGTTTTGACGAGGTGCTGGCTGCCGAGTGGGCGCGATCTACCCGCACGACTCAGCCGATGTCAGTGCTCATGCTGGATGTGGACTTCTTCAAACCGTATAACGATCACTACGGGCACCAACAGGGGGATGACTGTCTGCGTCGCATTGCCGGTGTCTTAAAGACGCGGATTCATCGCGTGACGGATCTGGCGGCACGCTATGGGGGTGAGGAGTTCAGCATTATTCTGTCATCCTGCACTGAGGAGAACGCAGCGCGAATTGCCGAACAGATGCGGATGGAAGTGGAATCACTTCAGATCCCTCACAGCCATACTGAGGCTGGAATAGTGACCATCAGTATCGGGGTGGCAACGCAGGTTCCACAAGCGGGTGTTGCTGCAGCTGAGTTACTGCGGCATGCAGATATTGCTTTGTATAATGCCAAGCACCAGGGGCGCAACAAAGTGGTCTGTGCGGTCCATCAGGTTGAATGTTGATCTGGGCATTTCACCACGACAGGCGCGCTGCTACACACGTCTCATCGGCGTGCAAGGAAAACGACCAGCCATTTCTTTCACACAGTCGCTCCACGATACCCAGACCCAGACCATAGCCTTGCGGCGAGGATGATTCCACCGACACTTCAGGCGTTTCGTCCTCCCTGCTTAGCTGATTGGTGACGAAGAGCTCACAGTCTTTAATCAGAATCCTGATGGGACCTTGTCCGTCCCGTGTGTTCTCAAATGCATTTCGCACAAGATTATTGACCGCGATGGAAAACGCCTGCGGATGTCCGGTGACGAGCGGGTTTGCCATTTCGTCCAGAACCACATCAACACTCTTGCCCCTGAGCAGATAATGCTGCTGGTCGATCGCCTGATTTACCAGTGGTGTGACCGCGAACTGCTCCTCATACAAGCCGTCGTCGGTCTCGCGTGCCAGACAAAGGAACATTTCGATCGTTGCATTCATATCGCGCGTTGCACGTCTCACTCTATCCAGTGCTTTTACATCGTTTGCAGGCAGACTACTTTGTTCCAGCAGCTCAAGCGCACCAGCAATAACTGTAATCGGAGTGCGCAACTCATGACTGGCTGAGCTGGTAAAATATCTTTCCCGCTCAACGAAAGCGCTGATACGTTCAAGCGTTCGTTCCAGGGTTCGGGCGAGCACACCGACCTCATCATCGCCAAATCGGGCAGAGGCGATGCGTTTATGATCTTCAGCCGAAAGTTTTTCCGGGTCAATCTCTGCGACCACGTCAGCGAGTTGCACAACGGGTGCGACCGCTCTGCGCATGACAAACACGCCCAGCCCAAATCCAAGCACGCCGAGTGTGCCCACAACACCGGTGATCACAAGCAGCCACCACCAATCCTCGGATGACGCGGCCTCGATGCCGGCCACGTCAAAAACCACGAAGGCATTGCGCTGTTCGGTATCGACGGGGATGACAGCGACATGCAGCTGTTCGGCTGGAAACTCGTGCAAACCAGCCTCAGGGTTTGAGTGTGCCCATTCGTGCAGCGCTGCCGGTAAACTGGCGATGTTGTCGTAGCTGCGGAGGTTGCTTGTCAGCGCAGGATAACTTTCGGCGGCGCGCTGCAGCTGCCGCGTCATGACACGATCTTCACTCAATCTGATGGCCGAAAAAAAAGCGAGTCCCCAGACCACACTGAGTACGGCCACACAGAGGGCAAAGGCGATGGCGACACGCTGGCGTAAACTGTAATGGTACATTAAGGCGTGTCCTCTGCTATCCGGTAGCCGATGCGATGCACGGTGTGAATCAGCGGGCTGTCAAAGGGCCTGTCGACAGCCTGTCGCAGTTTGTACATATGCGAGCGAAGTGCATCGCCGTCGGGGCGCTCATCTGCCCATAACAGTGTTTCGAGATCATCGCGGGCGACTACCGATGGAGCCTGTTCCATCAGCCTTTGCAGAAGCCTCATACCGGCTGGCGTCAGATCAATCTGACGCCCTGCGCGAGACACCTGCAGCGTGGAGCGGTTCAGTGTCAGGTCCCCGACTGTCAACAGGCTGGCAGGTTTTCCGTGACTTCGTTTGTACAGTGCCTGGAGTCGCGCGTGCAGCTCCTGCAATGCAAAAGGTTTAACCAGGTAATCATCAGCGCCCGCCTTGAAGCCCTCAAGCTTGTCGTCGAGTGTGTCTCTGGCGGTGAGCATGAGTATGGGTATTTGCGCGTCTGCATCTGCCCGCAGTTTCCGGCAAAAGCTCAGGCCATCCATACCTGGCAGCATCAGGTCAAGAACAATGATGTCAAATGGATGCGTGAGGGCCAGGTGCATCGCGCTAATGCCGTCATAGGCAAAGTCCATGACGTAGCTGTGCTTATCGAGATACTCGGCGATATTCTCGCAAATATCGCGGTTGTCTTCGACTATCAGCACTCTGATCGGCGCTGCACCTAGCGGATCTCCCATTGCGTTGCTCCTTTACCAGGCGTAGTCCAGACGCAGACCGATGAGCGGTTCAGCTTCACTGTCGTCTGCAACCTCAATGCCCCGGCGATAATCAAACTCGGCATCGTCGCTGGACGATGCTGCTGTTACGTTGATGACATCGAGAAAGGCAGTGATGTCTATTGGACCAAATGCACGGCGATAGTCAACACGAATATTCAGTAACCCCGAACCGCTTTTTCGACCTACATTGCGCTCCGTAATCTCTTTTGAGTAGCGTACAGGCTGCCCGGCAGGTAATACATCGGAGTGCACGATAAACCTGTCGTCTGGTCGTCCGGAAAGATACTTGTAGCGTCCGGCGACTTTCCAGCGATCGCTGATTTCCCAGGTCAGGCCAAGGGTTGCAACATGTTCGCGATTGAATTCGTCGACCACATCGCCCCGACCGTCTTTGCGGTCGAGGACAGCATCGTTGTACGAATATGTAGCGGAAGCATAGATGCCTTCGCGAAGAGTGCCATTGGCCACGATGTCGACACCGTAAGATGTGCCATCACCCAGGTTGGCAAACGTACCGTTGGCTCGATCCAGATCTACCACCAGTCGATCGAGTTTTTGATAATAGGCCTCTGTCAGCACTGACCAGTTGCTGTCGGGGAAAATCTCGAAACCGATACTGCTGTGCGTGATTTCTTCGTTTTTTAGATTGTTAGATGTGTTCGCGGCAAGCTCCAGGTACCGTGGCGACTGATGAAACAGTCCTGCTGTTGCGAAATAGCGAACCGAGTTGTCTGGTCGCCAATTGATACTGAGTCTTGGCGATGCGAAACTTTCATCTGCGAAGCCATCGCGTTCCAACCTCAGACCAGTGCGAATATCCCAGTCCCCGTGCTCAAAAACCTGTTCGATGTAGCCCGCAAAATTCGTTTCTTTTTGACGCAGTGACGAGTTGATATTTCCGGGCGTCAGAACGATGTATTTTTGATCAGGGTCGGGTCTGAAGTCGTCATCGTCGTAAACAAATCGAATCCAGTCGCCGTCGAGAACAGTCTGGTAATCCAGTTTAACCTGTGTTGCCCGTACACCTGCGCTGAACACGCCCCATTGATTGATTGTCTCGAAATCGCTTCGCCAGCCCATCTCTGTTTCATTTTCACCGATAGTGATGATGTCTTCCCGCACAGGAAAACTGGACGCGGGTGATCCCTCGGGCACCAGATCAGGAAAAGATTCGCCTTCTGAGCTGATCTTGTCGCTTCGGCGGAAATACACTTTGTTGGTCCAGACCGACTGCTGGCCAATCAAGGATCGTAATGTCAGTCCGTACAGATCACTGTCCTGTTCCGAATCCTGAAGCGCAACATCTTCGAAATTGGGCGATGCCGCAACATGCGTCACATCGCGGGTGTAGTCTTCATGGGTATCAATCAGCAGCACCTCCAAGGTGTTGTCCGGATTGAGGGGAATCACTGACTTTACCAGCACATCTCTAAGCACAGGGTCGCCAATGTCGAGTTCTTCGATGGTTTTAAAAAACGATCCGAAGTCCAGGCGTCTGGCCGAAACCAGCAAGGTTGAATCTTCAGTGAAGCCAGCGGGACCGTCGTAGCCAACTTCATAACCCGCAAGATCAAGTCGCAGACTCGCTGACGGGCTGGGGTTGCCATCGGCAACTTCAAGTCTTAGCAGTGAGGCCGCCCGCCCCCCGTAAGCCGCGCTCCATCCGCCGGGCGAAAACTCTGCACCGCTGATTACATTGGGCGCAAAGATCGAGAAACGGCCGCCGCCTCCCACGTCTTCTTCCTCACCCAGCGTTGCATCAAAATGGATCGCTTTGTCAAAAGGCAGGTCATCCACAAATAACAGATTGTCCCGTGGACCTCGACCGCGCACGCTGAATGCGGCGAATTCACTGGCAGACGCCAGACCAGGTAATCCATCCAGTGATAGCAGCGGATCTGCGCCACCACCCACGGCGCTACGTAGCGCTTCTCTATCCAGATAGGTACTGCTGGCTGACGCAAATGCATCCGCCTGTCGTCCCTGCACCACGACCTCCTGAATTGCAGCTGCCGCTCTGAGTTCGAAGTCAATTCGGGTGTTCTTGCGCGTCACAACTCGCACACTTGGTTCATATGCAGACACAAACCCTTCTTTCGCAAGACTGACTGAGTAGAGGCCGGGGTCAAGCTGTTCGATGACGGTACGGCCTTGAGCGTCAGTTTCGACTGATCGTGTAGACCCGGTTTCTCTTTCGGTAATCGTAAGTTGAACAGTCGGAATAGGTCGCTCAGTTATCAGGTCGGTGACCGCTATGGTCAGCGCACCAGGTGCCTCTGCAGCGAAGGATATAAGTGGAAAGCTGATCAGGATTGCCGTCAGAAACGACCACAACACTCGTCTAAAATACCTGCGCGGACCGCTCAATTGCCTGCTCATATTGCTGTGCCTCCAGTAATCTACCGTGTCTTTTTGATAAACAAGGGGAGCTTAGCAATGCAGATGTGACTGAAATGTCGCTGAATAGTAATTAAATCACCACCAATGCGGAAAATATTCTCCAGCTAAATGAGGCAAGTTTTTTGCCGACTGGCCGGCGGAAAATTGCAATTAATTGCAATTTCCCTGTATCCCCCGTCCCGCATTGCGATACCTTCGATTCTAAAATGTCTAAAGCCGTTTGGCTGGTTACGCAGTGATCAGGTCCTAAAGCTCGTCCTGGTCTTACCAACAAACAGAATAAAAACAGATACTGTGTCCTGACGAGCAATACTATGACCCATCAATACCGCTACCGTTTAGCTGCCAGCCTTTGTGTCACCAAGCTTTGTGCGCTGCTTCTTGGTGCCAGTGCGCATGCCCAGCCATCCGTCCCCCAACTGCCACGACTGGACCAGGATCAGGTCGATATCGACCTGGACGGTTTTCTTGACGAAGCCGTCTGGAATGACCTGCCCTATGTGGACGGCATGCGGGTGATCAACCCCGATACGCTGGCGGAAGTGCCCTATGAAACGCATGTTCGCGCTTTTTATACCGAGCAGGGTATCTATGTTGGCGCCATGAATTTTCAACCAGCGGACACGCTGGTGGCGCGTATGACTTCCCGCGACACTCAGCTGGACCGGGACGGTTTTGTGGTTGGTCTTGATCCGTCGGGCGAGGGCCTGTACGGCTACTTCCTGCGTATCAATCTGGGCGACTCCATGACCGACGGTACCATCCTGCCGGAGCGTCAATTGAACATGCAATGGGACGGTTCCTGGAATGCCCGCACCCAGGCGCTCGAAAATGGCTGGAGCGTGGAATACTTCATCCCCTGGGCCATGATGCCATTGCCCCAATCGCCGGACGGCTCCCGGCAGATCGGCTTTTATTATGAGCGCCAGGTGGGTCATCTCGGCGGCGAGACCTGGTCTTCGCCGCCGCTGCCTCGGACAGTAAATCAATACCTGTCGGCGTTCGAGCGGTATGAACTAGAGGATATCGAGCCACGACGCCAGTTGACCTTCTACCCGTTCGCGGCAGCCAGCTTCGACGGTCTGCGTGATGACCTGGACTCGAAAGTTGGCACCGACATCTACTGGAGGCCCACCAGCAACACGCTGTTGTCTGCCACTCTCAACCCAGACTTTGGCACCGTTGAGTCCGATGACGTGGTGGTCAACCTGACGGCGTTTGAAACCTTCTTCCCGGAGAAACGTACGTTTTTCCTGGAAGGTCAGGACATCTTCAATACCCATCCGCGCTCCAGTGGTGGTGGCGGGCCAGGTGGTCCGATCCAGATTCTCAACACCCGGCGTATTGGTGGTGCTGCCGGTTTCGATATTCCCGGCAATGTGACTGTTCTGCCAACCGATGTCAGTCGGCCCACTGAGCTGCTGGGCGCAGTCAAATATACAGGTCAGATCGGAAAGTGGCAGTACGGTACCCTGTTTGCTGCAGAGGATGATCCCACAATCCCGGGCACCCTGCCTGACGGCACGCCAGTTACCGTGCAGTCGAAAGGTCGTGATTTTGGTGTGGCGCGCCTGCTGTACGAAGATACAACCGGGGGAGGACGTCGCGCGATTGGCTGGATGGGCACCACGGTAGAACATCCCGATATTGACTCGGTCGTCAATGCCGTGGACATGCACTATTTTTCCCGCGACAACCGCTGGATTGTCGACACTCAGTTCATGCACAGTGACACCAGCGGCGTTACTGGCGTGGGGTTTCTGGGTGATCTCAGCTATCGTCCGGAACGCGGCAAACAGCATAGCCTTACTGCCACCTGGATTGATGACAAGCTCGATATCAATGAACTTGGTTTTCTGACCCGAAATGATCAGATGAACCTTTCCTACAGCTATTTTGTCAACGAGTCCAATATCCCCGGCCTTCGCAACCGCACAACGGGTTTAATCGCCACCAATGAATGGAACACCGATGGTCTGCCAGTAAGACTTCGTGCCGCACTGCAACGTGGTTATACGTTTCAGGACAATAACAGCCTGAATCTGTCGCTGCTGTATTTTCCGGCGCGATACGACGATCGCCTGGGCCGCGGGACCGGGGCATTCCAGTTGCCTGTTCGCTACGGGGCGGGTGTCAGCTATGAAACCGATCGTGCGCAGTCGCTTTCCTACAATTTGGGCCTGAACGTAGATCCCGAGGATCTTGGCTCCACGCAAGTGCAAGGCCGAGCCGGTGTCGCATGGCGGCCCGTGGACCGCTTCTCCGTTGACCTGAGCCTGAGCTACACAGACCGCGAAGCGCTGCTGGTGCACCGCGGTGCAGGTCAGTACACCAGCTTTGAGGCGCACCAGTGGGCGCCAAGACTGGAGGTGGATTACTTCATCACGGCCAAGCAGCAAATACGCATCAGCACTCAGTGGACAGCGTTGAAGGCGTTTGAAGACCGCTTTTACCGGGTCAATACAGAGAGGAACGGACCACTAATACCGACTGCCAACCCGGATAACCAGCCCGATGATTTCGTGATCTCCAGGCTGACCTTCCAGGCGCGCTATCGCTGGGAAATCGCGCCGCTGTCTGATCTGTTTATCGTCTACACACGTGGCTCCAACCTGCCGCGCAACAGCCTGTTCGAGTTCCAGGAACTGTTCGAGCAGTCATGGAATGACCGGATCGTGGACCAGTTTGTGATCAAGTTGCGTTATCGGCTGGGGTCGTGAAAGCGTGCACGTAGCCTTCTGGTATGTTGCTTGATAATTGACTGAACGGTTATAGTTGGGCTTGACAATAGCAGACCTTTCAGGAGGTTCTCATGGGAAGTCCGGAGGCTGGATCGCAACACAGTTCCTATCAGTTTGTTCCTGCTGGTGGTGCGGGTGACAAACGTATCGGTGATCGTCTTTTCTATTCAGTTATTTCTATTGCACTCTTTTTGATGGTTTTGTTGGGTTTCTGGCCTAGTTACTTTTCCCTGATTTTTGGCGCTCCGGTTGCCCGGCCTTTAGTCATGCATGCACACGGTGCGATTTTCACGGGGTGGATGGCATTGTTGTTGCTGCAGGTGTACCTGATTGCCAGAGGACGTGTGAAAGCCCACCGGCGTGTTGGAAAGGTGGGTATCGCTTATGGGGTGGTCGTGCTGTGTCTGGGAGTGGTGGTCAGTTTTGCAGCGCCTGCCATGCATGTACAATCCGGCAACTGGCCTCTGGATCAGGCGGCCGGGTTTATGATTCTGCCACTGGGCGACATGGTGCTGTTTGCCGGCCTTTTCGGTGCGGCGGTCAGACTGAGACACAGACGTGAGGCACACAAGCGTCTGATGCTGGCGGCGACAATCGCGCTGGTCTTTGCAGCTGTCGCACGGATGGAGATTCAGGCGCCCTGGTTGTTTTTCCTGGTGTGGGTATCGCCGTTGTTGGCGGGTATGGCCTACGATCTGTATCGCAATAGTCGCATTCATCCGGCCTATTTGATCAGTTTTGCGATGTTCGCCGTGGCTTTCCCACGTATATTTCTTCAGGAGTCCGAGCTTTGGCTGGGATTGGCGCGGCCCATGCTGTCGGCATTTCTTTGATGACCACAAAGCCCGTCACTTATACCGGCCAAAATACCGATGCTTGAAGTGTATTGTCTTGAAAAGCAGGGGAATTTTCTCAGAAAGTTCCCAAAAAGATGGTGGGCCCACCTGGACTCGAACCAGGGACCAACGGATTATGAGTCAGATTATGTCAATAACCACCAACAGCCATCAGCAGTAAAATACTTTAAAAAACATTTATTTATATAAATATTGCTGTTGAGCATTATTGGCCAGAATTGGCCATTTTTGACAGCAAGTGTCCCTGTAGTGTCCCTGAAAAATCCCTCCGCACAACGCTAAAAGCTAATAATGATGCAGCACTAAAAGCTAATTTTGGTGCGCAGGTTCTGCGCTCTGACTGTTCCTGAGTCAGCCAAATAGGCTGAAAACTGCGCCATTGACTGAATTATGTCAGTAAAATTGTGTTGAATATTTATCGTGGTATTATATAAGACTATGACAGATAAGTATTTATAGGATTGAAAATGATTTAATAATGTCGTATATTTGCACAATATGAATGTCGTATTTTTGGAGGACTGCTAGCCATGCCACAGTCTAATACATTGGAAAGCAAGGTGGCCTACCGCATTAAACGTCGTAGGGACAGCATTTTCATGCGGGAAGATTTTGAGGACTTGGGGGGATATGACCAAGTCGGGCGCGTTTTGCGAGGCCTTGTCAAAGACGGCCTGATTATCAAGGCAGGCTACGGCTTGTATGTGCGTGCCAAGAAGTCGTCCTTGTCTGGGAAAACTATCCCTGAGATTGGGCTTCAGGAAATTGCAAGCACAGCCTTATCTCGCCTTGGGGTGAAAACAGCGCCCACAATTGGCGAGAAAGAATATAACCAAGGCCTTACAACACAGGTGCCTAGTGGCCGCCAAGTGAAAATAGTTAAAGGAAGATGCTCAAGAAAGATTGGATATGACGGGAAATACATACGTTATGAAACAGCCTCCTGATAAAGGAGTGATACAAGAGGCCGCTGCGGAAACAGGTATTCCCAGCGCCTTCATTGAAAAAGATTGGTATGCCATTCAAGCGCTAAGTGCGGTCGCTGCAATGCGGCTTCCCTACGACGCGGTGCCAGTTTTTGCTGGCGGTACCAGTCTTTCCAAGGGACACGGACTCATTCGGCGGTTTTCTGAAGATTTGGATTTCAAAGTTGTTACGCCAACTTCATTGACACGGGGACAAAGGCGCGATATCAGGGAAGCTGTCTTGAGCGTATTTGAGGGTCTGAGCGGTATAAAGCTGGAGAGAGAGTCTGTTGTATCCAGAGATGGCAGCAGCATTTTCAGCTTCAATCTTACCTATCCCCTTACACAGGATAGGCATTCTTCACTGCGACAGCACTTGCTCATTGAGATGAGCTTCAAGCCGCCAGCACTTCCGCCAGAGCAGCGGCCTCTACGCTCGTTCATTACGGAAATTTCTGGCACTGAGCCTGATGCCCATATTGCATGTGTGTCGCCCCTAGAAACGTCTGCTGACAAGCTGAGCGCTTTAATCTGGCGGGTGCTGAGTAAAGACAGGACGCAACCTGTTGGCTCGCCAAAGAACGAACCAGCGATGATAAGGCACCTGCATGACCTTTGTGCGCTGAGCCCATATGCGGAGGCCAGCGGCGAGTTTGCAGGGCTGGTATTTGCCAACTACGAGAGCGACAAAAAACGTGGTGGCCTAGCAGGCCAGTACGAGCTGCTAGATGCCGCCCAAAAAGCCAGAGAAAAACTGGCAAACGACAAGGTGTATCAAGAGGAGTACGCCATCTTTGTTGATAGAGTTTCCTATGATGACGAAGACAAGCGCATATCGTTCTCCCAAGCCATGGCATCGCTGGACAGGCTTATCAAGCTGATAACGCCTTAAAACAGACGGTGGGTTTACTTTCTGGCATCTGGGCATACCGAAAGTACGCCAGCTCGCATATATCTAAACTATTAACCCTATGGCGCTAAAGTGCTAAAGTCCCAATTGTCGTGTTGGGTTCCACCTTGGTTGCGGCTAGTAGCGGCAACGGTAACGGCTGCGGCCAGTGGTGGGTGTGTTGTGTTTATTTTCTTTTTTTCTTAATGAATGGAGGAATAAAGGCTGGATTACAAAAACGTAGTCACAGTAAAACAACTTGCTGATGAGGCGCCATTTCTGACCGAAGCAAAGCTACGCTGGTGGATATTCCATGCTGAAGAGTATGGGTTGACAGCAGCGCTGGTGAAAATCGGTGGCCGTGTCTATATAGACAAAGTTGCGTTTAACAACTGGCTGGGAAATCACACCTTAGCAGAGCGCAAATCAGCTTAAACGGCTGACTTGCCCGAAAGCAGTACACGACAAGCCCCATCAGCGATGATGGGGCTTTTTTTATAGTCGTAAATGATAGGATAGAGGCCTTGCTGATACCGAATACTGAATTCTGTAACAAGATGCAAATCTATCAACCCTTACAAAGGGTTATACCCTATTAGCGCCAAAGTTTTCTAGCAATTTTGCGCTCTTCGCCCCCAACTGCATCGGCATAAATGGCCGTGGTGGCAAGGTCAGCATGGCCGAGCCAGCGCTGCACAAGGTTCAGCGGAATTCCCACCTCAATGGCAGCAATGGCAAACCCGTGCCGCAAGCCCTTGGCTGTAGCCTGCACCCCATGAATACCAGCTTTTTCCATCACCTGCTTAACATACCGATAAGCCGTCATGCGGCTCCAGCCCCAAATAGGGGTATCGCTGCTGCTGCCATCGATAATGCCGAATGTAGCCGCCAAATGCTGTAGCAGCTCTTCTGATACTGGCACCGCCCGAAACACGCCGTCACGGCGCTTTTTAAGGCTTTCAAACACAATCATGCCGCCTGCTAGGTCAATCCGCTCAGGGGTAAGCTCCAAAGCTTCACTTATGCGGCAACCCGTTTCATGCAGCACCCAGCAAAAGGCATAAATCTCGTCACTTGCTTCGGCTGCCTGAGCTTTAAACCGCTTTCTTTCTTCCGAATTTAAATACTTCCGCTGCCCTGACTTGTCATAAAGGCTGGGCATTGCCCTACTGCTTAAATGTTTAATTTCATCTTCCTCAATCAAAGTTTCGCAACCTCAAGATTAACCAGAGCTGAACGGGCGGCGATACCGAATTCAGTATTCTGTAACAGCACTTCGGGTGAGGTGTTTAGCTTAAACACCTCTGATTCTTGGGTTTTTCAAGGAGTGTCTGGCTTCAGGCGCTATGAGGAAACATCATATGAAATACGTAATCTCTGCGATGCTTGGCATGCTGTTTATTGCCTCGGCAGCATCTGCACAAACTGGTGCTGACGAAGCCCATTATCTGAACGGTCTTGACGTTGCATTTGTGTACTACGGCACTTCGGGAGAAGACGTCCCTTGGGACAATCTGGCAAATTTCTACGCGGATTACAGAAGCGCCAGCAATGAGTTTGAAAAGCGAGACTTATTGGTGCAATACCGCACGGCCATGCAAAGCGTTACTGATGCTGGGCGCTACAGCTTTTTGACCGAAAGCTATCTGGAAGAGTACGACTTTGAAAATGAAGAGTATGAACTGGATTTGGTAGATGGCTCTATGTTTCCTATCAATATTCCTAACATGCGCGGCGAGAATTTTGGAATTCGCTTTTTGAATATGGATAACGTCCGCAAATGGTCTATCCCTGCAAATGAAGCCAGAGAGGTTGCTGAGAAGGCTGGCGGGCGTCATGTCCTACTGAGCTTCCACTTTGAGCCAGTTGCCGCAAAGCTGTCGGCTTACGGCAATCGCATGTACCGCATGGTTGACGTGAATGTTGTAAAAGTACGTGTGCTGAACAGCAGCAGAGAACTGGTAGGGGCGTTTTCCCCTGAGGCCGTGGCCTATGTGGCCGAAGTGCCAGCCCCAGCGCCAGAGCCAGAGCGTGAAATGACAGCAGACGAACGCATGCAGGAATTGCTGGATAGAACATCGGGCGCTGGAAGTTTGTGGCGCATTCGTGCAGAGACGCAGCGACAAGCAGAAGAGCGCCTAAGAGCCAATGTTGAAGAAGCAGGTGAATGCATTGAGCGTTATGGCTTCAGCGAGTGCGAGCGTCGTCTGGGCGGCAGACCATAAGATTAGGAGTGCGAAAGTATGAGCAATATTAAAGACAAATATAATAAGGAACTGGCAACCTTGATGACGCTCAGAACTATGGTTTTAGCCACGAGCGGGATATTTATTGCAGGACTTTTACTGTTCTACTACAAGCTTCAGCAGACCTCAGATTTTGCCATGCGGTATGACACTCAAGCACAAGAACAAATCGGCATGTGGGGTCTGATGCTGACGGGAATATTTTTTGTTGCCCTGCTTTTTTCTGGCTATCTGATTAACCGCAAGAAAGCATTTCGTAGTACTCGGGCTGAGTATAGTGCTTATCTGGCGTCAACCATGGCGGCCGCCAGAGACAACAAAGACACCAGCGCTGAGATTGAAACTGAACTGGCGCTGCGAGAGCTGCAAGCTTTGAAGTGGGGGAAATAAACCATGGCTCACTATAAAAAAGCAATTGCAGGTCTTATGTTTGGTTTGCCTGTTTTGCTCACAGGCTGTGCTGATTTTACGTTACCCGTACCCAGCGGCGGCAGCATGATGTCTGCCAACTGCACGTCCATGGGTAATCAGTATTACGGCTCACAGTCGTGGGTGATTAACACGTTTATTGTTGGCACACCTGTGCAGCACGAAATCATTCAACATGTGGCAGAGTTTGCGCCGCAAGGAAGTTGGGCAGCAAATTCGGTAGAAATTAGTACGATACCCACAGTGCCAGCAGCAACCAGTAATAATCAGCAGTGGGCTCTGAACATGGCAAGCATTGATGTGAATGTCAATGCAATGGTCACGCGCAAAACAGCCAGTGCTTCAACATCACGGGTTGATTTGCTGATGTTCTTCAAAGTGTTTGACCACTGCTCGCCCAGCGGGCGGGAATACACAATTCCAATGTGGGCGGTAAAAGACCCTCAAATTGGTGCATGGATACCGCAGGTAGACCCCAGCCGTTTCAGTGCACGGGGGTTTTAGCCTGTCGTGCAACTGGCTTTTCAATAAGATTCAAATAAAAGGGGGCATGACGCCCCCTTTTTTGTCCGCTAGTATTTCCCCCAGAACCGCCACTCCAGCGGGTCAAAGTAGCGTATCTTTTTTGCCTTGATTGGCGGCACAGATTGCACAAACAGCAATTGCTGCTTGGGGCGCATGGCCATCACTTCTGCTGGCGTCATCAAGTCACGGCCAGACTCATAGGCACTGGACTGGTAGCTGCCAGACAGTAGCCTGATAGGCAGCTTGCCGCTTCTGCCTGCTGACTTCATTCTGATGGTTGTGGCACCCATCATGTCAGACAGCAGTTTGGCTGTTTCAGGGTCTTGCACGTTAAAGGCCTGACGCACGGCGCAGTTGGCCACGATTGACCGTGCCTTGGGGTAGGTCTTGGCCAGTTGGTCAAGGTCTTGTACAAACAGCCACAGCTTTGCGCGGTAGCCAGCCAGATACCCGATGCCTTCTTCAATCGGGCGCATGTAGCCAAGCGCTGGCAGCTCGTCCAGCAAAAACAGCACTTCATACGGAGTGCTATTTACCCTGCGGGTCATCATGGCGGTGCACAGGCCAACCATCATGCGCAAATAGGGACGGTAGCTGTCCAGATACTCAGGCGGTATGACTAGATAGAGCGAGCATATGCCGTCTTTCAGCTCTTCCAGCTTGAATGTAGAGCTTGAGGTTATCTTTGCCAGCAATGGGCTTTCAAATACCTCGGTTGCCCCTTGGGCGGTGGATATGACGCCGCTGCGCTCTTTCTCCGACTTCTGCGAAAAGCCAGAGGCAATGCGGCTGACGGCAGGGTGCGGGCTGTTTGCCATTTGAGCGAGGGTCAGCTCAAAGCCCTCAAGGTCGTTCATCAGCAGTTGGCGGATATGGGCTGGGTTTTTGTCGCCTTCCTTCCCGTGGTGCATAACGTACAGCACAAGGCCTGTAATCAGCATTCTGGCCTCTCTGTCCCAGTGGCTAGGCTCATGCCCATCTGGTACCACCAGCATTTCAGCAATCAGGCGGGTGTCGTCCACCTCATAAGGGCTGCCAACTCTAATAAAATCAAAAGGATTGTAGGCGGCACGGGCATTAAGTGTTTCATCAAACGGGGCAAGGGCATACACTTGCCCCAGTCGGCGCCGATAGCTGCCAGTAATAGCAAGGTTTTCGCCCTTAATATCGGTAACAACCACGCTGCCGCGCCAGCTCAGCAGGGTGGGGATAACACACCCCACACCCTTGCCAGAACGGGTAGGGGCAAAGGTCAGCAGGTGGCCGTCACCGCTGTAGCGGAGAGTGCGGCCAGCCTTCCTGCCCAAGATAATCCCCCGATTGGCGAATAGACGCGCACGGGCAATATCGTCAAAATCGGCAAACCGAGCAGTACCATGGCTGGAGGGAGGGGGTAGCAGCAGTACCACCAGTTGCTTTGCCAGTACCGATACCATGGCAAACAGGCTGGCAGCAATAACGGCCAGCGCTGGCTGAACACTTAAGGCAAGGTAAGTGCCTGCCGCAACTAAGGCAGGCAAACCCTGCCAGATAAGGGCAGATATGCCCAGTGCTAAACGAAATGCAAACATGATAATTAGCTCCTATGTTTAATTACTCATAGGGGCTTATGGCTGGGGCGCATTAGTCTAAAAACTGTTGAGTATGCACATAATAAAAAGAGACATTATTGATGAATTTGCTAAATAACATTGACAGAAAAAAGCAATGAGATTTGAGTTAGCCGACATTCTAAAGCGCATCAAATTTCTTTTTTATAATGACAGCGCTGGCTTCAAATGAGAATATTTAAATTGACCATGAAAAGACACATAATGCATGCCGAAACGAAGTACTTTGATCTGCTTGAAAATGGTAGCAAGAAATTTGAATTTAGGCTTAATGACGAAAAAAGAAAAAATATAACCGTAGGTGACGTGATTGAGTTCAGATGCACAGAAAATCCATCAAGAGTAACGATTTCCAAAGTGGTCGGTATTAAAAAAAGTAAAGATTTTGAATTCTTGCTTAGAGATATAAGACAAGGCGCGATAGGAGGAATAAAAAAAATCGAACAAATAAAAAAGCTGAATGAAATATATTCAAAAGAAAAAATTAATGACTATGGTGTCATGGCGATAGAATTAGGGAAATGTGATTAATGGCAAAAATAGTTCTCAGCATAAAACCTCAGTACACTAATTTAATATTAAGCGGTGAAAAAACTGTTGAGTTAAGACGCGTTGTCCCTTCAAGTTTACAGATCGGAAGCGAGATAATTATTTATTCAACAAGTCCAGTAAAACATATAGTAGCCATCGCCAAAGTAAAAAAAATAGAACATCACCGACTGGACAACCTTTGGAAAAAGGTTGGAAAACTTTCTGGAATAACAGCTGATTTTTTCTATCAATACTTCAGCGGATTAGAGGCAGGCTTTGGGCTTGTCCTAGAAGAAGTAAAAATATTAGAAGAACCACTAGCACTAAGTTCGCTGAGAGAATCTATCGGGTTCACGCCCCCACAGTCTTTTAGTTACGCGGCTCCAGAGTTGCAAGATTACCTAGCACAAGCAGAGTATGCGTAATGCTAAACAAAGTTCTCATTGATACTAATATTATTATTGGTCTTGAGGACAACAAAGAAGTAAATGTCGCATATTCTGAAATGCTGGCATTGTGCGGCAAGCATGGAATATCTATCAGAATACATGAGTCATCAAAGGCAGATATTGAGAGAGACAAAGATTCAGGCCGAAAAGCCATTACATTATCCAAGCTTAAGAAATATCAAGTTCTTAGTAAGACCCCTAGAAGTAAAGAAGAAAAAGAAAAAATATTCGGTAAAATAAAATCACCGAACGATGATATTGATACTGACTTATTAGTTAGCTTAGGAATAGGTGTCGTTGATATTCTCGTAACAGAGGACAAGGAGCTTGCTAAAAGAGTTGGCAATAACCCTCTTGGAGAACGTGTCTTTACTGTAAATTCGGCATTATTTCACTTGAAGGCCTTATTTGAGGCTGAGACTGTTGAATACCCACACGTTGTAGATAAAACTTGTAATCAACTAGACACTAGCGACTCCTTCTTTGATTCGCTGCGCACAGACTATGACGACTTTGATAACTGGCTCGCAAGCTGCGTAAGGAAGGAGCGGGATTGTTGGTGCATTGAGAGTGAGAAGAAGCTGGGTGGTCTAATTATATACAAAAAGGAATCCACCAATAATCCTGATGAAGCTAAAGAGTTGCATGATCTTGGTGTTCCCGGCAATCAAGTCTTAAAAATATGCCTGTTTAAGATGGGCGATGATATGAGAGGTGGTAAGTATGGTGAGCAACTATTAAAGAAGAGCATGGATCATGGATTCAGAAACTCGTTTGACTCTATGTATCTAACCACTTTTGAACGGCAAGAAGAGCTTATTAAACTTATACAAAGGTTTGGGTTTATACGGGGCAACGACAAAGGCAAAGAGAGGGTATATTACAAGTTTTGCAAACCAGCAGCAGATGAATTCTATGGAATTGAATATCACAAGAAGTACTGGCCAGCAATTAGGGCAATAAATCAAAAATTTTATATTGTACCAGTCAAGCCAAATTTTCATGACAGACTGTTTCCAGAGATTACTCATAAGTTTAGTCCGCAACTTAGTCTTAATTTTTCGTTGAATAGAGAGTCTTTGATTCCCGGAAATGCGATCAGAAAGGTTTATGTATCCCAGTCCAACATAAAGGAAATGAACCCGGGAAGCATATTGCTTTTCTATAGATCGTCCGACAGTTGCCTGACCTCTGTAGGCGTTCTTGAAAGTTTTACTGTAGTGAATGACATGCAGGCTATGAAAGCTGCTGTAGGAATTAGATCCGTGTATCGGGATGACGAATTGTCAGGAATGATATCCGAGGCTAAATCTGCCAAGGTGCTAAATTTTTACTACTCTCAGAATTTAGAAGAGCATCTGTCTTTCAGCGAAATGTTAGGTAAAGGGATACTAAAAGGTGCACCCCAGTCAATTTCTCGATTAGATGGCGGAAAGTTAATGGCTGCTCTGCACCAATCAGATAAAGGAGTTTTCTTTGAAAAGTGATGTTTGCAGTGTTCTTGTTTTTGGTCTGCCGGGCTCAGGGAAAACGCACCTTATTAATAGTCTTCAAGAAAAACTTCCTCATTACGAAAGGCTGTCAGGAGGGAGTTTGATAAATGCCGCACTTACTGAAGAGCAAAGGGACTCTTTGAGGGCGCTCTCATCATCTCTGGTCATTGGCAATCAGGAAATATTGGTCTTTAACTATTGGCGAAAGATTGCGGAAGATAATATTTCTCATTTATTTTTTGACGGGCATCTAATGGTGAGGAGTTCCAAAGAAGAAACAATTATCCCTCTGGAGGTTATTCGGAAATTATCTCCTAGGCTCATGGTTTTTCTTGATGTGCCGGCCGACAAAATACTATCTCAGCGGGTCGCTGATGCAAGTCGCCCAGACAGGGCATCTCAAAATGTGCGCTCACTGGAAGAAGAAAGATGTGCGCAACTTGGCATATTTACGGATTATGGAAAAGCTCTGGGAGTCGATACAATTGTATTTTCAGGCCGCGATATTGGGGCGTTACTAGAAAAAATAGAAAAGTTGTAGCATCGGGGCTAAAAATGCGCAGCTACGCCATTTGAGTACCTGCTTTATGTATAATGGATATATCTGGGGCTAATCGCCCCAGACAATGTACTCGGTGCCATTTACGGTGATTTCGGAAATGTCGCCGCCCAGCAGCATGTCGCGGGCAAAGGCTTTGGTGTCAAAGTAGTAGCGCAGTGTTTCATGGTTTAGTGCGCCAGTCTCTTCTATGAAGTCTTCAGCGTACTGTTCTGCTGTTCCTTCAAACAGGCACACGTCTTCAAGGCGGTCGGTAATTTCTTCTGCGCTGTAGCCAAAATTGTTGGCCAGATAGATGGCTTTGATGATGTCCTCCTCGCACAAGTCTTCAAATTCTTCGAACCACAATTGCAGGTTAGCCTGATTGATGCCCAATGCGAGAAACAGCTCGTGATTGTCGCCGTTGATGTATTGGATTTCGTATTCTTCAACGGGCTGGCCGTATTTGTTGGTATGGCTGGCAGCCTTTTCGCAGTACTCCTCATAAGTGCTGAAGTAGAAGCCAGTGGCGCTGATGTCGTAAGGGGTTGCGTGGTATTGGTTAGTCATTTTCATTTCCTCCGTTGGTTTGTTTCGACGAAGGCGGGGAGGTTGACTGCATAGCGAACGGTGCATTGCCTTCTCGGTGGCAGGTGCGGAAGGTCTATTGCGTTAGTGAGCGCAGTCATTAAAACGACAAAAAACAAAACCAAGGCGAGGGGGTGAGATTTTATGACTAACCTACGCAACCAAACGTAAGCGGTGACTTGGTGAATTATGTAAGCCAGAGGGGTACATGCGCTGCCAGCTGATGTAACCAACACAGCACGCTTTTAATAGAAAGAAATTCCAGTGAATGGCGACAGTTGTTTTTGCAGCTGTATGCTTTGGGGCATCAACAGGCTGCTATAACCTGCAAGTTTTTGTGGTGAAAGGGAATGAGCTGGGTGAGGGGCAGCAGAGCCAATATACTTTGCCTTGGCTACTTAGAACAAATTAAGCTTTACCGCGCTGTGTGCAATTTGAGGGTGCTGCAACGCTGAAGGTTTTCATTGGTTGGCGAAGCAGTGCGCGGCGGGAAAGTCCCGCAGCGCACTACTTCATCAATGCCCACTTAGTTCTTCCTGTCTCGTGGGGGGAAAGGGTCGTTTCCGTAGCTATCGCTGTCACGAATCTGACCATTAGGACGGTGGATAACCACCTCAACACGCTCACGGATAGCTTGCTCTCGGGCGCGTTCTATTGCTGCGCCTTGAGTTGGTGCAGTTGACCCAACACGGCTCGCACCTTCTTTGCGAGTCGCCCAGCTACCGTTGTGCGGCACTACGTGGATGTCACGTTTATTGCTCATGGCTTTACTACTCCTGATTAGCAGTCTGGCAGGTCGTCCAAGTTATTGCGGGTGGTGCTGTCCTTGTCTGTCCGCAGATACTTGGTGCCGTCAGTTTTCTTTACAACATGGATGTCGGTTTGAGTACCATCAGACCACGGCACATAATAACGGTAGTTACCGCTCTCAATGTCCTTGATAGCATCAGCTTTGCTGCGCGGAGACCAGTGGTCGCCGCTGTTACAGAGGGCGAGAATATCGCCGTCTTTGTCCTTCTTTGTGCGTGTAACTCTTCGATCAGTCATTACTTGTTACCTCTATTAGCTTGACCGTATAGGTCTGTAGTGTATGATATGACGACTTCGTATAGTTGCTGGGTAAAAAATAAGCGCCTCAGCGCAAATACTATGTAGTCAACAATCACTATACGGAAACGTAGGAATTATGTCAATGCCTGAAAGCAGTATTTTTCAGCAGCGCCTTGTCGCTGCCCGTAAACTTAGAGATTTAAACCAAGAAGCCCTGTCCAAAAGGACTGGATTGCAGCCTGCTGCCATTTCCCATTTTGAGACTGGCACCCGCAAGCCTTCGTTTGATAACTTGCGAAAGCTGGCCATGGCGCTTGAAGTGACCACCGACTACCTGTTGGGTAAAACCGATGACCCTGAGGGGTTTGGCGATGTGAATGTCGCCTTCAGGGACGAACTGAAGGGACTCACAGCTGAGCAGCGGGATATGACGCTCAGCTTTATTCAAATGCTCAAACAAAAGTCCGCCGATAAGGACTAGGAGGCCAAAACAATGCCGCAACCGCCCCCCATCAGAGAAGCAGAAAGGCTACTGAGTGAAGACTGGGGGGTGGATAGCCTGCCCATTAAGCCTATAGATATAGCGACACGATGCAGCATTGAGTGCCAAGCCATGCCATCACCGAAAGGGGGTGTTTCTGGCATGTTGGTCAAAGCGGGAGACAGCTTTGGCATTCTGTACGCTACGCACATTCCTGTTGCGGGCTTTCAAAACTTCAGTATCGCCCACGAGCTTGGCCACTACTTTTTGCCTGACCACCCTGACTATGTATTCAGGGGCGGCGATATTCATGAATCCAGCGCTGGTTTTTCTTCAGAGGACAAATTTGAAAAACAGGCCGACCAGTTTGCCTGTGGTCTGCTGATGCCGTCCTACCTGTTTGACCCTGAATTGGATAAAGCAGGGACAGGCATGGACGCAGTGCTGAAGATGGCTGATATTTGCGGTACGTCGCGCACGGCAACCGCAATTCGCTACGCGCAGCGTCACTCAGAACCAACTGCAATCATCATCAGTACCAACGGTGTCATTGACTATTGCTTTATGTCTGACGAATTGAAGTACTTGAAGGATATTACTTGGCCGAAGAAAGGCGTTGCCGTGCCAAGGGGCAGCCGAACAAAGGCGATGACGCCCCAGCAAGTTTTAAATGGAGATAGGCTTGAGAATGACACGGACATGGCAAGCTGGTTCCAGCTTGACCGCAGCATCAGTATATATGAAGAAGTCATCGGCCTTGGCAACTACGGGAAGACGCTAACAGTACTTTCCTTGGAAAGCCTGCCAACTGAAGACGAAGAAGACGAGGAAGAGGAATTGCAGGAATCGTGGACGCCAAGATTCAGGAGGTAACATGGACGGTAGCCATAATTTTGAACGTCTGAAGGCTCACATATTACCGCTTTCTGAATCTAAAGATTTTAGTGCTGCTAGGCTTGAGTGGACTTTGACAGGCGTAGAGCTACATGAAGACTGGGACAACTGCCCCTGCGGACAGGATATAAAAGAACTTTGCTATATTAGAAACCAGATTAATGGCAACAAAGCCTACGTTGGCAATGTTTGTATCAACAGGTTTATTGGCATTGAAACAGGCAGCCTGTTTGACGGTTTGAAACGCATAGCACAAGACCCGAAGGCGAACGCCAATAAGGATTTGATTATGCATGCTTACAAACTCGGATATTTATATGATGAAAAAGAATATAGATTTTTGATGGAGACGAGAAACAAACGAAAATTGTCATCTGCCCAGCTTTCGTGGAAAGAAAAAATAAACAGGCGGATATTGAAGCAAGTGGTGGTCGGGAAAGGGGCGAAGCCAAAAAGAACGTAGCATAGCTGGTTTGCATTCTGATGCTGCCAGAAGGTACCCGAGGAACTTTATGAAAAACTACCAATGTCTTGCTTTAATGCGGCACACAGCCAGAGCGTATACCCATTGGGTGATTGGGCGCAGGGTATTGAAAGTAATTCTTCTATAAAAATATTTGTGGACTTTATTATTAAATAACGATAGGGATTTGGTGCGCAGCAAATTGGGAAAACCGTGCTGTCACACTATATAAATGTTATACGGCAGCTGAGACGACTGTAGAATCCCCAAAAAATTGCAACTGAGGCAAATATGGAATTTTGGTTATTAGTAGGAGTGGTAGTAATTTTTTACTACGTCATTAAAACATTGGCAACGCCCTCAAAACAACAAGCTCAGAAGAATAATAGATCAAATTCCAAAAATGAATTCCGTGTAACTATGACCACAAGCAATCGGGTTGTGGCAAACAGTAATCGTGATGATGACGATGATCTTGCTACTTTCAGTATTTCATATGGATATGATGAAGAAAAAAGTAAAAATGAGACTCCGGGACAATGGATAAAATTTGGTGAATCTATCACCATAAAGGGACAAGATGTGACTGGGGGAAATTTTTACTATGGTGGCAAGCTCAGTTCATTGGACGGGTATGGAACTGAAGCCTCTTTAGTAGATGATTCGCTAAAAATTGAAAAGAAACTGTAATCCCCCCATTTTGCGAGGGAGTTATTAGTAGAAACTTTA
>TARA_R100000306_G_scaffold62424_1_pt1 | contig 62722 bp, 56 predicted proteins | sample TARA_R100000306 | Tara Oceans TARA_R100000306 (sample SAMEA2620824) | marine metagenome | biome: marine biome (ENVO:00000447); feature: mesopelagic zone (ENVO:00000213); material: "saline water (ENVO:00002010), including plankton (ENVO:xxxxxxxx)" | depth 1000 m | reverse complement strand
CTTGGGTACCGGTGATACGGAGATCGCAGGGTTCAACTACTATCCGAACCCAGCTACCGACCAACTCAACTTGAGCTCTGGTACAGGTACCATTGAAAGTGCAGTAATGTACAATATCCTTGGTCAAGAAGTACTTTCTAGAGAAGTTGGAAGCAGCAATGCCCAACTAAACGTTTCTAACTTAACAGTAGGAACCTATATCTTGAAAGTGGTTGTAGATGGCGAATTGGGCATCTACAAGATCGTGAAGCAATAAGTATTCACACATATAAATAGCTTAGAGTCACCCCGACATTTGTTGGGGTGACTTTTTTTTATTGCGTAACTTTGCCATCCATGCAACGTACCTACTCATTTATTGTACCCGTATATAACCGCCCCCAAGAGATTAGAGAGCTGTTAGAGAGTTTTCTAGTCTTACATTTTTCTGATCCTTTTGAAATTGTTATCGTTGAAGATGGTAGTACCGAAACAGCCGAAGCTGTGGTAAAAGAATTCTCTGAATCGCTTGAAATTTCCTATTATTTTAAACCAAATTCGGGTCCGGGAGATTCTAGAAATTTTGGTATGCAAAAAGCCAAAGGCAATTACTACATTATATTAGACTCAGATTGTTTGTTGCCGTCCCACTATTTAGAAACGGTAGATTACTTTCTTCAAAATAATTACTATGACTGCTATGGCGGGGCAGATGCAGCACATCAAAATTTTACCAAACTACAGAAGGCCATTAATTACGTAATGACCTCATTCTTTACCACTGGCGGTATACGCGGAAATTCAAAGAGCACCACTACTTTTGAACCCAGAAGCTTTAACATGGGGATTTCAGAAGCAGCTTTTAAAGCTACCAATGGGTTCTCTAAAATTCACCCTGGGGAAGACCCGGACCTATCACAACGCATTTTAAAGGCAGGATTTAAAACTACTTTTATTCCCAACGCTTTTGTATATCATAAAAGAAGGGCGACTTGGAAAAAATTCTATATACAAGTGAAAAAGTTTGGATTGGTACGCCCCATCCTAAACAAATGGCATCCAAAAGCGGCTAAGATTACTTTTTGGTTCCCTACCTTTTTTGTGCTATTTACAATCGCTTCGATACTATGTTCATTTTTAATATCCCTATTGTATATATTTCCATTGGGAGGCTACGTGTTCTTAATATTTATAGATTCTAGTATAAAAAATAAAAATTTACTCATAGGTGTAATGTCAGTTTGGGCTATGTTTGTGCAGTTCTTCGGATATGGTCTTGCGTTTCTAAAGTCGAACTTCTTTATTCATGGCTTAAACAAAGAACCCGAAAAACAATTTCCGAAGTTATTTTTTAAGTAACTTTTCAGCAAATTATTAGTGAATGGCAACTTCAAATAAATCTTTTAAGAGCATCAAAGTAAATATGTTCTTTTTCTTTTTGCTCTTAGCCATTATTTTCTGGGCGCTAACCAAATTTTCAAAGCAGAATACGGCTAGTATTTCAACAAGTATCGAGTATCAGAACTTGCCAGAAAATTACCTGTTGGCAGATAACAATCCAGATAAGATAGATTTTTATATTACCACAAACGGCATCGATTTCTTGGTTTATAAAATGAAGGAGCCCACAGTTACTATTGACGTTTCTAAGTATTTCGATAATGAAACTAAAAAGGCCCGCGTCACCGACCAAGAGTTGAAAGACGAATTGGCAAAACAAATTGGCTATACAGGTTCTGTTAGAAACCTTTCAGAAAAAACAATAGATATTAAGTTACAAGGCGTCCAGTCTAAAAAAATTCCTGTGGTCGTAAAAGCTCGCGTTAATTACAAAGAAGGATTTCGAGCATTAGACAGTATTCGAGCTAAGCCAGACTCTATTCTGGTATCTGGTCCGTCGCGACTTTTAGATTCAATTACAGCTATTGCTACTAAAGAGGTTACTTTCGAGAATGTGGGAGGCGCTGTTTCTAAAAAAGTAGAATTGGTTACCTTGCCCTACGGCGGATTGGTTTCAAAAGTAAAACAAGTGACACTAATACAGGAAGTGGCAGAATTTGCCCAGAAAAAGATGTCGATTCCCGTCACGGTGATAAACGTTCCTGAAAATACAATCATCAAACTTATTCCTGAGCGCATAACAGTTACCTGTGTAATGCCTATTGAAAAGTTTTCGACCATTTCAGAAAAAGATTTTGAAGTAGTCTGTAACTATGCCGAACGGAATACTGAAGAAAATTTCTTGTCTCCAAACCTCGAAAAATTTCCGGTCTACGCTAAGAATATAGAACTTCTTCCGAAGAAGATAGACTTTCTTATCTTTAAAAAATAAATATGAAGATAGTAGGTCTAACTGGAGGAATAGGAAGTGGTAAGACCACGGCTGCCAACATGTTTAAAGAAATGGGGGCGCCTGTGTATTTTGCAGATGTTGAAGCAAAAAAACTAACCAACACTTCTAAAATAATACGCAGAAAACTTATACAACTTTTAGGAAAAGAAGCGTATGTAAATAACGAGCTCAATCGAAAATTTGTGGCTTCTAAAATTTTTAAAGATGCCAATTTGCTACAAGAAGTGAATTCTATTATCCACCCTAAAGTTGCCAAGCATTTTGCACGCTGGGTAAAAAAGCAGAACGCGCCTTATTGTATTAAAGAAGCTGCTATTTTGTTTGAAAGTGGTAGTTACCAGCAATGTGACGTAACAGTTTTAGTTACTGCGCCAAGAGAAGTACGCATAAAACGAGTGATGCAGCGTGATGACACTTCAAAAAAAGCTGTTTTAGATAGGATGGAACACCAATGGAGTGATGAACGAAAAAAGGAGATGGCCGATTTTGTGATTGAAAATACCACGCTCGATGCGCTAAAGGAGCAAATCATTGCGCTCGACAAAAAACTGTCAGAAGTCCCGTAATTACCGCAGCTTATTACTGTTAACATTTGGTTAAACCATCCAATCGCTAAATGTTAAAATCTTACTTTTGGGAACATGAACAAAAAATTGTTTTCGCTTCTTATTGCACTTATGTCCCTGTCTCTGTTGGGGATAATTTTTGTTCAGGGGTATTGGATTTCCAATTCCTACAAAACCAAGGATGAACAGTTCAGCTCAAACGTGAAGAATTCACTCTTAAACGTAGCTGCACAGATACAATCTAGGGAACTTGATGACTATTTTTATATCTATCGAGACATGGTAGACAGCATCGGAAATCCAGAACAGGTAACAGTAAACGAATTAATGTACGCTACTGGTGAAGATGGAAATGATGAAAAAAGTGTATTTTATAATAGCATCTTAGAAGAAGACTTTAAACTTTCTACTAATATTTTGGATACCGAAATAGATAGTATTCAATTTAAAAGGTTAACTAACAGAAAAGACCGCGTTCGTATTAAAGCTAGTCTAGATGGTATAAAAGGAAATGACCCAATTATCACTACTGTTAGTAGGCTTACTGATTTTGAGAGAAACCAGTTTGAAGCCGCGTTTAAAAACATTTCAGGAAAAAAACCAATTCACCAACGTGTTAGCGAACCAGAGGTTGATACTTTGCTTCAAAAAGAACTGGGTAAACATGGAGTGGTTTCTCCCTTTGAATATGCTATATTTAGTAGAAGCTTGGCAACGAAGGTCCAGTCTGATAATTTTGAATTAGATCCAGACCATACCTACAGCACTCCTCTTTTTGTAAATGAAGACCTAAACACACAATACCAGTTGTATGTAAGTTTTCCAGGGAAAGAAAAAGAAGTGTTGAACAGTATTTTAGGAATGGCAGCCCTTTCGCTGGCATTCACAGGTGTGATTGTTTTGGCGTATAGTAGTGCGCTATCACAATTGTTTAGACAACGACAGATATCACAGATTAAAAGTGATTTCATCAACAATATGACGCATGAGTTTAAGACGCCTATTGCCACTATTAATTTGGCCTTAGATGCTCTTAAGAACCCGAAGGTGAAAGACAATCAAGAGTTTCTGAATCGATACCTTTTAATGATTCGTGATGAAAACAGAAGAATGCACGCTCAGGTTGAAAATGTATTGCGTATTTCGAAATTAGAAAAAAATGAATTGGACCTTCCGAAGGAACGTTTAGAGCTACATGATATCATAGAACATGCAATTTCACATGTTGAACTGATAGTTGAAGATCGTGAGGGTTATATAAAAACACATTTTGGCGCATTGCGATCGTCTGTGCTGGCTAATGACTCACATCTTACCAATGTGATTGTCAACATTCTAGATAACGCCATTAAGTATTCTGAAGACACACCAAAAATTGATGTCTATACAGAAAATGTAAAGAACAGTATCATTCTTAAGATTCGTGACCAAGGGATGGGAATGACAAAAGCTGTTCAGAAAAAGATTTTTGAAAAATTTTACCGGGAACATACCGGCGATATACATAACGTAAAAGGGCACGGACTTGGTCTTGCATATGTAAAACGTATTTTGGACGATCACGACGCCCAGATTTACGTTGAAAGCGAAAAGGACAAAGGAAGTACCTTCATTATAAAACTACACTTAATATCTTAATTTATGGAAACTGAAAACAAAAAGATTCTCCTTGTTGAAGACGATCCGAACTTCGGAACCGTCCTGAAAGATTACCTTGCCATGAACGATTACGACGTGGTTCACGCCAAAAACGGCATGGAAGGATTCGAAAAATTTAAAAAAGACGATTACGATCTTTGTATCCTCGATGTGATGATGCCGTACAAAGACGGCTTCACCTTGGCAAAAGAAATTCGTGAGAAAAACGAAGACGTGCCAATTATCTTCTTAACTGCAAAGGCAATGAAAGAAGATGTACTAAAAGGGTATAAAGTTGGTGCAGACGACTACCTAAACAAGCCATTTGATAGTGAAGTATTGCTCATGAAAATTAAAGCAATCATCCAACGTAAGGCTACAGACTCGATTGCAGACAGTAAGCAGTTTGAGTTTAATGTGGGTAATTTCCACTTAAATTCAAAGCTTCGTTTCTTAACCTATAAAAAGGAAGAGCCGAGCAAATTATCACCAAAAGAAAATGAATTATTGCGTTTGTTAGCGTTGCATAAAAACGATTTGATGCCTCGCGAATTGGCATTGACCAAAATTTGGAGAGACGATAATTACTTCACCTCTAGAAGTATGGACGTGTACATCGCAAAATTACGTAAATACCTTAGTAAAGACGATGGTGTTGAGATAATCAACATTCATGGAGAGGGGTTCCGTTTGGTTGTAAAAGACGAAGTAGACCAGTAATTGAGGTATAAGATAAGTGTCTTAAACGCCACTCGATTTACATCGGGTTGGCGTTTTTGCGTTTTATAAAGTCACAGATTTCTGATGGAGCAGTGTCGTACTCAAACCAATGAATCTGTTCGTTTTTTCGAAACCATGTTCCCTGCCGTTTGGCAAATCGTCTCGTGTTCTTTTTTATTTCTGAAATCGCAGTTTCTAAGCTTACGGCCCCATCAAAATGCTGGAAAAGCTCTTTGTAGCCTACCGTTTGTAATGCATTTAGATCTTTGTGTTTATACAACGACTTCGCTTCTTCAACCAGACCCCTGGCAATCATTTGGTCTACCCGTTGATTAATGCGGTCGTACACCAATTTTCGCTCTGCCGAAAGTCCGATATAGAGGGTATTAAAATTACGCGTTTCGCCCCCTTTATTTAAATAGCTAGAAAAGGGGTTGCCGGTCTGCCTAACAATCTCGAGTGCTCGAATCACACGATGCGGATTCTGCACATCGGCCTTGGCATAATAGGTTGGATCTGCTAATTGCAGTTCTTCTTGAAGTTTTTTGAGGCCTTCTTTTTCTAATTCTGTGTTTAATTTTGCTCTAATGGCAGGGTCTACCTTCGGAAAAGCGTCTAGCCCATTTACCACAGCATCTACATAAAGCCCCGAGCCACCAACCATAACCACTACAGGGTGTAATTGGAACAATTCGTCTAATTTTTTAAGGGCGTCACGTTCAAAATCGCCCACAGAATAAGGATCAAAAATACTTCGGTTTTGAATAAAGTGATGGGGTGCAGCTGCTAATTCTTCAGGCGAAGGAACTGCCGTGCCTATAGCCATTTCAGCAAAAAATTGCCGCGAATCGGCCGAGATGATTTCCGTAGAAAAACAATTGGCAATAGCAATACCCATGGCTGTTTTTCCGATGGCGGTTGGTCCTACAATACAAACAAGTAATGGTTTGTTTTTGGGCATCACTTAAGAAATATCGTCGTCGTGCAGTGGGGTTCCACATTTATGGCAGAAATCGGCATCGTCTCTATGTTTCTTCGCATTACAATTTCTACAGCTCTGCGAATTAACATGTACATAGTTGGGGTCATCAATCTTCGATGGTTTCATGTTCTTTGTGTATTCAGCACTCACAATTCCCGTTGGCACCGCAATAATACCGTACCCCATAATCATAATGACGGCAGCAATGAATTGGCCTAACGGAGTTACTGGGGCAATATCACCAAACCCAACGGTTGTAAGTGTTACAATACACCAATACACACTTACGGGAATACTTACAAATCCGCTAGCTTCCCCCTCGATAATATACATGAGTGTACCTGCAATTATTGATATAATTAGTACTGCAAATAAGAACACCAGAATCTTCGGGCGGCTGTCTAAGAGTGCTTTCCTAAGCTTGTTCGATTCACCGATGTATCGAGTCACTTTCAAAATTCTGAACACCCTTAAAAGGCGCAAGGCACGAACCGTTAGCAAGAAATTGCTTCCTGCCAAAATAAATGATAGGTACAACGGAATGGTAGATAGGAAATCGATAATCCCATAAAAACTGAAGATATACCTAGAAGGACGTTTAATAGTAACTACTCTGGCAATATATTCGAATGTGAAGAAAATCGTAATCACCCATTCTCCATAATAGAGATAGTCATAGACATATTCTGGCCATCCTCTAACGCTTTCAACCATTACGAATACTACGCTCAGCAGGATAAGTATCAGCAATACCACGTCAAACAGTTTACCCATGGGCGTATCTGCTTCGTAGATAATGGCGTGCAAATTTCTACGCCACCGCTGTTTCTGAATAGGTTCCAATGTGAAAAATTAAGTTTTTATAAAAGTAAGTAAGTTTCTTCAATTAACCGGGTCTACAGCTAAAGGAATGATTTTAAGCACCCGACGTTTTTTGAGATACGACTGTATGATATGCTGTGCATCTCTGTTATTTCCCATAGGCGTAATGATGGTTCGCAGTACGTCTGGGTTGTTGATTTGATAGTTCAAATTGTAAAAACCATAGCCTTTATATTGCCCATTCTCTATGAGAATCACAGAGCGTTCGTCTATATCGCGGCCTTTATCGATAATGAGCATGTGTTGGTTGGCATAACTATATTCGTCTAGAAATAACTGTACTCGTAGGTTGTAGTCTTCGGGACTTTCTTTCTGAATGCAAGCACCTTCACAGTCTTTTACCGTATAGTTAAAACAGTTTCCAGATGTTTTGTGCAGTCCGGTTAGTTTTTGGCAAAGGTTGAATTTTTCAGTTATCGCAAAAAGAGATGATTTGGCCTGCTGGTAATTCGTAAAGGTAGTGATCGGCTTTTTACGAGCATCGGCCTTCTCTATTCTTAGGTTGATATATCCTTCGTTGTCTACAAATGAAGCCAATTGATAATTGAACAACGTCTTGCGCAATGCTCTGTTGTAAACAGGTTTATTCTCCTTTATTTCGGCACTTTCTTTTAAAAGTGCGACCAGTTCATTCCCGGTAAGTTCGTGCGATACTGCGGAAACTTCCAACTGAATTTTCTTCGACTTACGATTATCACTCGTGAAATGTTGGGTAAGACGCTTTTTAATATTCTTACTTTTCCCAATGTAAATTACCTGACCTTCTTCGTTGTGCATATAGTACACGCCAGTTTCCGTTGGTGCCGAAGCAATCATATCCAGTAGCTTACTGTCTAAATGTCGTTTTGGGTCTTTGCGCACTGCTGCTTGTATAATTCGCTTATTGATGTCTTTCTGCAGCAACAGCTTGAATAGCTCTACCGTAGCCTTTGCATCTCCTTGTGCTCTGTGCCTGTCTGTAATAGGAATGCCCAACGAACGTACCAGCTTTCCCAAACTATAAGAGGGAAGGTCGGGTAGGAGTGCTTTTGAAAGCTCTACGGTACAAAGTGTATTTTTGCTGAAATCATACCCCAACCGATCAAATTCGGTAGTCAAAATTCTGTTGTCAAACTTTGCATTGTGGGCAACAATAATACAGTCTTTGGTAATTTCAATGATACGTTTGGCCACCTCATAAAACTTCGGGGCGTTGCGCAGCATTTCATTGCTGATTCCTGTTAGGTTTACCACAAAGGGCTGAATCTTTCGCTCGGGGTTTACCAAGCTGGAAAATTGGTCAACAATGCGGTGTCCGTCAAAACGATAGATAGCAATTTCTGTAATGCCTTCTTCATTGTACTTGCCGCCTGTAGTTTCTATGTCTAGTATTGCGTAAATCGGATGCTTTTTTTATAAATTAATGGGTGTCGCGTTCGCCAAAAATGGCACTTCCCACACGTACCATGTTACTACCTTCTTCTATGGCTATTTTATAATCGCCGCTCATTCCCATGCTTAAAATTTCGAAAGCGGGGTGGGTCTTGCTGAAATCGTCAAACAGGCGTTTCAGTTTACTAAATTCACTTCGAAGTTGGGCCTCATTATCTGTAAAGGTAGCCATTCCCATCAATCCAACCACCGAAACATTTTTATACTCTTTAAATGCATCTGAAGCCAGCAATTCTTTTGCCTCTTCAGTACTCAGACCAAATTTACTGTCTTCTTCGGCAATTTTAATCTGTAACAAACAACGAATGGTTCGGTCGTTCTTTTTGGCTTGTTTATTCACTTCTTTCAATAAACGCTTGCTGTCTACGGCTTCAATTAAACTCACAAACGGTGCCATGTACTTTACTTTGTTACGTTGTACATGCCCAATCATGTGCCACTGTATATCTTTGGGCATTTCAGACCATTTGGCTTCCATTTCTTGTACTTTGTTTTCACCAAATACACGTTGTCCAGCCTCATACGCCTGCATAAGATCGCTTACCGGTTTGGTTTTTGAAACGGCCACTAATGTTACGTCTTTGCCTAGTTCTTCTTTAAATATATGTATGTTAGCTTGTATGCTCATTAAAATTCGTAAATAGTTACCCCGCTGCGTAGTTTTGGTTCAATATAGGTGCTCTTGGGAGGCATCGTAAGGCCTTCGTCAGCAATTTGTTTCATTTCGTCTATTGTTACAGGAAGTAACCCAAAACCAACCTTAAAATTGCCTTTGTCTACCTCTCCTCTCACAAAAACCATGTCTTTTTTACCATCGGCATAATCTAAGCGGGTGTCATTACGCATATCTTCAATTCCCAAAATAGGTTGTAATATGGTTGTGTAGAGAATTTGTGTGTCTAATGCATCGAGCGCGTTAGAAATGGTATAGTTGTTTTTCCGAAGATAAAGTGAATAAAACTCACCTTCTAAATACATGCTGAAATGGTGCTTCTTTGAAGGCTTGTAATAAGCCACGCCCCGGTTTTCTATTCGGTATACCGCATCGAGCTTGATTAAAAATTCTTCCTTGGTAAGACCGTTCAAATCTTTTACCAATCGGTTGAACTCGTAAATCTTTAGATCACTTTCAGGAATCAAGAAACTCATAAAATAATTATACGATTCATCTCCTGTATGTTGCTCATTTTCGGCTTTTAGCTCTTTCGCCAATAAGGCCGAAGATGAGGTGCGGTGGTGCCCGTCTGCAATATACAATGCGCCCATTTCTGCAAAATACGATTGCAACTTGTTAAGAATAACGGGATCGTCAATATTCCAAACGTAGTGGGTATCTCTATAGGTCGTAGTAAACTCGTATTCGGCACGAGATTCCATGACCTGCGCTATTATTTTCGCTATTTCAGAATGGTCTGGATAGGTTAGGAGCACAGCTTCGGCATTAAACCCTACTGTCTTTAAGTACTCCTTAAACGTATTTTCGCGGTACTCGATGGTATTTTCGTGCTTCTTGATCAGGTTATTCTCATAATCTTCTGCACTGGCAGCAGCAACTATTCCGTGAAATTCGAGTCCGTCCCTGTTTACAATCTTATAAAAATAGTAGCAGGGATTTTCATCCTGCATAAAAATTTCATCCTCTTTAAATTCTTGGTATCTGTTCTTAACGAGCGCGTACCGTTCTGCACCAGAAATTTCCTTTTGATACTTAAACCCAGGATTCAGAATTTGTAAAAAGGAAAACGGATTGTCCCGTAAACGTGACTCACGTTCTTCTGCCGTATAACTTTCATAAGACCGTGAGGCCAACAAGCTTACCTTGTCCCTAGTGGGGCGTATCGCTTTAAATGGAAGTATTTTAGGCATATAGGGTTAAAAAGTTTAGCGTTTTGAAGTTGAGCGTTGAGTTTGCAATATTTTTCAATAGCGTAACTTCTGAAAATAGTTATTGAAACATTTTTGCCACGGTTTCCGCTTTTCTACTTTCAGTATAATCGTAGAAACCTTCACCGCTTTTTACACCTAACTTACCTGCCATCACCATGTTTACAAGTAAGGGGCAAGGGGCGTATTTCGGGTTTTTAAAGCCGTCGTACATTACATTCAAAATAGAAAGGCATACATCTAAACCGATAAAATCTGCCAATTGCAATGGCCCCATAGGGTGTGCCATTCCTAATTTCATCACCGTATCGATTTCCTCTACACCGGCAACACCATTGTATAAGGTTTCAATGGCTTCATTTATCATGGGCATCAAAATACGGTTGGCTACAAATCCAGGGTAATCGTTAACTTCTACGGGTACTTTTCCTAATTTTTCTGAAATTTCCTTAACTGTGGTATAGGTTTCAGCGCTTGTATTATACCCTTTAATAATTTCTACCAGCTTCATGATAGGCACCGGATTCATAAAATGCATCCCAATAACCATTTCTGGTCTGCTGGTTGCAGCCGCTATTTTAGTGATTGAAATCGACGAAGTATTACTTGCCAAGATGGTGTCGTCTGGACAAAATGTATCGAGATCTTTAAATATCTTAATTTTCAGATCTAAATTTTCCGTAGCAGCTTCAACCACTAAGCTAGCATATTCAACACCGTCTTCGAGATTGGTATAGGTCGTGATGTTTTTGAGTGTACGTTGTTTGTCTTCTTCGGAAATGCGCTCTTTGGCAACCATTCGGTCTAGATTTTTGGTAATGGTAGCCATTCCTCTATCTAGCGACGCTTGCGAAACATCTATGAGTTGCACTTTATAATCGTTTTGGGCAAAAGTATGGGCGATTCCGTTCCCCATGGTACCTGCGCCTATCACTGCTACGTTTTTCATTGTATGTTTATCTATTTGTGGTTATAAACTTTTAAAATTTTCAATAATCTTCATGGCAACAGTGAGTGCTTGTGCGCCTTGTTGTAATGTTACCACGGGTTTTGTTTTGTTCTCTATGGCATCTGCGAATGAATTCAATTCGTCTAAAATGGCATTGTTAGCTGAAATCTCAGGGTTGTCGAAATAAATCTGCTTTTTAACCCCTTCAGCATTGGTTAGGATCATGGCAAAATCGTCCGGATTTTTAGGTGCATCCTTCATCTTTACCACTTCACATTTTTTTTCGAGGAAATCGACCGAAATGTATGCATCGCGCTGAAAAAATCGTGCTTTTCGCATTTTCTTCATCGAAATTCGGCTCGCTGTAAGGTTTGCCACACAGCCATTCTCAAACTCGATACGTGCATTTGCAATATCTGGGGTTTCTGAAATTACCGAAACGCCACTGGCGTTTATTTTTTTCACATCCGATTGCACCACGCTTAAAATGGCATCGATATCGTGTATCATCAAATCTAAAACCACAGAGACATCGGTGCCACGCGGATTGAATTCTGCCAAGCGGTGCGCCTCAATAAACATCGGGTTGTCAATCATATGGTTCACCGCCATAAACGCAGGATTAAACCGCTCTACATGACCTACTTGCCCCATTACATTATGTTCTTCTGCCAGTTGCAACAGCATTTCGGCTTCTTCTACGGTATGGGTAATGGGCTTTTCTATAAAGAGGTGTTTACCAGCTATGATGACTTTTTTAGCACATTCAAAATGGTAGATGGTAGGCGTAACCACATCTACCACATCGCAAGCTTCAATTAGCGCTTCCATGGTAGGGAAGTGTTTATAGCCAAATTCTGCTTCTACTTTTTTGGAAGCTTCTGTATCTGAATCGAAAAAGCCAACCAAGTTGTATTTGGTAGACTGGTTGAGCAGTTTTAAATGAATTTTCCCGAGGTGTCCAGCACCTAGAACTCCAGCGTTTAGCATGGGCTTATATTTTTAGCAAAGGTAACGGTTTTGACTTCAAAATTCGAGCATCTAAATTCCAAATTCTAAGATTGTTGGGTACCTTGTGCTGTCTATTAAATTTTCAGTAGAAACAGTTGGGCTTCAATTTAAAGCGAAGCTAGATGAAGCAATTTGCTGCGAAATGATTTTATAGCTTATCTAAATACACCGCTCGGAAAAACGACCACACTTTCATGACCATTGGTGCCAACAGCAGCCACCCCAAAAAAGTAATTGTCTATCACAATTCCGTCTAGAGTAAATTCAGAAACATCACCTACATATCGACTGTAATCCCAAGTAGGAGAGGTGGTATCGCGCCAATAAATTTTGTACCCGGCGGCACCGTTTACTTTATCCCATTTTAATTTAGCCGAAGGTTCAACAATACCCCCAATAGCAACATTTTTGGGGGCAGGGGGTGCCCAAGCTAGGCTGGCCATACTGATTGCGTTTACCGCGGTTAATTTTTTGGCGTAGTCAAAATTTACAAATTTTAGCTTATCGCCATATTCAATACCGTTTTCGGTACGGATGTCTTGATGTTGTTGGGTATAATTTTCATGTGCTTCCATGATGCGAATTCCAGCAAATCCTAGATCGTTAAAAGGGCGATGGTGCCCACCGCGTCCAAACCTATCGAGTCTGTAAATCATCATTGGGTTCATTTCGGGCATATACGTTTTCGTGGTTTCATAAACATAACGCGCCAATTGCCTCGAAATGCCGTCTACCTCACCACCGTAAAAGCGGCGTCTGCGTCGTTCCTCTTCCGTTTCAGTTGGAGGGACCGGTTCAGAAAAAATTCTAAAATCTACATTGCTAATCACGCCATCTACCCCTTTAATATTTCCGATCATATCATTGTTGAGCACCCCAATGATATCCCAGCCCTGTTCTTTAGCAAATGCTGCAAAACCAGCACCACCAAATAGACCTTGTTCTTCACCACTAAGCCCGAGATATACAATGCTGCTCTCAAATTTGTATTTTGAAAGTACACGCGCTGCCTCAATAGCACCTGCCATGCCACTGGCGTTGTCGTTAGCTCCTGGGGCATCTTTTGTAAAATCGCTGCCATCACTATTACGCGAATCGATATCGCCGCTCATAATGATATAACGGTTAGGGTATTTGGTGCCTTTTTGTACAGCGGCCACATTTACGATCCAAGTGTCTTGCGGAACGCGTCGATTACCTTCTGCTTTCACAAAATCTTTTTGATAAAACACATCGAGGCAATTGTTGCAGCTTTTTGAAATAGTTTCAAATTCTTTCTTAATCCAGCGTCGGGCTGCCCCAATGCCACGGGTATTGCTTACGGTGTCACTAAAGGTATTTCGGGTTCCGAAGCCAGCCAGGGTAGTGATATCCTGTTCAATGCGTTCTGCCGAAACAGCAGCGATAATGTCGTATATTTTTGGATTTGTTTGTGCGCCAACCGAAACGGTCACGAGTGCAGCCACTGCGAATAGCCAATTTTTCATAGATTACAATTTTGACTAAAAATAATGAAAAGAAAGCAGCTTGGCAATGGTTTGGAGATAGGCTATCTTAAAAAGGTGACTTTCGAAATTTTACCATTGGTAACCTCATAAATCGCAATCACGCTCGAATACGTTTCACCAAACCGTACGTACTCCCTATCTACTACCTTATTACCCAGTACAATTCTATTTTTTATTTCGCAATAAAGATTGGGTACACTTTCGAACATGGCAGAAAACTGTTGTCTCATCTGTTCTTTTCCATCCATCGAAAGTACATCGGGGAAGTTGTAAATCTTAATATCGTCTGCATAGGTATCCATAAAGGCTTCTATGTTTCGAGCATTGTATGCGTTTACTTGCCGTTGCACTATTTGTTCAGGGGTTTCTTCAATAATTTCTGAAACCGACAAGGCAACACCGTCTTTTAAGGTAGTTTCAATGGTGTTCAGGTTTTCTAGTTGTGCTAAGGGGTTAGCAGTGAGAATGAGTAAATCTGCTTTTTTTCCTTCGGAAACCGTCCCTAATTCTTCTAATAGCCCAAAACCTTTTGCCGCGTTGTAGGTTGCTGTCTTCAAAATTTCTGGGGGGATAAGTCCGGCCTTTTGCATCGCTTCTAATTCTTGAAGATACGATGATGCGTGCATGGTTCCGATATTTCCGGCATCGGTTCCAGCTGCAATAGTAACGCCCTTTCGATTTAAAAGTTTAAGACTAGTACCCATTAAGTCGATTTTTTCGTCATAATAGGTTTGAAAACGTGCTTCGTTATCCCAAATTTGCTTCACATTTTGGGTAATGTTTTCTTTGTTATATTTCTGAAAATACAACATCGATTTGTAGGTTTCTGGATTTGCAAAATAGAGATCATGTTCATGGTTGTCAGGTTTTCCTAGAAATGCCTTCACATAGTTTTTTGAAACAATGAGGGTAGGAATATACGTGACATCATTATCTATTAGCATTTGTGCAAATGCATCGTCTGCGGGTGCATCATCTATACTGTGCACCAAAATATCTGCGCCTGCTTTCACGGCCAATTCTGCCGTTTTTTTCTGTGTAGCATGCACTGCCAATTTTAAGCCATTTTCATGTGCTAATTTTGCAATATGGGCTACTACGTTGTAGTTCTTTTCGGCAGGTTCTTGCGCACTAGCGATGTACCAAATTTTAATAAAATCGGGTTTGTAGGGCAGCATTTTATTGAAAAGCGCTGTGGCTTCTTCTTCCGAAGTAATTTTTACGATGGGCACATCATCTAATTTTGAGAGTGCTTCTGGCTGATAAGGAGAAAATAAGGGGCCAGTAACATACACATTGGGTGAGAGGTGTTTTTCCGCTATGCTATCGCGTACCTTAAAATTTGAAAAAGGGCCGCCCACATCCATAATGCTGGTCACCCCCAATCGCAAATATCGCTTAAAGCTATCTGGCACCATTTCTTCAGCAAACTGAAGTTCTTCTTCATAGGGCCTTACATCGGTCATGTCTATGGCATCAGGTCTCGTGTACAAACTCCCCGTTTGAAAAAAATGGATATGCGTATCGATCATCCCAGGCATCAAATATTTTCCAGTACCTTCAATAACAGTAGTTTCAGCAGCCACTTTTATAGGGCGATTAGAAATTTTGACTATCAGCCCATCTTGGATAAATACGTTTTTGGGTTTGGTAAGTTCGCCCTTTTCAACATCAACAATTGCAATGTTTTCAATAAGTACATCTTGTGCTTGTATCGTTAGTGTTAAGATGCAGGCAAGTAGGAAAATATTGTATTTCATGACTAGTATTTTTATGTTTAAGACACCAAGTTACAAGACGTCGATTTATTTTTTTTCTGCCGCAAATGCTAGGTGTTTGCCATCTGGGCTTACTGCAATGCGTGTAATATCTTTAATATTGTGAGCGGAAAGATCGGCCACTTCTACCCATTTTTCTGGTCCAAACAGGCTATAGGTATATAGTTTTGAACCACTTCCCAACAAGAGGGTGTTCGCATCTAACCAAGTATGGTCTTGTATTCCGATAGGTAGCTGACTAACAAAATACGTTTCTTCTGGTTTTTTTACGTCTACAACGTATACGTCATGGTTTTTTTCTTCATTAACAATGGTATAGCTTACCATAGGAGACTCTGGTACATTATGAATTGACCGACCTGCATTTTCGGCATATAAAGTAGCTTCATCTCTTTTAATGTCTGCGATTACTAAATCAAGTTGTCCGCCCGAAAGGATAGATGCAACTACTGTATTCTCATCATAAAAGGCATAATAAGCAATCTCCAGTTCACTCAGCAGCATTTTATAATCACCAAATCCCAGATTGGCATAATCGTATGCGTACAAGCGTTGGAGACCTGTGGTGTCAAGCCTTACCGCAGTGATTTTGTCACGGTTGGGATACGGCATAGGGGAGTATTCGCCACCAAGTGTCGTGGCATTTACACGGTGTTGGGTGTTTTCTGAAATATAATACAATTGAATTTCTGTCTGTCCGTTTTCACTTCCTGCGTACAAAAGTCTGTTGTTGTCTAAAAATGTTGGTTGGTTATCATAGCCATCGCTTTTTGAAATTGTTTCTAAATTTGAAACTGTAAAAGTAGAATCGGTTCGTTCTAAATCTAAAAGGTACACGTCGGTATTGGGTTGGGCAATCGCCAAAGTAGTAAGTAAAAAAGCAAAATAAGGAAGAAACTTCATTGAATGATTTTTGAAATTGAAAGGTACGAAGATTGTATTAAATAGGAAGCTATTGACATTGGTAGTCGACATATATTACACGTCATAATTAATCTACCAATGCGTTATGTTTTTTAGCCCTTTTGCTTCATTCAGTATTTTACAATTAGTAAGTATTACGTCCGAAATCAATCTATTATAAAAAACCTGTTCAACAGTTAATCATCAAAGCTCAGTATTAAATTAACTCTTGGAAGTAGGCATGAAATAACTTGGTCTATTGTAGCGAGTATTACTACTTTTGAAAAAAGACGTAAACCCACTTTATATTTCAATAAAAATGTTCAAAAAATTATTTCGCTCAAAAAATGAAAATACTTTGTCTAATGCCGAAGTAGAAAAACTAATGACAACCACAGATGGTAAAAAGTTGGGTGAGTCTGAAGAAATGTTGCTGTATGGTGGGTTTCAGGATTTGAATAACTATTATTTTCTTGAGACTTTATTTTTGAGCGTTGAATCGATTAAAAGTAAAAGAGGCGCAACAATAACCTTCAAAAGCGAACAGGGGGAGTTTGTACTAAAGGCCTCCATGCTTGAATTTGACAGTGAATATGTAAAACAGCTAGAAAGACACGTAACTCAGATTAGCTTTGATATTGAAAAAGACCAGATAAAAAAAATACAATCAGGTGCATACCAATCGATTGAATTAAAAGTAAAAAATAAGGTTTTCACTTTGTTGAACGGCTAATTGCAGTTCGCGCTACTATAAAAAATGCCACTCAAATATGAGTGGCATTTTAGTATCTAATAAAATTTAAACAATGCTTAAAATGGGTATGTATTCTCGGCAGATACACGTTCTGCGATGAGGTTACGCAATGCTACCACGTTTGGCATGTTTTGGTATTTTGTAAATCGTTTAAGGCCCATCAGCATCATACGTTGTTCGTCACCTTCGGCAAAACTTACGATACCTTCTTTCGCTTTTTGGCTCACAATATCTACTGCATGATATAAATATAATTGTGCCATGGCTATTTGGTATTCAGCATCGGCACCATTATTCTTCGACGTTTTTTCAGCGCGTAAAATGGCACTTTCTGCCATATAAATTTCAATTAAAATGTCTGCGCTTGCCAACAGTAACTGTTGGTGTTGTTCTAGATCTGGACCGAATTTCTGCACAGCCGCTCCTGCTACCATTAAGAATACTTTCTTCAACTTCGCCACCATTGCTTTTTCTTCGGAAAGCGTCTCAGAATAGTCAGGTGTGTCAAAACTCGGAATACCTGTAAGTTCTTTTCCTACTTCGGTTGCCGGACCCAAAAGGTCTACATGGCCTTTCATCGCTTTTTTAACAAGCATCCCAACGGCCAACATTCGGTTTATTTCGTTGGTTCCTTCGTAGATACGTGCAATACGTGCATCTCTCCAAGCAGCTTCCATAGGGGTGTCGGCACTAAAGCCCATTCCGCCAAAAATCTGGATACCTTCATCTGAACAGTTTTGAATATCTTCAGAAACAGCCACTTTCAAAATAGAACATTCGATAGCGTATTCTTCAACACCTTTCAATTCTGCTTCTTGGTGCGAGTTTCCTTCGCTCTCACGAATAGCGATACGGTCTTCAATGTTTTTGGCAGCACGATAACTTGCCGTTTCACCCACAAAAGCGTTGGTAGCCATTTCGGCTAATTTCGACTTGATAGCACCAAATTTGGCAATAGGTGTTTTAAACTGAATACGGTCATTTGCATACTTTACAGCTTGGTCTATCACCCTGCGCTGTGCGTCCAGACAGGCTGCAGCCAATTTAATTCGACCAACATTCAACGCATTCATCGCAATTTTGAAACCTTCACCGCGTCCTGCAAGCATGTTTTCTACAGGCACTTTGGTATCATTAAAAAATACCTGACGGGTAGAGGAGGAGTGAATTCCTAATTTATTTTCTTCCTCACCCATGGTGATTCCGTTGCTAGGATCATTTTCAACAATAAAACCTGTAATATTCTTGTCGTCTTCAATACGTGCAAAAACAATAAATAGATTACAGAAACCAGCATTACTAATCCACATTTTTTGTCCGCTAATCAGGTAATTTTTACCGTCGTCAGACAATACTGCTTTTGTTTTTCCACTGTTGGCATCACTACCAGCACCTGGTTCTGTAAGGCAGTACGCTCCAAACCATTCGCCCGTGGCCAATTTTGGAACATATTTCTCGCGTTGATCTTCGGTTCCGTACAAGGTGATGGGCATGGTTCCGATTCCCGTATGGGCTCCAAAAGCCGTGGCGATAGATCCTGTTGCTCCCGAAATATAATCGCAGACCAACATGGTGGTAACAAAGCCCATTCCGAGACCGTCGTATTTTTCTGGAACGGCAATTCCGAGTAAACCAAGTTCTCCAGCCTTGCGCATTACTTCTTCGGTAAGGGCGTAGTCTTTTTTCTCGAACCGCTCTTTATGGGGCCAGATTTCGCGATCTACAAATTCTTTAACCGAATCTTTCATCATCTTTTGCTCTTCTGAAAAGTCTTCAGGAGTAAAAATGTCTTCGCAAGCAGTTTCTTTTACCAAGAATTGACCGCCACGTAGCATGTCTTTGTTTATTGTTTCTGTGCTCATTTTTTTATTTTTTAAATTGTCTGTTCGAGCGCAGTCGAGAACTATTTAAAAAGATGTCTGGTCAACAGAGGTCTCGACTGCGCTCGACCAGACAAGCTTATTTATATTATTGCTACTTTAAAAATTCAAAAATTCCAGCAGCACCCTGACCTGTACCAACGCACATGGTCACCATTCCGTATTGTCCTTGCATGTTTCGCTTTCGCATCTCATCAAACAGTTGTACCGAAAGTTTTGCTCCTGTACATCCCAGTGGGTGACCTAAAGCAATAGCGCCACCGTTAACATTCACGATGTCCTTGTCTAAACCAAGTTCACGAATAACCGCCAAACTTTGTGAAGCAAAGGCTTCGTTCAGCTCAATTAGTTTAATGTCATCTTGTTTCAATCCAGCATTCTCTAGTGCCTTCGGAATGGCCTTTACGGGACCAATACCCATGATTCTAGGTTCTACACCCATAGCGGCATAATTTACCATTCTGGCTATCGGTTCAAGGTTTAATTCTTTAACCATTTCTTCACTCATCACCATCACAAAGGCTGCGCCATCACTCATCTGGGAAGAGTTTCCAGCTGTCACGCTACCGCCTTCCGCAAATACGGGACGTAGTTTTGCCAATGCCTCCAAGCTTGTACCCTTACGCGGACCTTCATCTTTGGTCACTGTGTATTTTTTTGTCGCTTTTTTTCCGTTATCGTCTACGTAGGTTTGTTCTACTTCAATAGGAACAATTTGGTCCTGAAAACGATCTTCACCTTGTGCTTTCAGCGCTTTCATGTGACTGTTATACGCAAACTCATCTTGGTCTTCACGGGATACTTTAAACTGATTTGCTACTGCTTCAGCTGTATTTCCCATTCCCCAATAGTAGTCTTCATGACCATTTTTTACGATATCGTAGTTCAATTCAGGTTTGTAACCCGACATAGGTACCGAGCTCATGCTCTCTGCACCACCTGCAATGATACAATGTGCCATTCCAGATTGGATTTTAGCAGCGGCAATCGCGATGGTTTCTACCCCAGACGAACAGAATCGATTAACGGTCATCCCAGGAACATCCACAATGTCTAATCCCATTAGCGAGATAAGTCTACCAAAGTTTAATCCTTGTGATCCTTCTGGCATAGCGTTTCCAACAATTACATCGTCTATACGCTTTTTGTCGAGGTTGGGCAGTTCGTTCATCATGTACTGAATGGTCTCAGCGGCCAAATCGTCTGCTCTCTTAAATCTGAACAACCCACGAGGGGCTTTTCCTACGGCGGTTCTGTATGCTTTTACTATATATGCTTGTCTCATATCCTACTTTTATTTATTTGGATTCTCCCCTTCAGGGGAGTTAGAGGGGTGTTATTCACACTGTCTTTAGCGCGGAACACCCCTAAAGTCCCCTCAAGGGGACAGTTAGTTTTTTAATTCCTCAACGGTTTCCCCTTTTGTATCATGTGTTGTAAACGCTCTAGTGTTTTACGTTCACCACTCAAACTCAAGAAAGCTTCACGTTCTAGGTCGAGTAAGTATTGTTCACTTACTTCTGTAGGCTCACTTAAATCACCACCTGCCATAACATACGCCAATTTATCGGCGATTTTTTGGTCATGTTCGCTGATGTATTTGCTTGCTTCCATGCTATCGGTTCCAACATAGAACATACCCAGCGCTTGCTTACCTAATACTTTTACATCGGTGCGTTTTGGAGGTTTTGTATATCCCATATCGGCCATTTGTCTTGCTACTGCCTTGGCGGTTGCGAGTTGTCTTGCCGTGTTTACCACCACAATATCTTTTCCAGGTTTCAGAATATCTAAATCGTATGCTTCATGGGCAGACGTAGATACTTTTGCCATAGCTACGGTTAAAAAGTGTTGTCGTAATCTATTCAGTTCTACATCATCTTTTTTGAACGAATCACTCGCGCGAAGCGCCATTTCTTTAGATCCGCCACCACCCGGAATCACGCCTACACCAAATTCTACTAAACCGATATAACTTTCGGCAGCAGCTACCACTCGGTCTGCGTGTAAGGTGAGTTCACAACCACCACCCAGGGTCATGCCATGGGGTGCCATTACCGTTGGGATTGAAGAGTAACGAAGTCGCATTACCGTATCTTGGAAATATTTTACGGCTGCATTCAACTCGTCATATTCTTGCTCTACGGCCATCATGAAAATCATGCCAATATTAGCACCAACTGAAAAATTTTGACCTTGGTTTCCAATCACCAATCCGTCGAAACGGTCTTCTGCAATGTCGATTGCTTTGTTAATTCCTGCTAACACATCGCCACCGATGCTATTCATTTTGCTGCGGAATTCAACGTTTAAGATACCGTCGCCCAAATCTTCGACTACAACTCCACTATTTTTGAACACTTCGGCAGATTCGCGAATGTTATCTAAAATGATAAAGGCGTCTTGGCCAGGGATTTTCACGTGTTGTTTCTTCGGAATGTCGTAGAAATAAGTGTTTCCTTCTTTTACGGTGTAGAATGACTCAATGCCTGAGTCTAGCATTTCCTGCACCCATCCATCTACTTCTTTGCCTGCCTCTTTAATGAGTTCTAGTCCTTTTTGAACACCCACAGCATCCCAAATTTCGAAGGGGCCGTGCTGCCAGCCGAAACCAGCCTTCATGGCGTCATCGATTTTATAAAGTTCGTCTGTGATTTCAGGAATTCGGTGTGAGACGTAGGCAAACATGGCACCAAAATTCTTTCTGTAGAATTCACCTGCTTTGTCTTTTCCTTTTACAAGAATCGGGAAACGGTCTGCAACATTATCAACCGACTTCGTCAATTCTAGGGTTGCAAATTTCGCTTTTTTCGAAGGTCTGTATTCTAATGAATCTAAGTCGAGACCTAAAATTTCCGAAGAACCATCGTCCTTTTTTACTTTTTTATAGAATCCTTGTCCGCTCTTACTACCCAACCATTTATTGTCCATCATGGTTTTAATAAAGCCAGGAAGCTTGAACATTTCGTGCTCTTCATCTTCGGGCACATTTTCATATATACCGTTAGCAACGTGTACCAAGGTGTCTAAACCAACCACATCGACCGTACGGAAGGTTGCCGATTTTGGGCGGCCTATAACAGGACCGGTTAATTTATCTACCTCTTCAACAGTAAGCCCCATATCTTTCACCAAATGGAACATGGCCTGAATACCATAGATCCCGATTCGGTTTCCTATAAATGCAGGTGTATCTTTCGCGATGACGGTTGTTTTTCCGAGGAATTTTTCACCATAGCTATTGAGGAACTCAAGAATTTCAGCATCGGTCTTCGGTCCTGGAATAATTTCGAATAGTTTTAGGTAACGCGGCGGATTGAAAAAGTGGGTTCCGCAGAAATGCTTTTGGAAGTCGTCACTTCGACCTTCGCTCATGAATTTAATAGGAATCCCTGAAGTGTTCGATGTAATAAGTGTTCCCGGAGTTCTGTGCTTTTCAAGATTTTCGAACACCTGTTTTTTGATGTCGAGGCGCTCTACCACCACTTCAATAATCCAATCAACATCTTTCACTTTGGAGATGTCATCTTCAAGATTACCGATCGTGATTCTATCGGCAAAATCTTCATGGTATAATGGTGCCGGCTTCGACTTGATGGAGTTTTGCAAAGCATCTTTCACAAGACGGTTCCGAAATGCTTGGTCGTCCATCGTGATACCTTTCGCTTTTTCCTTTTCGTTTAACTCTTTCGGTACGATATCGAGCAGAAGTACTTCTACGCCAATGTTGGCAAAATGGCACGCGATACCGCTTCCCATAATTCCTGAACCGATAACGGCTACTTTGTTGATTCTTCTTTTAGACATATTTTGTAGTTATGAATGTGCATTTTGAGGGTGAGTTGTTATACTCCTTACTCTGCACGCTGCACTTGTTTTGTATAAATTCTTTTATTGTTAATCAATTCCATCATGGTATTGGCTACCTTTTTAAAAATGGCCAAGTCTTCATCAGACACATGCTCTCTTACCGCCTCATCAAATCGCAATACCACACCTTTTGAAAATTCGCGCATCTCTTTGCCAAAGGGGGTAAGGTGAATTAAAACGCCCCGACCATCTTCCGGATTTGGGCGACGTTCGATAAGTCCTTTTTGTTCCATCGATTTCAATGTTCGCGATAGGGACGTAGCTTCCATGCCCATTTTTGGGCCTAAGGCCGTAGAGGGGGTGCCTGCTTCAGGGTCTATGCTTATGAGCGCAAAACCAGTAGCCATGGTACTTTCTTTTCGACCTGCCTCCTCGTTATACATTTTCTGAATCGCCATCCACGTGGAGCGCAATACATAATCGATGGTTTTTTCTTTCAAGGGTTGTCTTAATTTTGGAAACCCAAATATACTAAAAAATACTATGCGTGCATAGTAAATGTGTAATTGTTTCTAAAATTTGTTTCGATAATTCAAACGAGAACATTTGTAACGACTTGAAATATGATAAATTAGATTTGAAATTGGGTTTTTGGCTATATTTACTGAATACAACCAACCAATGATAAAATTCTTTAGACATATCCGTCAACGACTGATCAGTGCCCCCCCGCCCGAACGTAACGGTTCGGTACGGGCGGGAAACCGCTTCAGTAAATACCTGCTATACGCTATTGGCGAAATAATTCTTGTGGTCATTGGGATACTTATTGCGTTACAGATAAGTAATTGGAATGACAAACAAAAACTTCAAGCTTATGAAGAAAAGCTCTTGTCTCAATTGCAGCAAGATTTAGTGCTTAACGCCAAAGATTTAGAATTAAACATTTCTTTACAGAAAAGAACCATTCAATCTATTGATATTCTTTTGGAACATTTTGAGTCTAATGAACCATATGCAGACTCTTTGGAAGTACATTTTTCCAATTCGGCGTTGTGGACAAAGTTTATTGTAAATGCAGGTGCCTATAAAACCATTGAAGCCAAAGGGTTGGACTTTATTTCGGATGTGGAGCTTCGAGATCTGGTTTTTCGTATTTATGAAGGAAACTTAAATTGGTTACAGCAAATGGAAGAAATTGTAATTAATCATACTGAGAATTTTCGACAAAACTATGCTTCAAAGTACTTTGCAGAATGGAACTCTGTCGAAATTGATAATGGCAACTACGTTGAAGGCAAAACAAGCTTACGGGATTATGAGCTATTTTTAGGTGATGAAGGCGCCGCGTACAGGTATTTTTTGAGCGCAACCAAGGGAGAGGTAGAAGTATTACTCGATATTTCGGAAGGTTTTTTAGACGACAACCGACAAGGAATAGAACTCATTAAAAACATTTTAAGCGATACAAAAGATGATTAAGTTCTTCCGAAAAATTCGTCAACGCATGCTTTCAGAAAATAAATTTTCAAGATACTTGCTTTACGCCATAGGCGAAATAATTCTTGTGGTCATTGGAATCTTGATAGCACTTCAGATTAATAATTGGAATGAAGAAAGGAAATTAGACCGACTCGAATTGAGCCTATTACAGGAAATGAAAGGTAATTTGGTGTCTGATATCTCTGATATGCAAGAAAATATTGGATATCACGAGCGCGCTCTAAAATCGGCTTCCATAATCTTAGCCTCGTTTGAAAATGGACTTCCTGCCAATGACTCTTTAAAAAAACACTACGGAAATGTAGCCTTGGCACCGAAATTCTTAGTCACCATGACCGCCTATAACAGTATGAAGAATGAAGGAATGAGAATTGTACAAAATGATTCGTTGCGAAATGCTATCACAAACCATTACGAACGAAATTATTCCTATTTATTGAGTTGGACCAATTCTGAATGGAATACGTTATTCGCTGACCAAAATAACATCTATAGAAAATACTTCAAGGAATACAACTATATAGGCGAGTTGACTCCGGTAGATTACACCAACTTGGCTAAGAATCAAGAGTACATTAATTATCTAAATAATAGAGTAGGGTTTATTAAACCCACTATTCGGTATTATAAAGTTTTTGGAATTGCAAATGCCGAAAAATTAATAGATCATCTTGATGCGGAGCTCACTTCAAGGGAAGAGTAGTCTACATAACCATCAGAGCTCATTGTTAAAAGACTTTTTTATAAGTTGCGCTTTACTATTAATATTCAGGGTCTTGTAGATGTTCTTGATGTGGGTTCTTACTGTGTCTAGCGATACAAACAAATCGTCTGCAATCATTTTATAACTCTTTCCATCAACGATTCCGGTCACAATATCCATTTGGCGGGGCGTTAGAAGTTGGGGCTTGTTCCGCTTTGGAGCAAAACTTTTTGCAATTTTTCTAGCAATAGAAGGAGACATATAAGAGCCACCGTTATGAACCACGCGAACCGTTTCGCCAATTTGTGCTAAGGGTGTTTTTTTTGATAAGTAGGAGCATGCTCCTGCGCTTAGGGCACTAAAAATACTGTCGTTGTCTTCAAAAGTGGTAAGCATTATGATATCGGCATCCGGAAGTTTTTCTAACAACATCGGGATACCATCTATACCAGAAACCCCCAATAAGTTTATATCCAAAAGAAAGCAATCGGGTTTGTATTCCAAATACGAATAAGACTTCAAGAATAGCTCAACTGAGGCAGAAATGCTCACGAGCTCAATATCAGATTGTGTACTGAAATAATCTTTCAAGCTCTCCTGAATTAATATGTCGTCTTCTATGAGAGCTAGTTTAACCATAGGGTATGTAGTATGAAACAGGGGTATTTAGTTTTTTTATAAAGTTACTGTTTTACTAAAACTGTACAATCACATATAAATGTGAAATTATATGTTGAATGGTAACTCTAATAATACTTCAAACCCATCATCGTTGCGAAATTGAAGTTTCCCTTTTAGCTTTTCGGCTCTCATGCTCATGTTAGATAGGCCCATTCCTGTAGAGGTATATGAAATTTTCTTGGTACCGTTATCTTTAATCTGTAATTGACAATCTCGAAACCGATTACTTAATTCGACATACACTTTAGTCGCGTCAGAATGTTTCGTAATGTTATGAATGGCTTCTTTATAAATTAAAAAAATATGCTGTTTGGTTTGTGCAGGTAGTTTTTTGTGATGGTTTTTTATGGTGGAACTGTCAATTTTGAAGGCAATACCCTTTGGCAGAAGTAATTCTTCTGCAAGTTCTCGCATTCGTTCAATCAAATCGGCTATGGTTTCCCGCCTGCTATCGATACTCCATACCAAATCTCGCATTTGGGATACTGCGCTTCGGCTAATAGCTGCAATTTTCTGCAGTTTATTTTTGTCATCTTCGGTGGCATTCATCTCCATCAATTCTGTTTGCATCGCCAATCCTGACAACAAGGAGCCCACATCGTCATGCAAATCGCTAGAAATTTTGGTGCGCAAGCGTTCCATGGCTAATGCTTGATGCAAACGATATCTAAAAAATGCATACATACTTAAGGCAAGAGCAATTATTACTAAAGCGATGAACCACCAACGTTTGTAGAAAATTTGTTTTACCGTAATCGGGATAGATAAGAGGTTGGCACTTTCATTTCCTCTAGAATCTGCTCCTTTTACTTTCAGTGTATAGGATCCAGCCGGAAGTTTGTTGTACCGTAATGTAGTATTATTACCTTGGTAGAACCAACGATCTTCAAAACCTTCTAATTTTGTACTAAAGGTATTTTTGGAGTTTTGGAAATAGCTCGGCATCGACCAGCTAACCTCAAAGTATTGATCGTATGGGGAAGCAACAAATGGCTTTAGTTTTTTTTGGGCATAGTCATGAACGTACGTTTCTTCGGTTCTACTATTGTATCCAGCGATATGTACAAGCTGAATGTCGGGCGGTCTCACAGTTTCACGTAAGGTTTCAGGGTTAAAAAAATTGATTCCATTCATTCCGCCGAAATAATACAAGCCTCGACTATCTTTAAAAAATGAAGAATAGTTGAACTCGTTATGTGACAAACCATCTTCCATATAGTAATTTTGAAACTCACCCGTATTTTTGTTCATAAACGACAACCCATTGTAGGTGGTAATCCAAAGTGTATTTTCATTGTCAGGAACAATTCCAACTACATTATTGTTTGATAAGCCATTCACTTCTGTGTAATTCTTAATATTTGTTCCGTCAGAAGAAATATGGCTCAAACCACCACCGTATGTTCCTACCCAAAGGCTACCGTCTGTGTCTTCTAGAAGACATAAAACATGGTGTTTGCTGAGTTTTGGGATACTCTCGGTATTATAGGATTTTAGAATATTTCCGTTGAGGTCGATTTTTAATACTCCGTCGTTTTTAGTACCAATCCAGACACAATTTTCCTCTCTGCTTTCTTCAAAGTATTGAAGGTCTGCAATATTGTTAGTTTCACTAATATTTTTGAATACGAGACGACTCTCCTGCGTCAGCGGATCGAACAAGGTAAGATGCTCTAAGGTGTAGCCAAATAACAATCGTCCATCCTTCAGCTTTAAAAGGCCGTTTGGCCCATACACTTTAATATTCTTTCTGAATTGATCGTAAATTTTAGTCACTCCAGTTTTTAAGTTTATTTCATAAATACCTTTACCAACGGCATACGCATGTGTTTTTGGTGCATTTGTAAGTAAGAAACTGCTGTCATACATTAGGGATAGTGGTTCTCCTGATTCGGTAGTTAGGGGTAGAGAATCGATTTTCCCAGTCCTTGTCCTGTATACGATTTTGTGGTTGCTTTCACAAAGGCTAAAAATGTTCCCTTGGTCATCCTCGACAATACCGCGCATCGAATTTCCCCAACCTTCTTTATCCGATTTAAAAAGATTGGAAAATAATGGTTTTTGGGTTTTAATTTTGAACAAGCCATTATTTGTAGGAACCCATAACAAGCTGTTTTTATCAATAAATAAGTTGTTAATGGTGGTGTAATCTAGTTTCGCTTTTAGCAAATGGGTATAGTTGCTGAAATTTCCTTCGGGGTCCATTCGGTACAAAGTTGCATCGCCGGCAAACCAAATATTGTGGCTCTCATCTTCTATTGCTCTCCTGATAATTTCTTCTGAATGAAATATACGCTTAGAAGTCTTATTCTCTGCTGCATGCATACTAACACCACCAAGAGATGGAGGAAAATAATAATGCCGACCATGACTGTCAAAAAACTGGGGTACATAATGAATACGGTCTCCATTCCACTCGTACGAGTCTAGTAAATGAGTTTCTAATTCTTCACCTACTTCGTTATATTTATAAGTACCAGCTGTAGTGGCCCACCAAATAAAGCCGTCGCCATCTATGGTTAATTGATTGAAACCACGTTTATACCTTTTGGAAGCAACAATAACTTCAAACTTCCCATTCACCAACTTCTGAATATATTGTTGGGCATTACCTCGCTCTACATCCCAATAATCGTCTGTAACTACCCAAATAGATCCGTTTGGAGTTTTAATAACATCCAATACTTTACCTTTCAAATTATGTAATGTATCATACGATTTTACCGAATCGGTCGAAATTTCAAGTTCAAACAATGCATCATTGGCCAAATACCATATTGAATTCCGAAGTGAATCATATACCATATTAGCTTTAATAAAATCTTCTTCGATAAAATGAGACTGCGTCTTGTCACTGGTAAAAGCTTTAAAATTTCGACCATCATAGCGTTGAAGTCCTTGTGCGGTGCCAATCCATAGCAACCCTTTATAGTCTTGTACCACGTCAGACACATCCCGAAAGAGCAGTCCGTCTTCGGTTGTGAGAACGTCTATTTGTGACAGATTTTGCGCACCGATCTGTAAAAAAAATAGGCACGAAAAAATGCTCAAAATAAGGTGTGATGAAGCTATAATTGACTTCAAAATATAGGTGTTGGTTAGATGTTAATATCCAAATATACAAAATGATAGCGCGTGATTTCACATGAAAATGTGATTGACAACACAACAATTTCAAGATACCTTGCTGTTATAATGATTATAGGAATATTACCATGACAAAAATTTGTTTGCTTTTACTGATGTGTCTTCACATGGGGAATCCATCTATTGGGTTTGCTCAGGATGTAACTGTAAAAATTGGTCATAAAGATAGTCTCTACTCAGCTATTTTAGATGAACATAGAAGTCTAGTTATTTCATTACCAGATAACTATGAAGATGGCAAAGAGAATTATCCAGTTCTTTATCTACTAGATGGAACTACCAATAATCTTTTAGATGCACGTCTGGTCACGTTTAATTTAAAAATGGATATGATTATTGTGGCCTTAGCAAATACAGATCGTGATCGAGATATGATGCCATTGAGTAGACCTTCGTATATAGTTGAGAACCCTAAGGCTGAAAATTTCTTACTGTTTATTGAAAAGGAATTAATCCCGCATATCGATAAAAATTACAGAACCAAGAATGAACGAACCATTAGAGGACGATCGTTAAGCGGCCTGTTTGTGATGTACGCTTTTTTGAAAGAACCTAGGTTGTTCACTAATTACATCGGTAACTGCGCTGGCTGGTTTGCAGATATGGACGATTACTTTACGCAATTGGCCGAAGACGTTTTTCAGCAGAAATCAAATTTTAGTGGCAAATCAATATTCGTGGCTAATTCTTTATCAGACCCATTAGACCCCAAGCAAGAAATCCATCACGCTGTTCTGAAGTTTTCAAAACTATTGAAATCGGAAGTGGGAGAACTTGTAAAATTTAAATACCAGACCTATGAAAATGCAGGGCACGTGCCCTATGCCTCTTTTTACGACGGTATGAAATTTATGCATGAGCATTAATAATTAATAAAAAAACATACCATATGAAACACATTTTAATTACGGGTTGCAGTTCGGGCTTTGGACTCATGGCAGCTAAACATCTAGCAGAAAAAGCCTCTTGGATACGTTCGAAATAGCCGATTGGGATGGACCTAAAATGAATTAACACATAACCATAAAATCAACTAATTATGAAATCAATTATCACAAAGACATGTATGCTGTTGGTCCTTGCAATGGCTATTGCAAGCTGCAATCAGCCAGAAAAAAAAATAACTGAAACAAAATCAGAAGATGCCGTAACAGAAGCTGAGGTAGTTTCAGAAACACCAGAATACTATATGCTGCGTCCGGAGGTAGAAAAAGCATATGGGTATACACACGCTGTAAAAATTGGCAATTCCATTAAAATTTCCGGAGCGGTAAGTATGGATAATGAAGGAAATCCTACTGCAGTTGGCAACTTGGAACAACAGATGAAAAATTGCTATGCCGACCTAGAAAAAATCCTGACCCATTACGGTTGTACGTTTGATGATGTCGTAAAAGAAGATGTGTTTACAACCGACATGACTAAATTTTTAGAAGTGGCGGGCTATAGAACTGATATTTATAAAAATCAGTTTCCGACGGGTACCTGGCTTGGTGTTAAGGAATTGGCCATTCCAGAGTTTATGATAGAAATTGAATTGGAAGTACATAAATCAAATTAACATTTTTAAAACTACTGAAATGAGAAATTTTATAATAGCGATTGCTGCAACTGTTTTTTTTAATGTACCAGGAGTAGCGCAAGAGACAAAACAAGAATTGACTTATAAAACTGGCAATCCAGCCGATTGGCCAGCTGAATTGGATGCGGTAAGTGCAGCACCAAATAATCACGAAATACTATTGGAAAATGATAAGGTTCGTGTGTTGAGTGTTACCCTAGCTCCCAACGAAGTTGAAAAGGTACATCACCATCAGTGGCCTAGTGTACTTTATGTGATGCAAGCTGAAGATTTTACCGATCGCGATGCTGAAGGAAACTTAATTATGGATACGAGAACATTAGACGAACCATTACAATTTCCACTGACGATGTGGAAAGATCCTGAGGCACCTCATTCAGCAACCAACCTGAGTAATACCACACCCATTAAATTAATACGAGTTGAATTGAAAAATTCTGCTAGTAATGAAAACCTTGCTATCATTAATGGACTCTATGAATCCTTTTCTAAAGGAGATGTTCCTGGAGTACTGGGAAGAATGGATTCGAATATCGTGTGGAATGAGGCTGAAGGTAATTCGTTGGCAGCAGGCAATCCATATACTGGGCCAGATGCTGTATTGGCGGGCGTCTTTGCACCAATTATGGAGATGTACCAATCGTTTAGCCTTAAAGATATTGAACTTCACGAAATGAGTAACGATAAGGTGCTTGCCACGCTGTATTACGATATTACCACGAAAAAAGGCAGGAAGTATCAAGTACAGGCAGCCCATTTTTGGACTTTACAGGATGGGAAGATTATAAAGTTTCAGCAATATGCAGATACAAAGAAGTTGGCGGAATCAGAAGAATAAGATTATTATAGTAATGGCTTATTTCCGTATAAAGCATGATAAAATTTTTCCGCAATATCCTCTGTTAATTCGAGCGCCAGCCAAATATCAAAATATATTAAAGATACTCTGTCATTCCGACAGAGCCTAGCGACGAGGAATCCCATAATGAGATTTCTCAATCGTTCCTCATTTCGAAATGATAATTTACTATGATTAAACTCTTTAGACATATTCGTCAGCGACTCATAGCTGACAACCGTTTCAGTAAATATTTACTCTATGCAATAGGCGAAATCATTCTTGTGGTCATTGGGATTTTAATTGCGTTGCAGATCAATAATTTAAACGAGCAACGAAAGCAAGACAACTTAGAGCAGGACTATCTTATGGCTTTAAAACAGGAATTTGAAAACAACCTAGAAGAAGTAAATCGTGTCATAAAACTAAATACTGAATTATTAAATTCTGCTCATGAACTGGCTACATTTACGGGCCCCGACATTCCTAGTATTACAGAGAAAAAATTTGCAGAATTGTTCTTTGGCACTGTCAATGCCGAAGTTCAATATCGTCCAGGATCTGGCGTGACCAATGAAATTTTAAGTTCGGGGAAACTAAGTATTTTCCAAAACAAAGAGTTGAAAAACGCTTTGGCAACACTCGATGGGCTGCTTCTGGAAATAAGATTCCAAGAAAAAGAAGAATTATCATTAATTCGTTATGAATTAATATTTATGGCATACGATAATTTGAGTTTGCGTAAAATGGCCCATGATGCTTACGGAGGACTATTTGGATTAGATGAGGGTAAATTTTTGGACAGTAATTTACAGTTGTTAACATCAAAAAAATTTGACAATAGAGTTTCTGGATTCATTTTTACTGCTGGCTATTTAGGAGGAAGGTATAAAAAAATGAAGAAACAAATTCAAGAAATAATAGCCATTATTGACACCCAAATAAAATGATAAAATTATTTAGAAATATACGTAAACGATTAATTGGCGAAAATCGCTTCTCTAAGTATGTTCTATATGCCATCGGCGAAATCATCTTGGTGGTCATTGGGATTTTAATTGCGTTATCCATTAATACCTGGAATGAAAATCAGAAAAATCGAATCAAAGAGAGAAATGTGTTGACGAACCTAAAAGCTGATCTTACCGCCGATATGGAAAAGCTAGATTCCCTTAAATTTCAATTTGAACAAGCGGCTGCTTCTAAAGAAATTTTTGAATCCTTTTTATATTATAAGGATACTATCAACGTGTCACTTACCGAGCATTTCAAAAATCAGTTTATACACGTATTAGGTGATTTTAATCCAAACACGATCACAATTGATGAACTTAAAAGTAGTGGGTCTGCTAATTTAATATCGAATCCATTATTAAGTAGAGAGCTTTACGCCCTGTACGATAAGTATAATGACTTATCGACTAAATTACAGCTAGGAATGGAAAGAACACAACTTATGATCAATTACTCGAGCAACTACATGAGGCATGTGTTGAATCCGAGTCAAGAAGAAATAACAAGAATGTTGCACAATACCTATTTTGTAAATCAGGTGGAGGCCAATTACGTTTTTGGACGTTTAAGCGCAATAGAAGATACACGTGAAAAATGCCAATTTGTACTCGAATTAATAAATAAGGAACTCAATGGTTAAGTTCTTCAGACACATTAGACAGCGGCTACTAGCTGAGAACAAATTCTCGAAGTACCTGCTTTATGCCATTGGCGAAATTATCCTCGTCGTTATAGGTATTCTCATTGCCCTTCAGATTAATAATTGGAATGAAGACAGGCTATCTTCTAAGTTTGAATTACAAATGCTGACTTCATTAAAAGAAGGACTGACAACAGATTTAGCAGATATTGATTTCAACATAAAGTACACAACAAGAGGGATTGCAAAAACCGATACGATATTTAAATATCTGCGAACGGAGCAACCAAGGGATCTAGATACGATAGCAAGATGGTTTAGTGATGCAATGACGCCCACTAGATTTCAATACAGCACAAGTGCTTTTGAAACACTTAAATCGAAAGGAATAACATTAATTTCAAACAATGAATTGCGCAAGAAGATAATCGATGTATACGATGCGGAGTATAATTTTTTTCTAGCACAACAGGAAATGCACCTTCTAGAGATTGAGCGTGGGTATACTACAGTACTTACTACCCGTTTTGAAGACTCATATAATTACGATACGCAAAGTCCCGGATTTCCAGGTAGTTTACGTCCGCTAAATTTTTCAGCACTTAAATATGACCAAGAGTTTTTATACTTTTTTAAATCTTTAAAAAACAGATCGCTGTTGTTGATTAAATTTCACTACGCTAAATTACGTGCTAAAGTAGTAGACCTGATTGCAGATATTGAACAAGAAATTAGTAAAAGTAGAATGTATGATTAAATTCTTTAGACATATCCGTCAGCGACTCATAGCTGACAACCGTTTCAGTAAATATTTACTCTATGCAATAGGCGAAATCATTCTTGTGGTTATTGGAATATTGATTGCGCTTCAGATTAATAATTGGAATGAAGAGAGAAAAGAACGCTTTACTGAACAAAAAATATTAAAGCAGTTACAAAAAGAATACACTCAAAACTTAAAACAACTTGATGAGAAGATTTTAATGCGTAATAAAATGACTCAAGCGAGTAACGCATTGCTAGATTATATTGATAATCCCAAAGACTTAGAAAACGATTCACTTCTATATTATTTATTTAGATTATCCCAAGACCCCACTTTTGACCCCATTGAGAATGATATCATGACTACAGGTAAGTTAAGACTTATCACCAACGATAGTATTTCTGAAATGCTTTCAAATTGGATATCAGATGTTAACCAAGTACAAGAGATTGAAGACAATTGGCAGTTGTTCCGCAATCAAAATTACCAACCGTTGTTACTTAAAGAAAAATTAATTCGAAATGTCGGAGCTTATATATTAAATAGTGGTTATTCGCCTGAACATGCGTTGGATAAGGATGATACTATTTCATATCGTATTAAAAGAAACAAAATCGATTTGCCTTCAGTAATATTAAAAAATGCAACAGAAATCGAAGGAGTTGCAAGTACATGTATTATCTATAATAATGTCACCAACGTGCAGGCCTATGCACTAAGAAAACGGATTGTCAGATTATTAAATTTAATTCAAAAAGAATTGTCATGATTAAATTTTTCCGCCATATTCGTAAGCGACTTATTGGAGAAAAGCGCTTCAGTAAATACCTGCTTTACGCTATTGGTGAAATCATCTTGGTAGTGATTGGTATTTTAATAGCACTGCAGATTAATAATTGGAATGAGCATAAAAAAAATGCGCAACAAGAACAACTCATACTAACGCAGTTATTGGCAGAATATGAAAGTAATCTGCAGCAAATAGAAAGTAAAATTAGCCTAAGAAATGATGTTGTTAAATCGTGTATTACCCTTCTAAACTATATCCATAAACGTCCTCAAAACATCACTACAGATAGCGTAGACTATCACCTTTCACGTGCAACAATGAGACCTACCTTTGACCCACAGCTCGGCGTAAGTAATGAATTGATAAATGCGGGTAAACTTTATTTAATAGATAACACCACCTTACGGAACAGAATATCTTCATATTCGAGTTTTTTAAAGGAGTTGAATGAAGAAGAATTGAATATTTTCAGATTCACTGAAGAGGAATTTTATGCATTCTTAATTGATCAATATCAAATTGGTGGTTTTACGACTCAGTTTTTATTCGATGAAGAATTAAGGGCTAGATTCACCATTGGTGAGAGCCTTAGTGATTTTTCCGAATTAAAAAATTTAGTGCCTAAAGCTAATTTCGAAAATCTTTTAAATCATCCCAACTTCGAAGATCATATTACGCGATTACTTGGTATGACACCTTATACAAATGAACAGTCTATTGGTGTTAGAAATAAAACCCAAGAAATAATAGATTTAATTACTTCAGAAACAGCTGAAAACCAATGATAAAATTCTTTAGACATATACGCCAGCGATTTTTACTTGAAAATCGCTTTTCAAAGTACCTACTCTACGCCATAGGCGAAATCATACTAGTGGTTATTGGAATATTGATTGCGCTCCAAATTAATAATTGGAATAACAATGAACTAAATAAGAAGGAGGAAGCCATGATCTTAAAGAATTTAAATTTTGAATTCAATAAAAATAAGAAGGACCTGAAGATTATTAAGAATAACTATCAACGCCTTATTGGGGCAACAAAGCAATTATTGGATTTAATTGGTGAAAAAAATATCATTTTACAAAAGCACAATACAGACAGCCTTATATCAGAAAGTATAAACTATTTAGATTACAGACCTACAGAAAACGTGCTGTCTGACTTGATTTCTTCAGGAAACCTGAAACTCATTTCTTCAGACTCGTTGCGGTTGCATTTGTTTCAATGGTCTAGCTTTATAAATGAAAAAGAAGAAGCTTGGGAGACCTTAGATGATTTCTCGCAGAATATGATGATGCCGTACCTTACCAAGAATGGATCGCTTAAAAACATTGACAGCTACGGATTTTTAGATTGGAAACAAGGTTCTAAGTTACAAACTGAAACAAATGGAATGTTCTTAGATATTGAGTTTGAAAATAATCTCGATAACCACGCCTGGAGTTTAACAAATTATCTTCTGGCATTGGATAACCTTGAGACCACTATTAACAGCATTATAACTCAAACCTCAAAATACAGATAGTAAGGGTATGATAAAATTCTTTAGACATATTCGTAAGCGATTAATCAGAGAAAACCGTTTCTCTAAATACTTACTCTACGCCATAGGTGAAATTGTCCTAGTGGTCATAGGTATTCTGATTGCACTCCAAATTAATAATTGGAATGAAGAGAAAGCGCTTTCTGAAACTGAATTGAATATACTGAATGTCATGTTAAAAAACATTCAGTCAGATTTGGGTGACATGGAATTTAATGTTACGTTTTACAATATAAGATTAAAGGCAAATCAAACAGTCCTTCAAGCATTGAAAGATCCCGATAATGTGCCGGATACCCTTGCTTATACCTATGCAAATTTAGGCTCTAACCCTTATTTTATTGAAAGTACCTCTGCTTTTGATAATCTAAAATCAATTGGTTTTGAAATCATTCAAAATGAAAGCCTGCGAGAAGAAATCATGCAGTTGTACGGAATTAAATATCAGTGGATGGGTGAATTGGAAGATGACCACGCAAAATTTTATGCCAATAAGCTTGAACCATTATTACTGGAAAACTTCGAAACTGCAGTTCCGTTTGAAAGCGCAGCTCCCGTGGTTGAATTACAAGAATTAGCAAAAAACCATATTTTTAAAGAAGCCTTGCGATATAATTCGGCGTGGACGTTTTATATTCTAGGGAGGTATCAAGAAGCCACAGAAGCAGCAGAATCATTGAAAAAGAATATTCAAGCAGAAATAGATAAACGACAATGACATGATGATTAAATTCTTCTGCAATATTCGTCAACGCTTGTTTTCTGGCAGATTTTACTCCTTGTGAATTTTGACGAACGCTGGCAACAAACCCAAATATACTATTTTCGGTTGCCTTGTGGTGAATACTACACGTTTCCTGAATTTAAAACTTTCAGCGAGCTGCCATCATATTCCAAGCCTCTTGAAAATCGGTAGCAAAAATCACCTTTTTGTTTGTCTGGTTGTTGAACCACTTGAGTTGTTTCGGACTCAGGTATTGTGTGGCAGGCTTTCGATTGCCCAGTGCCGTATCAATTTTAGTACGCTGCGGCGGAGTTTACCGAATATATTTATAGTTAGAATGCTGTAATGATGGTTTCGTGATGTGTGCCGAGACTCGATAAGAGTCACCTTCTTTAAGCCTTAAGGGGACAGCTCTCCTAACTAAAAAAAAAAGGAGCCTAAAGGCCCCTTGGTATTTTAAATAAAATAGTTGTTTAACGTCCGTACAAACCTTCATATAAATCTTTGTACATTTCCTTAATTACCTTTCGCTTGGCTTTCATCGTTGGGGTAAGCTGCCCACCTTCAATACTCCAAGTGTCTGGTGTAAGTGCAAAGGTTTTTACCTTTTCCCACTTTCCGAAGCGCTCGTTGTATTTATCTACTTCTTTCTGAAAGCGGGCCATAAGTTTTTCATCTTTTACCGCCTCTTCAGGATTTTTAGAGATACCGTTGTTCTTTTTGTCAATCCAGTCGTTTACAAATTCCCAGTTAGGCTGTATTAATGCGGCTGGCATTTTTTCACCTTCACCTACCACTAAAATTTGCTCGATGAAATTAGATTGTTTCATGGCATTTTCAATAAGTTGTGGTGCCACGTATTTTCCACCGCTGGTTTTGAACATCGATTTTTTACGGTCGGTGATTTTTAAGAATCCTTCACTGTCTATTTCACCAATATCTCCTGTGTGGAAATAACCGTTTTTCAAGACTTCGTCGGTTTGTTCAGGGTCTTTATAATAACCTTGCATTACCTGTGGTCCTTTAATTAAGATTTCTCCATCTTCGGCAATCTTTACTTCAGTATCTGGTAACGGTTTTCCAACGGTTCCGATCTTAAAGCCATGATTCCGCATGTCATTTACCGACACCACAGGTGACGTTTCTGTAAGTCCGTATCCTTCCATTACAGGGCAACCTGCAGCATTAAAAACACGTGCTAGTCTAGGTTGTAGCGCAGCGCTACCCGAAGCGATGGCTCTTAAATTTCCACCCAAGGCTTCTTGCCATTTGCTAAAAATTAATTTTCGTGCCAATTTAAGCTGGGTTTCATACCACCAACCATTTTGGCCGTACGGTTCCCATTTCAACCCTAGTTCAACTGCCCAAAAGAACAATTTCTTCTTAACTCCTGTAAGGTCGGTTCCCTTGGCAATAATTTTATCGTATACTTTTTCCAAAAGACGCGGTACCGCAGTCATTACTTCTGGGTGTACCTCTTTTAGGTTATCACTTATGGTCTCTAAACTTTCCGCGAAATGAATACTCACCCCACAATATTGATACATATATAAAAGCATGCGCTCGTAGATATGGCATACAGGTAGGAAACTAAGCGCTTTGCTTTTTCCCATTTCAATAGGAAGTCTGCCTTTACTATGCTTGGCATTACTTGCAATGTTTTTGTGGCTTAGCATAACACCTTTCGGCCTTCCAGTGGTTCCTGAAGTATAAATAAGCGTGGCGAGGTCGTCTTCACCAATAACTTCTTTTCGTTTGTCTACTTCTTCTTGTAAGTCTTTATGTTCGTCACCGAGTGCAATTACCTCCATCCAGTTATCACAATTTGCCAAAGTTTCGAAACAGTAAATTCCCTTTAAGCTGGGCACATTCTGTTTTATCTTATCGATTTTTTGAAACACTTCATCACATGATACGAACACGTATTTCGATTCAGAATGGTTGAGAACATACTCGTATTCTTCTTCAGAAATAGTGGGGTAGATGGGCACATCTTGTGCTCCAGTTTGCAGAATACCAATATCACAGATGTTCCATTCTGTTCTGTTGGTCATCGAAATGATAGCTACCTTGTCATTAGGTTGCACACCTAGATGAATGAGCCCACGGCTAATGGCATTGGCTTTGTCTATATATTCTTGGGTTGAAGTTTTAATCCATTCACCATTTACTTTGCTCACTAGAGCCGCGTCTTGCGGATAGGTAGCGAGTTGATAGTAAGGGAAGTCGAAAAGTCTTTTAGGATCGGTCATAAATATCGTGCTTGTAGCTACGCAAAATAGGGAAAAAAATTAAGTTTTTGATATAAAAAAAGGAACCCAAACAGATTCCTTTTACTCTTTTAACCAATAATTCGTTCTATTGCTTCACAACCCTAAAGGTCTTCGACGCACTTTCAGAGGTGAGACGTACCAGATACATTCCGCTAGAAAAAGTACTGTAATCTATTTGTGTACGGTTTGACTGAAACGCTTCTGAAAAAATTCGTTGACCCTGTATGTTGAAAATATCTACCGTATATGCATCAAAGGGAGTTTCAATAGTAAGTAAGTCTATCACTGGATTCGGATACAGAAAAAACTGATTGTCGGCTACTTCGTTCACATTAAGCGTATTTTCTTCTACCATGCCTATTGTTAAGTCGTCAAAATAAAATCCGTCTCTTCGTTCGGCACCATCTGATACAAATTGAAAACGAACCAAAATAGTTTCACCCAGATAATCGCTTAGGTCAATTTCTTCTAGCACCCAATCGTTTTGCACGCCGTCGTACAGAGGTTCTCCCGTAGGTTGCCCATTATTGGTGCTTCCTTCGTTTGTAAAGTTTCCACATTGTGGCTCCCAGCTACCACCGTTGTTGGTACTTACTTCTACCTGAACGTAGTCCCAATTCTCTTCAATGTCCCATTTCGTATAAAAACTAAGGTTGGCACCTATTGCTGCTGAAAGGTCTACTGCATCGCTAATTGCGATCGTTTTATTGGCATTGTTCTGGTAATTTCCGTTGGGGGATTCTGTGATTGAACTAGACGGCGAAACAAAGGTGTTGTTGGTAGTTGCCCAACCGTTGTTGTTAAAGTTGTCTGTAACACTATCGCCTTCGTCTTGGAAAACAGGCGTAAGATCTCCAAATTTTTTGGTCACCAGAACTTTAGTGTCGTAGCTTCCGTTATTAACCACCAATTCGTAAACAATATCGTCTCCTGCCGCTGTGCCACCTGCCAAAACGTAATTAATGCTCCCGTTAGTCGATTCTAATAAATCAAGTCCAGAAAATGAATTACCACCGCCCACAAACGCAATATTCTGGGAAATCGGATTTACATTCACTGTGAACGAACCCGAACCAGCGATACCCAACCTTTGGATATCGTACGTTGCCGTTTGTTCTGCTTGGGCACCCGTATAAAGATTTCCGGTTGGTGTAACAGCGGCGTAATTGTTCACCATCTTGGCTGAGGTTAGATTTAGGTACATCATGCCTTTGGCAATGGGTTCAATTTGATTGCTAGGAGGCCAGAATGCTGGACCAATTTCAGGGGTATACGCATATATTTTATCGTGGGTGCCAATAGTTCCGTACATAAAATCGTCACTGTCGCCCGCCGCCGGGTATAAATCTGAAGAGAGTTGGTTGGTGAACCCGTTTTTAGAAACCAATTCGTCACCAACGGCTTTAAACAAAGCATCTTCGGGTGTGGGGACATTATCTGCGTAACCATATGGGTATAAGAGTAGGTCACCAAAACTGTGATTGTTGAAAGCCATCACAAAGTCATGGTTTTCTACAAACCACTTCATTGCTTGATTTTCAACTTCAGAAAACGGACCGGTTCCACGATACACGTCGCTATTCGTATTTCCAGAAGTTCCTTCGCCTCCCCAAACCCCATTGGCCGGATTGCCGTTTACATAGTAGTCATAATTTCTATTGTTATCAACACCATGCCCATTTTTTCTGTTTTTTCTCCAAAATCCGCCACCGTTAGGATCTGTTTTTTGGTTGTACAGATAGCCGTCCGGGTTTACAACGGGCACAAAATAGAGTTCTGTATTGTCGACTATATTTTTTATTTCAGGATCCGTTTCATAGTTTTCTAGCAAGTACCACATGTAAAAAACCAATTGCGATAACGACATGGGCTCACGTGCGTGGTGAATGGCAGAATATAAAATTTGCGGTTCTCCTTCGGTTGAAATATCTGGGTTATCGCTAATCTTTACCCACTTTATACCATTGCCACCGATTGGTGGAGTAACAGAATTGTCAGGTTGCCCTTCGGTTAAAAAGTTATTGATGTTCGCTTTGGCCGTAATCAGGTTGGGATATTGCGCCTTCATGGCATCTAGATTGTCTAGCAGTTCTTGGTACGTGAGATAGCCACCCATGCTGCCCAAGGCAAAATTTGATGGAGTTTCGTAGTTATTCGCTGATTGATTGCAAGAGGGGTTACGTACCGGCAGCGGATTTCTATTTTGCTGTATGAAATGTTCTTTAGCATCTTCAATCAATACTTCTACCGTGAATCCTGCCTGTCTTGCTGTTTCAATTTCGCTTGTTGAAAATTCAGAAATAACAAAATGTCCTGGTTTATGACTTCCATGGTCTACTGGTAGCCCCAATTTTTCTAAGGTCTCAAGACCGTCTGCTTGATTGGTGTAGGTGATTTTTGCGCGTTGGTAGGTTTCTTGTGCTTGTTGCGCGTAGAGCAGTGTGGAAAGTAAGAAACTGCAAAGTAGTAGTACGTGTTTCATGAATAATTTTAATGTGATTGTAAAACAGATTGGTCTCTAAACGTTTATACAACTTACATATTGCCATAAGTTAATGGCTGTTAGTGGCATAGAAACAAAAATTTAAATTTCAAGACCTTTATTTATTCGACTCCAGCCACTTTCGTGCATTCACAAAGCCTTCCATCCAAGGTGAAACTTTATGGTCGGTTCCTTTTGGGTAGTGTGCCCAGTTCCAAGGAAAGGTAGATCGTTCTAAGTGCGGCATCATCACTAAGTGTCTGCCAGTAGCATCTGTCATCATAGCTGTGTTGTAATCGCTGCCATTCGGGTTGCTCGGGAAACCGTCGTAACCATATTTCCCTACAATGGAATAGTGGCTTTCTTCTTTTGGAAAACTAAATTTTCCTTCGCCATGGGCTGCCCAAATTCCTAATGTACTCCCCGCCAAATTTGATAGCATAACCGAATTGTTTTCTTGTATGGTAACCGAAGTAAAGTTACATTCAAATTTTCCGGTCTCGTTGTGCAGCATTTTAGGTTTCTCTGCATCACCTGGGGTTAGGAGACCTAATTCAATGAATAACTGACATCCATTACAAACTCCTAAGGAGAGCGTGTCTTCTCTGTCAAAGAATTTTTTTAAGGCTGTATTGGCTTTCTCATTGTATAAAAATGCTCCTGCCCAGCCTTTGGCGCTTCCCAACACATCACTGTTGGAGAATCCGCCCACTGCGGCTATAAATCGAATGTCTTCTAAAGTTTCCCGACCCGTAATAAGGTCGGTCATGTGTACATCTTTCACATCAAATCCTGCCAAATACATGGCATTGGCCATCTCTCGTTCACTGTTACTACCTTTTTCGCGTATCACTGCCGCCTTAATACGTTCTCCTTTGGGTACTTCAGGCAATTGCCCTGTGAATTGCTGCGGAAACGTAAACTCTAACGGTTGATTCTTGTAGTTGTTAAAGCGTTCTTCAGCTTTCGTTGGCCCACTTTGTTTTTGATCTAACAGGTAAGATGTCCGGTACCATACATCTCTCATTTCAGGAATGTCAAACATGGTCTGCTCTGAATGATGTTTCAGTTGAAGGGTTTCATCACTCGTTACCGCTCCAATTTTTACAAAATCGATGTTGTTTTCAGCTAGTTCACTTTCCACAGAAGCATCTTCTGAAGCTTGTATCACCACGGCGCAATTTTCAGCAAAAAGTACTTTTAGCAACTCTTCTTCTGAGAGTTCTGAAAGGTTGAGGTTCGCACCAAGTTGGGTGTCTGCAAAACACATTTCCAATAATGTAGTAATGAGTCCTCCAGAAGCGACATCATGCCCAGCTGCTATCTTTTCGTTTATGATGAGCTTTTGAAGCGTATTGAATACAGTTTTTGTGTATGCGGCGCTTTTTACTGTTGGCACTTCGTTCCCAATTACATTCATGACTTGTGCAAAGGAAGAACCTCCCAGTTTAAATGTGTCTTGAGAAACATTGATGTAATAGATACTGCCTTTGTCTTTCTGAAGTACGGGTTCAACAACCTTGGTAATATCATTACAATGTCCTGCAGCCGAAATAATGACGGTCCCAGGAGAGATTACTTCCTCGTTAGGGTATTTTTGCTTCATAGACAACGAATCCTTTCCTGTAGGTACATTAATACCTAAGTCTATTGAAAACTCACTAACGGCAGCTACTGCCTTGTATAATCGCGCGTCTTCTCCTTCATTATTACAGGGCCACATCCAATTGGCAGAAAGCGAAATGCTTTTTAGTCCGTCTTCCAACGGAGCCCAAACGATGTTGGTTAATGCTTCGGTAATCGAATTCTTTGATCCTGCAACAGGGTCTACCAATCCAGAAATAGGGGAGTGCCCAATACTGGTCGCTACTCCATTCACACCTTGATAATCTAATGCCATGACCCCACAATTATTTAATGGGAGCTGCAATGGACCTGCGCATTGTTGCTTAGCTACGCGACCGGTCACACATCGGTCTGCCTTGTTCGTAAGCCAGTCTTTGCAAGCAACCGCTTCTAGCTGAAGCACCTGCGAAACATATTCGTGTAATTTTGCAGGATCGTAGGATGGATTTTTATACTCACGGGTAATGGTGCGGTCAGTCATTATCGTTTTTGGAGAACTCCCAAACATATCAGACAAATTGAAATCCATTGGCTTGGCACCTGTAGTGGCACTTTCAAAAATGAATTTATTGTCATTGGTCACTTCACCAACTTCATACATGGGCGAGCGCTCTCGTGCTGCGATACGGCTCAATTTATCGATGTCTTTGGGGCCTATCACGAGCCCCATACGTTCTTGAGACTCATTACCAATAATTTCTTTAGCAGATAGGGTAGGATCGCCCACCGGTAATTTATCTAGGTCTATTTTCCCGCCGGTATCTTCCACCAGCTCACTCAAACAGTTTAAGTGGCCGCCAGCTCCGTGATCATGAATAGATACAATGGTGTTGGTATCACTTTCAACCATACCTCGTACAGCATTGGCAGCTCTTTTTTGCATTTCAGGATTAGAGCGTTGTATGGCATTCAATTCTATTCCGCTAGAAAATTCACCTGTATCGGCACTAGAAACGGCTGCACCTCCCATACCAATTCGGTAATTTTCACCGCCTAAAATCACAACTTTGTCTCCTTTGTTAGGGATGTCTTTTAATGCTTGGTCAGCTTTTCCGTAGCCAATTCCGCCAGCAAGCATAATGACCTTATCGAACCCTAATTTCCGCGCATGTTCTTCATGTTCAAACGTGAGCACAGATCCTGCGATCAGGGGTTGCCCAAATTTATTTCCGAAGTCAGATGCGCCATTACTTGCTTTAATGAGGATATCGAGTGGTGTTTGGTACAACCACTTACGTGCGTCCATTTTTTGTTCCCAAGGCCTGTTCTCTTCTAACCTAGAATATGAAGTCATATAAACTGCAGTACCCGCCAATGGCAGCGAGCCTTTTCCGCCTGCCAGTCTATCCCTAATTTCACCACCACTACCTGTGGCAGCACCGTTAAATGGCTCTACTGTGGTTGGGAAGTTGTGTGTTTCTGCTTTTAAGGAAATCACACTGTCAAAATCTTTGGTTTCGTAGTATTCGGGTACGTCTGGAGCTTTGGGTGCAAATTGCGTTGCTTTCGGTCCTTTAACAAAAGCTACATTGTCTTTATAGGCAGAGACGATATTGTTTGGGTTGACCTCTGATGTTTTTTTAATGAGTTTAAATAATGAAGAAGGCATTTCTTCGCCATCGACTATAAACGTTCCATTAAATATTTTATGACGGCAGTGTTCACTATTTGCCTGGCTAAAACCAAATACTTCACTGTCTGTTAATTTTCGGCCTAATCGCTTTGAAAGGTCTTGTAAATAAATAACTTCTTCTTTACTGAGTGCCAATCCTTCTGCCTTGTTGTAGGCATCAATATCTTCAATTTCTTGAATGTCTTCAGGAGTTACGGTAATGGTAAAGATAGTTTGGTCTAATGCTGCGTATTTTTGAGACAGCATAGGGTCAAAATCTTTAAAATCTTCAGTAACATGTGTAAATTCTTCAATTCTGATAATTCCCTCGACACCCATGTTCTGGGTAATCTCTACAGCATTGGTACTCCAGGGGGTGATCATTGCAGCACGCGGACCAATAAAAAAATCCGCAATTGCGGACTTGTCTATTTTAGGTTGGTTTCCAAAAAGCCACACCAATTTTTTTCTGTTTTCTGAAGAAATTTCCCCTTGGGTTTGTACGGCAAAAATAGTATTGTTTACGTTTCCGAAGAAGTGGACCATCCGCTTAAATTTTTTAGGCCAATACCATAAAGTAAAGGCAAATTTTTGAAGCCACAAAGGTACGATTTTTCACGATAATTTCATGGATATCATATTGAAAGAAACAGGATTGTTATGATTTCCATAAGACATAAATAATTCTGTTTGTTGTATATTGCGCTAAATACTAGGTTAGTTGAAAGCTCTACTCGATTTTACGACTCATCTATTAAAATTTTAACCATAAAAAAAATTACATGAAAAAGAATTTCTTATTGGCACTATCTGTTTTAATTGTTAGTGTCACCGCATTCTCACAAGAAGAAGGAACAGCTAGCGTTGTTTCTCAAGGAATCTTTCTAGGAAAGAGTATCCCTTTACGTGACATGCCTACCGTTACCGAGATGGAAAATTTTGGTATTGAAGATGCCGCTGTTATTAAGCATTATACTAAAAGAGGAAACCTTCCGGTAGATGCCGATACAGCATTGCCACAGAATGGTGACCCAGTGAGACAGACCGAACAAGGTACGCGTGAACCATTAAATGTACTCCAAAATTTTGAGGGTACAAATCTTCAGGAAGGACAAGCGATTCCACCAGACCCTACGGGAGCCGTTGGGCCCAACCATTATGTACATGCGGTTAACCGTATTGTTAAAATATTTGATAAAACTGGAAATATATTAACCGGTCCTACTTTTCTGGGAACGTTCTTAGGAAATGGTTCTAGTAATGGAGACCCGATTGTGATGTATGATCACCTCGCAGACCGATTTTTTGTGAGCCAATTTCAAATTTCGAATAATGCACTGATTGTTGGGGTATCTGATTCGCCAGATCCAACTGGATCTTATAATGTATATTCCTTTCCTTTAGATGCATTTCCCGATTATCCACACTATGCTATTTGGCATGATGGATATTACTTGACCGCGAATAAATTTCAAGGGAACACTACATATGTTTTAGATAGAGCAACTTTACTAGCTGGTGGTGCAAATCCTACCATTATTGGTTTTAATCTACCAGGTGTGATCGACAATCCAGCAGCGGTATTTAGTCCAGAACCGGCCAACCTTATTGGTGATGCTTTCGACCCAACTTCACCTGCTTATATTGTTTATCTTCAGGACGATGCGTGGGGTGGTGTGAATGTAGACCATCTGAAGGTTTGGGAAATTGACGTAAATTTTGCAGTACCAGCAGCATCAACTATTTCAAATCCGTTGGTTATTGAAACTGCTCCATTCGACTCATTCCTTAGACCGTTCGGGTCAGGGGATATTCGTCAGCCAGGAACAACCCAACGAATTGACGCCATTAGTGGTGTAATTAGCTATGCGGCTAATTATAGAGCTTTTCCAACGTATAACTCATGGGTAGTTACATTCAATACCGATATTGGGCAAATTACACCTGGTGTTCGTTGGATTGAATTACGTAATGACGCAGTAAATGATTGGTCTATTTTCCAAGAAGGAACCTATGCACCAGCAGATGGTGAAGGTAGATTTATGGGAAGTGCTGCCATGGACGAAGATGGTAATATAGGACTAGGATACAATATTGGTAGTGTGAATACACCGGCAGGGATTCGTTATACAGGGAGACTCGATGGCGATCCGTTAGGTGAAATGACCTTCCCGGAGAGTGTAATTATTGATGGCTTTGGAGTACAAACCGTAGGAAATAACAGAAATAGATTTGGCGATTATACACATTTAAGTATGGATCCTGATGGTGTTACCTTTTGGTTTACTGGCGAATATTTTTCTCAGAATAACTTTTGGAGAACGCGAATCGCTTCTTTTAGAATCTCTCCGTTCTTAACAGATGATATCGGTTTCTCAAATTTTGTTTCGCCACAAGATGGTGATTTGGGAGCTACTGAAACAGTAGAGGCGACTATCTATAACTTCGGAACAGATCCACAATCTAATTTTGATGTAGAGCTTTATCTTGACGGAAACTTGGTGGCTACCGAAACTTTTTCGGGAACTATCCAGCCGCAAGAGACGGTTTCTTATACATTTTCACAAACCTTAGACCTTTCTGAACCTGGACAAACGTATGAGATTGAAGCAAGAACAGATTTAACTTCAGATACAAATAATCCGAATGACGGGTTTACTATTGAAGTAGACAACACTCTTTTATCTGTTGGAGACGCTGCATTTAATAGTGGAGACTTTTTTATTATTCCCGCGTCACAAAAGATGTACGACGTTACCTTTACCACAAACGATGCGTATGGAGACATTTCTTACGAAGTGTACAATACCATTGGGCAAAAGTTAGATGCTGGTATGATGGATAACGCAGGCAACGAATATAAAACACGCTTAAATATGGGTGCTTCACCTGTTGGAGTGTATTTTGTTAGACTTTCAAACGGAGAGTTTACCGCTACCAAGCGTTTTATTGTGAAGTAAAACCATACAATTATATATTAAAATGTCCCGTCTAAACAGACGGGACATTTTTTTTATCTTACAATAAAATACTGGAAATTTAAGCGGTTGGGTCTGCTGCAGCTTCCTTTCTTTGTAGCAAAGCAATGTAAAAACCGTCAAATCCAGTTTTGTGCGCCAAAAGTTTTTCTTCTGAAACGAGCGTAAAATCGGCTCCCTCTTCCCGCGATAAAAAATCGGACACCTGTTTGTTGTTCTCAGAAGGTAAAATGGAACAAGTAGCATAAACCAATTGTCCGCCCTCTTTCACCATTCTAGAATAGGAGTTTAACAGCTCTCGCTGTGTTTCTATAATTTTTTCTAGAAAATCTGGCTGCATTTTCCATTTGGTATCTGGGTTTCGCTTAAGAACCCCAAAACCTGAACACGGCGCGTCTATAAGGACCTTATCTGCTTTGCCTATCATTTTTTTAATGACTTTGGTAGAATCGATAAGCCTCGTTTCAATATTATGGATACCGTTTCTACGGGCACGTCTTTTCAGTTCGTTCAGTTTATTTTGATAAATGTCCATAGAGACCACTTGGCCCTTATTCTCCATTAAAGAAGCAATGTGCAACGACTTACCTCCAGCTCCAGCACAAGCATCTACAATTCGCATTCCCGGTTGCGGGTCTAACACTGCAGCCACCCGTTGTGATGACGCGTCTTGTACTTCAAACCAACCTTTCTGAAATGCTTCAGAAGTAAATACATTAGCACGTTCTTTTAGCTGAAGCGCATACGGGTATCCTTTTAGGGTAATTGTTTCAATATCGAGATCAGACAAAGCGTTCTGTAGCTCTCTAACTGTAGTCTGTAACGGGTTGGCTCGTAATATTACCTCGGCCTGATTATTAAGTGCAGCAAGCTCTTTGTCCCATAATTTACCCAATTCCTTTTCACCAAGAGTGTCTAACCAATCTGGAATAGACTCCCGAATGGCACGGGTTTTTATGGCTTCGTCAAAACGACCTTTAATACGCCTTGTCGGGGTGTCTTCAAATTGAGGCCAATCGGGTATTTTTATACCGTTCAAAGTAGCCCACACAGTAAATAGTCTGAAAAGGTTAGGTCTGCTAAACGGCGCTTTCACATCGGCTATTTCAGCATACAAACGTTTCCAACGCACAATATCGTAGGTAGTTTCAGCAATAAAACTACGATCTCTCGCGCCCCAACGCTTATCACGCTTTAATGTGTTCCTTAATACCTTGTCTGCTTGTTTGTCTTCGTTGAATATTTCATGTAACGAATCTATGGTGGCAAAAACTAGGTTTCTATGTAATTTCATGGTGTCTAAATTGGGGGCAAAGGTACTACAATCCCTTCGTATTGATTACTTTTGCGGAAACATTTTATAATGCGTATTCTTATCATTTGCATAGCCACTGTGCTACTTTTTTCATGTTCTTCTGAAACAGATAATACCTTTACCGAGGTTGCCATTTCACGAGTTTTTACAGATAGTTTAAGTATTCGGGCGATTGCCCCATTAGACGAAAACGGAGTTTGGTTTGCCGCCAATAACGGCAGGGTAGGACTCATAGATGGAGACACACCGAAGTTAGCCACCATCCATTATGAAGATTCTATTTTAGCGTTTCGGGCGATTGCCAAAACTAAAAAAGCGGTTTTTGTGCTCAGTATCGCGAGCCCCGCAGTATTGTATAAAATTGGAGTAGAAGATAGGGTGGCTACCAAGATAGAAGAGGTGTATGTAGAAAATGGCGACAAGGTGTTTTATGATGCCATGGCATTTTGGAACGACCAAGAAGGGATTGCAATGGGCGACCCAACTAATGGGTGTTTGTCTATAATCGTTACTAGAGATGGTGGCGATACTTGGTCGAGAATTAATTGTGACAACTTACCGAATACCGATACGGGAGAAGCTGCTTTTGCGGCGAGTAATAGCAATATTGCTGTGTATAAAGACCACGTGTGGATTGTTTCCGGCGGAAAGCGTTCTCGAGTCTTCCACTCGGCCGATAAGGGAGAAACGTGGGAGGTATTTGAAACTCCTATCATACAAGGGAAGGCAATGACGGGGATTTATACTGTAGATTTTTATGATGAAAATAAGGGAGTTGTTTTTGGAGGGAATTGGGAAGACCAAGATTTTAATGAAGGCAATAAAGCCATTACACATGATGGCGGAAAGACTTGGAAGCTGTTGAGCAATGGGAGTGGCCCCGGGTATCGATCTTCTGTTAGTTTTGTGCCGGGAACGAAGGGTAACGGACTTGTGGCTGTGGGGTCACTGGGGATTTCATATAGCCCAGACCAAGGGGCAAGTTGGTCTGAATTATCTTCAGAAGGATTTTATGCGATCGAGTTTGTGAATGATACGCTGGCTTTTGCTAGCGGTCGTAATAAAATTTCAAAACTGATTTTTAGATAGTGAATAACTTATTTTTTGCCTCGCTTCTTTTTATAGCGCTCTAGCAATTTCCGTTTGAAATCTTCTTCCGCTTTGCGTAGTAAGATGATTTTTTTAGGTGGAAGTTTTCCCTTCAGTTGTGATACCAATTCCCTATAAACGGCTAGCTCTTTCTGTTTTAAATCGATGCTCTTTTCAATAAGTTCATTAGCCTCTTCATCGGTGAGTGTATCGAATCCATTTTTTATCTTTTCTAAAATTTCTCTTCGCTCTGTCTTCCGAAGTGCATGCATTTTTTCTTCCGAAGCATTGTAAATAGGCCAAAATTTGGCTGCTTGTTCTGGAGTTAGATCGAGTTGCTCAGAAATATGGGCCACTTTTAACGCCTTTATTTTTTCATGACGGGAGTTCTGTGCCACCATGCTAGATAGTGTCAAGAACAGGAGGAGTGCAATAGTATTTTTCATGTCTTTATTCAAATAATAAATTAGGGTCGTCTATGTTGTTCAATAAGTAATCGGTCAGGGACTCTTTTGAAATATCTTCTGAAGGCTCTGATAGGCTGTACACGTCTTCATCTTCCAGTAACAAAGCAATGTCTTGGGGAGATAGGTCTATATTTCCTTCGTCTATGTATGAGCCAATCGTTTCGTCATTGATATCATTTAAAGTAATCGAATTGTTTTGGGTGATTCCAACAATGGTAAAGATAAGTGCCAAACAAGCTGCTATCGAAACCGTCGTGATAAAGCCGGTTTTTTTGTACAATGGTATCACTTTAGGTTGGGCAGGTTCAACATTTTGCAGCACCGCTTTTTCCAGGTAATCAAAATAACCATCTGGTACGCCAAAGCCTGTCTCTTTAGGGAGCGTTTCTTCGGAAATTTTATGCAACAACCTGTCTTCGAACGTTTCGAAGTAATCTGTTGGTATTTTAAACCCTGTTGTGTACTTGTTCTCTTCCATGGTACTAGTTAGACCGTATTATCTTTATAAGGTTTCATTCTCTTTTAGATAGCTCGTTATTTTTTTGACCGCAATGTGATAGGTACTTTTTAAACCACCCACCGATGTGTCTAATATTTCTGAAAGTGTTTCGTAGGTGTGTTCTTCAAAATACTTCATATTGAACACCAATTGTTGCTTTTGTGGGAGGGTAGCAATTGCCTTTTGTAACTGTAATTGAATGGCATCCCCTTCAAAATACACATCGCTCTCTAACTTTGAAAGGGCTAGCTGCTGCACCTCCTCACTCGTAACACGTTGTTGCTTTGCTCTTTTCTTAATAAAAGTTAGCGCCTCGTTGGTAGCGATTCGATACAACCAGGTGTACAATTTACTGTCACCTTTAAATTTGTCTATATTTTTAAAAACCTTTACAAAGGTATTCTGAAGCACATCATCTGCATCGTCATGATCGAGCACAATTTTTCGCACGTGCCAATACAGCCGCTCCTTGTACTCTGACACCAAAATACGGAATGCCCGATCGCTTTCGGCTCCAGATTGTAATAAACCAACAAGCTCTTCTTCTTGAACCACTAAATTGTTTTGTATAAAGATAAGACATCTTACAACTAAAAAGGTTTAATCGAACTAGTTATAAAGACCTATAAATCGATGAAATGCAATTAAAATCGATAAAAAACACATTTTTTTTGTTTTGTAGGAAAAAACACTTACATTTACGTCATACTTCTTATGTATAGTTCGATATTATAAGCCCCAACTGTAATACGAACGCAATAAAGACGGGTCTTAGCGGGGGCTGGCCCGTTTTTTTTATTCTTTTCTTATCTATTTTATATTTGTAGGAAGTAAAATAAATTTCAATAAATTTAATCGATTAAATGCATAAAAATTACGATAAAGTGTAAATTTTATTTGGAAATATTAAAAATCCGACTATCTTTACAAAAGAAAATCATACTTATGTATTTGACTGCTGCGAGCCCCAAATGTGGCGGTCGAAAAAATAAAGAAGAGCGGAGCCCCAACCGCTCTTTTTTTATGGGGTATTCTGAAGCGATAAGATTTTATAAAATTTGTATGCCTTATGCAAATGATTGCATTTCTACCAAACTGAAGTACACTCCTTTTTTATCTAAAAGTTCTTGGTGTTTGCCCTGCTCTACAATCTCACCTTTGCTAAGCACTACAATGGTGTCTGCATTTTGGATGGTAGACAATCGGTGCGCGATGACCACAGAAGTACGGTGCTTCATCATTTTTTCTAACGCATCCTGAACCAGTCGTTCGCTTTCGGTATCGAGGGCAGAAGTAGCTTCGTCTAGTATCATGATGGGCGGATTCTTCAATACGGCACGTGCAATGCTTAAACGCTGTTTTTGTCCGCCACTCAATTTACCACCACTGTCACCCACGTTAGTTTCAATACCTTTGGGTAGGTGCTGTACGAATTCCCAAGCATTTGCGATTTTTAGCGCTTCGATCACTTCTTCGTCTGTAGCATCAGGCTTTGCCACCTGAAGATTTCCTTTTACCGTGTCATTAAATAAAATAGAATCTTGCGTAACGAGTCCTAATAGATTTCGCAGTGATTCTTGGGTGATATCTTTAATATTATCCCCATCAATTGAAATCGCCCCTTTGTTTACATCATAAAATCTTGTGATGAGGTTCGCGATGGTACTCTTACCACTACCACTTTGCCCAACCAATGCTACGGTGTGGCCCTTGGGTACTTTGAACGAAAAATTCTTTAAGACGTAGTCATCTTCGTATTTAAATGAAATGTCACTGATTTCTAGTTCGCTTTGGAAATCGGTTTTAACCTTTGCATTCGGTTTGTCTTGAATGCTGCTTTCCGTTTCTAGAATTTCAAGAACACGTTCTGCTGCTGCATTTCCTTTCTTAACACTATAACTTGCTTTGCTGATCGCTTTTGCAGGTGTCAGAATTTGATAGGCGAGTGCCATATAAACGATAAACATTTCTGCGGGTAGCGTACCTTCAACCAAGACCATGTGTCCTCCATACCACAATAAAACGGCAATGGTCACAATGCCTAAAAATTCACTGGTTGGCGAGGCTAGGTTCTGTCTGTTCAGTAAAGTGTTCGAGAATTTGAAAAGGCGCGTAGTAGAATCTTTGAACTTCGTGTAAAAAATATTTTCGGCATTAAAACCCTTAATAATTTTGAGTCCGCCCAAAGTTTCGTCCAATATCGAAAGAAAATAGCCTTGTTCTCGCTGAACGCGTTCTGATTGCGCTTTCAAACTTTTCCCGATCCATGAAATAATCAAGCCAGAAATTGGAATAAAAATAAACACGAACACCGTTAGTTTAACGCTAATTAGCAACATGGCTACGATGGCGAAGAGTATGGTGAGTGGCTCACGTACAATGAGTTCTAAAAGTGATAAGAATGATCCTTGTATTTCTAGAACATCGGTAGTAATTTTCGCAATGGTATCTCCTTTTCGCTTTTCTGAATAATAAGAAACCGGGAGGTCGATTGTTTTTTTGTAAAGTGCATTTCGCAAATCTTTTATGACCCCATTCCGAAGAAATGTAATAAAAAACATGGCCAAGTAGCCGAATAAATTTTTTAACAAAAACATGGTAATTACCAAGATCACCATAAACAATAGTGCTTCTTCTGGTCCGTTGCTTGCCTTTTCGGTCACAAAGTAGTTAAGATAATTTTCGGCATAGTCTTTTACGTCTGAAATACTCGTCCATTCAGGTTTCGTCTGCAACTGTTTCGTTTTATCAAACAAAACGGATAACATCGGAAATAACGAAACCATGGCCAAGGTTCCAAACAAGGCATAAAATACATTGGCAATAATGTTGAGCCAAGCGTAGGTTTTGTACGGCAGTGCGAAGCGAATTATTTTTTTGAAATAGGTCATTTATTGTGCAGCCAAATGCTGTTGTATCTTGTTAATTTTTTCGTCTAAATAGGCTTGGGCGTTTTTGGTTCCAGGCGCCGCATATACACTGATGTAAAACTTTATCTTGGGTTCGGTTCCGCTGGGTCGCGCTGCGATCTTGCTACCGTCTTCAGTGTAATAAATCAATACATTCGACTTCGGAATGACTAATTTGTGGGTGGTATTGTTTTGTAAGTCGGTTGCGGTGCTATTGGCATAATCTTCAATTTTTACCACGGCACTTCCAGCAATTTCAGTAAATGGATTGTTCCGAAGTTGTTTCATCATATTTGAGATTTCTTCAGCCCCTTTTTTACCTACTTTCACCAAAGAGATCAATGCTTCTTGATAAGTTCCGTAGGTAGCATACAATTCTGAAAGATAGCTGTGCAAGGTGTTGCCGGCTTCTTTCTGCTGAGCAGCTATTTCGCAAGCTAGTAAGGTTGCTGTAACGGCGTCTTTATCGCGTACAAAATCGCCGACCATATATCCGAAACTTTCTTCTCCACCACCAATAAAGTTCAATTCGGGAAAATCTTTCACCATTTTTGCAATCCATTTAAAGCCTGTGAGACCTTCTTTGTAGGCAACTCCAAAATCGTCTGCAATGGCTTTTACCATTGGGGTAGACACAATAGTAGATGCAACAAATTCATTTTGGTTGAGTTTCCCTTCGTTTTTCCATTGGGTAATCAGGAAATGGGTCATAAGCACCATTGCCTGGTTTCCGTTTAGAATGGTCATGCTTCCTTCAGCATCACGAACTGCAATGCCTAAGCGATCACAATCAGGGTCGGTACCTATTACGATATCGGCATTTTCTTTATTTGCTAAATCAATGGCCATTTGTAGCGCCTCTGGTTCTTCGGGGTTGGGCGAAACAACCGTGGGGAAATCGCCATCTGGCTTTGCTTGGGCATCGACTACGGTCACATTGGTGTATCCAGCCATTTCAAGCACCTTCGGAACCATGGTGATAGCCGTGCCGTGAAGGGATGTAAATACAATTTTTAATTGTTTTTTGGCTAAAGCACTCGTGTGAAAACTACCGTTCTCGACAGATGCCTTTACAAATGCTTCATCTACTTCGGTATCTATGATTTCAATTAGCTCAGGATTTCTTTCAAACTTAATATCTTGGTATTCTAAACTGTTGATGGCCTCAATAATGGCAGCATCTTGTGGCGGAACTAGTTGGCCTCCATCTTCCCAATATACCTTGTAGCCATTATATTCTGGCGGATTGTGGGAAGCGGTGAGTACGATACCGCACTGACACCCAAGGTGTTTTACAGCAAAAGACAACTCAGGAGTAGGGCGGAGGTCTGAGAATAGAAAAACTTTAATACCGTTGGCAGTAAATACATCTGCAACGATCTGTGCCAATTCTTTGCTGTTATGCCTACAATCGTATGCGATTGCAACCTTGCATTGTTGCTTCGGAAATTGCTGTTTTAAATAATTTGAAATCCCTTGGGTATTTCTCCCCAAGGTGTACTTATTGATTCGGTTGTCACCAACACCCATGATTCCACGCATACCACCCGTTCCGAATGCTAAATTTTTATAAAAACTATCTTCCAGCCCAGTAGGGTCGTGGGCAATCATTTCTTTTATGGCATGTTGCGTAGTGGCATCAAAAAAAGGGGTAAGCCACTTATTAGCACGTGTTAAAATGACAGGATCTACGTAAATCATAGTGAGGGTTCAAACGATTTTGTTATGCGGTGCAAAAGTACGGAAATGTATTCGGTTAATTGGAAGGTTGGATAATTAGTGGATATGTCTAGTAAAAACTAGATTCTACAATAAAGTTCTTTTTCGTAACCGCTTCGAGATTATTGTTTGACATAAACGAAAATTTATTTCACTGTATTTCGCTCTTCCTTAATCAGATAGTTTTGGGAATCTTTTTTATTCCGAAGTATAAGTTCACCTATGAATCCAGCCAAGAAAAGTTGGCTTCCTAAAATCATGGCGGTCAGTGCGATGTAGAATTCTGGACGTTCGGTGATGAGCCTTCCGGTAGGTTCAATAAATAATTTGTCGATGCCCAGATAGAGGGCAAAGCAAAATCCAACAAATAACATTATGGCTCCCCAAGCGCCAAAAAGGTGCATGGGCCGTTTTCCGAAGCGGGAAAGAAACCAAATAGTAATGAGGTCTAGAAAGCCACGAACAAAGCGTTCGGCGCCAAATTTGGTAGTGCCATATTTTCTAGCTTGGTGTTGTACCACTTTCTCCCCTATGTTGTTAAAACCTGCATTTTTAGCCAAGACTGGGATGTACCGATGCATGTCTCCTGTTACTTCGATGGTTTTCACCACATCATTTCGGTAGGCTTTAAGTCCGCAGTTAAAGTCGTTTAATTTTACACCTGAAGTTTTTCTAGCGGCAAAGTTGAACAGTTTAGAGGGTAGATTTTTGGCCACTACCGAATCGAACCGTTTTTTCTTCCAGCCAGATACTAGATCATAACCTTGTTCGGTGATCATTTGGTAGAGTTCAGGAATTTCTTCTGGGTTATCCTGCAGGTCTGCATCCATTGTAATCACCACATCGCCATTTGCAAGTGCAAATCCGGCGTGTAACGCTTGCGACTTTCCGAAGTTTTTTAAAAACCGAATCGCTTTTACCTCGGGATGTTCTTTTGACAGCGCATCGATAATTTCCCAAGAACCATCGGTACTGCCATCGTCTATAAAGATTATTTCATACAAAAAACCATTAGACTGCATGGTAGTTGCAATCCAATGGTATAATTCTGTAAGTGATTCTTCTTCGTTGAGAAGCGGAATGACAATCGATAGATTCATTCAGCAAAAATACTAAATATGTTCAGGTCTGTTCACTTTCATTACTAAACCTGCAATGAGCGATACAATAAATCCTAAAAAGAGTACCCAGATAATAGATAACGCAGATAATATTAGAGGGCTCATCATGGTTTCTGAAATTCCCATGGCCATATCTATTTGTTCTTGCGTCATGTTCGGGTTTTGTTCTAACATGTTCGTTTCGGCGGCTGCCAACATATTGGCAGTAAAGTCTGGCTCAATAAAATTCATAAAAACTAAGTTAAAGGCAACGCCAATAATACTGGCAATTAATGCAATGGCCAAACCAACTTTAATAGCTTCGCCTAGACTTAAAAACCCTGAGTTATCTTTTTTGAAAGCCTTTATACCCATCACCGTGCATACAATTATCATAATCATGGCTAAAACACCTTGCCACCAAGGCTGTTCGTAGGTTAAGTCCATTACATAAACTACTACGCTAAGTAGTACGGTAACTAGGCCTAATACGGCACCGTAGGGGAGGGCGATTTTTTTAACTGAAGCTTTTTGAATTTCCATGAGATGTTTGTTTTTTGGTTTCTTTGTTAGTAGCCAAAGGTAGTTAATTGTTACATACGCAGATTAATTCTATCATTTTCTAGAAATAATATTTTCAAAAAAAAATAGAACTATTTTTATTGTACAATTTGGAAATATCCTTACATTTGCACACTCAAAATCGGAGAAGTAAAATTACAAGACGATGAAAAAAGGAATACATCCAGACAATTATAGAGTAGTAGCGTTTAAAGACATGTCTAACGACGAAGTGTTTTTAACCAAGTCTACCGCAGAGACCAAAGAAACATTAGAGGTTGATGGCGTTGAGTACCCATTGGTAAAAATGGAAATCTCTAGAGCGTCTCACCCATTCTATACTGGGAAGTCTAAACTTATCGATACTGCAGGACGTATCGACAAGTTTAAGAACAAATATGCAAAATTCAAGAAACCAGCAAAACAAGAAGAAGCGAAAGACAGCGAATAGTCTGAGTACATTCTTAGTATATATTAGAGAGCCTTCGAGAAATCGAGGGCTCTTTCTTTTTAATATTGCTTATTTTTGTTCGAAACAACAGCGTTCATGAACTACATTCTTTTTGACGGCAACGTACGCAACCAACTGCTTCCGTTTACTTTTACACGACCCGTTGCAGATATTCGGGTAGGCATCCTAACCCTTCGGGAAAAATGGGAAAAACATTTGGGTTTTACCACAACTACCGTTACTGAAGATTATTTGGCACAAAAATGGCCCATGGTAGAAATGCCCCAAAATGTACTCATCAGTGCGTCTTTTATTCCTACGGAAACGTTAGTAGACATGATAAAAGGGCTAACCGAAAACCAAGCCATCTTTTACAACGATGAACCCGTTGCTTTTTTTACGAAAGAAGACCAAGACGTAGATTTTGAAACCTACGATATACAAGTGTGTCCCGAAGAAGCTGTGTTTCAAATAGCCCATACGTGGGACATCTTTTCAAAAAATCACAAGGCGATTGCACTCGACTTTAAATTGCTTACCGTAGGTCGCACGTCGCAACCCATTCCAGAAATGGCGGTCGCTTTTAATAAAGAGCAAATTTTTATTGAAGAAGGTGCCAAACTACCATTGTGCTCGCTCAATGCTACCGAAGGCCCTATCTACATTGGGAAAAATGCCGAAATTATGGAAGGCAGCATGATTCGTGGTCCGTTTGCTTTGTGTGAAGGCGCTACCATAAAAATGAATGCTAAAATATATACAGGATGCACCGTTGGTCCGCATAGCAAGGTAGGTGGAGAACTGAACAACTCTGTGATTATGGGGTATTCTAATAAGGGGCACGACGGATTCCTAGGGAATGCTGTAATAGGAGAGTGGTGTAACCTTGGGGCAGATACTAACAATAGCAATTTGAAGAATAATTACGCCGAAGTACGGCTTTGGGATTACGAAACCGAAGGTTTTGCAAGAACAGGCTTGCAGTTTTGTGGTCTTATGATGGGCGATCACAGCAAATGCGGCATTAATACGATGTTTAATACGGGAACAGTAGTGGGCGTGAGCGCGAATATCTTCGGAAGTGGATTCCCCCGTAATTTTATCCCAAGTTACAGCTGGGGTGGTAGCGGCGGCATGACCACATACAAAACTAACAAAGCCTTCGAAGTTGCCAAAATAGTAATGGCAAGACGCGGAGTTGAGTTCACGGAAGATGATGCGGCAATTCTAGAACATGTTTTTGAAGAAACTACTAAGTGGCGAAGAGGGTAATCCTACCCAGCGATTACATACCCCAAAAGATAGATCAGCCCGATGGCTGTTGGAATCGAGATTAGAACTAATAGCCACGTTTTTCGGGATTCAGCTTTTTTCTTCTGTAGCAGGTCTGCTTTGAAGGCCGCAAAATCGCTTGGACTCATTTTTTTGTGGTCAATCAATTCTCCGTAAGAAACAGAACCAAACGATTTTAAGTCGCCGTAGCTTGATTTTCTACTTGCCCTTTGTGCATTATTTGCTTTTATAGATGCGATCATCGCGGCTACAGATCCTCCAAACCCCATACGCTTTGCTTTAAAAGTTAGTTTCGATATAACTGATGAAATAGTACACTGTTACTAGTGTAACGAGTGTAGAAAAAACTACTAAAACTATATTTTTTATAGTTAGGTTTCTCCTTTGTTTCCGAAGTTCTTCTTGGAAGGCCGTGAATTGAGACGCACTCATTTTTCGGTGGTCAATAAACTTTTTATAGATGCCTGAGCTGTAAGAACGCTGCTGATTAAAAGAAGCTTTTTTTCTTTCTCTACGTACGTCGTTCGCTTTTTTTGCAATTACAGAAGCAATATATCCAACAAACGCCATACAGTTGTTTTATAATTGTACGTAGATTTTGGTTGAAATGTTACAGAAAAATACGAGTTAGTTACTTTGGCGCAATGTCTAGTTCAATTTCAGTGATGAATTCTTTACCGTAGTAAAGCGCTAATTTTGGAGTTTTTTGATTGGTGATTACCACAAATTGAAGATCTGCCCTAAATTTTGGTTTTTGTGACGGACTGTAATATTTTACCGAGACAACTTCGCCACTTACAAGGTTATAATACTGTGTTGGAACTTCAATGTTGGTGTATCCCTCAAAGGTGTAAGTTTCAAAACTATCAGGCACCGAAGGGTCATAAGGCGGTAAAAATTTGTACTGCTTCCCCCTTTTGTTTAACACTTCCTTTTTAAGATGAGGTCTACCCAAATCACCATGCGTAAATAAGGATGGCCCTTTTTTATAGCCAAAATAGGTTGCAATTCTATATCGAAATTTATTTTCGGTATCAATGAGGCTAAACGCATTTATATCTACTGGTTGCTTAAAAAGTGCAGTAAGATCGCACCGTACCAGAATACGCACCAAATGGTCGCTTTTTTTCATTTTAGCACTACTGTGCAAATAGGAATTAGAAATTTCTTTTGTCTTTTTAAATTCAATTTCAAGACTATCCTGTATCACAATGGTTTGACTCGTTGTATTTTGAAAGGTATAAATTAGAAGTACAAGACTACATAGTATCAGTTTCTTCATATCAGGCTATTTGGTTTTTTTTACCCTTTTTAAGAATAAAAAGTTTTGCGGATTAATCCCGAGGCCGCTTACATTTTTCTGGACAAAACGAACCGCCATGTCATAATATAAAGGTACTACGGGAGCATCGCTCACCACAATACTATCCATTTTTGTATAAAGCTGTTTACGATCGTCTATGTTCGAAATATTCTGGGCCGTAAGATACAAGCTGTCGAACACTTCATTTTTGTAATGGGTATAATTTGGGCCGTTTGGTGTAAAGTTTCCGCTGTAAAAAAGAGAAAGATAGTTTTCAGCATCGGGATAATCTGCAATCCAACTAGCCCTAAAAATATCGAGTTCGCCACTGCTTTTCATTTGCCGTAGGGTAGAGGGGGGCATAACGTCAATTTCTACCTGTATGCCCAATTTTTCAAGCTCGCGCTGAATGTATTCACAAACATCGAGATACTGACTGTTGGTGCCGATGGTTATTTCTGGAGAAGTATCTCCCGTCTCACTCATGTATTCTGCAATGAGATTGCGGGCTTTTTCGGGTTGGTAACTGTAACCCTCAATGGCATCAAAACCTGGAAGCCCCTTTGGGATAACCCCATGAACTGCAGGAATACCCATGCCATTACGGAGGTATTTCACCATCTTAACACGGTCGAACCCATAATTTATGGCTTGTCGCAGTTTTTGGCTCTGTATTTCTGTGGTCTGGGTCGGAATGAAAAATCCGAGATATTCAGTATTCAGGTAAGGTGTGGTAATTAAGTTAACACTGTTTTGGTATTTAGGCTGTAGCTTTCCTGTGGTGGTAATAATTTCGTCTTTGTACGAATTATCCAATCCGCTCATAAAATCAATTTTTCCCTGTGCAAACTGTAAAAATTCACTTTGCTTATCGGGTAAAAAGGTAATGGCTACCGCTTCTAAATAAGGTAGTTGGTTGCCAGATTCGTCTGTTTCAAAATAGAGTGGATTTTTCCTAAAAATCAGTTTTACGTTTTCTTCCCACCTCTTAAATAGAAAAGGTCCTGTGCCAACAGGGTTTCGTCTAAAGGAGTTTCCGTAGAAATCAACTGCCTCTTTCGGCACCACCGAGAAATAGCGCATGCTCAACATCCCCAAGAAAGGAGGAAAGGGCTTTTTCATCATTATCTTTAGCACGCTATCATTTTCTGCTTTCACCAATTCTACATTTTGCATCACCCAACTTCCGGGCGAAGCAACATCCGGATCTTGTAATCGTGAAAAACTGTATTCGAAATCGGCTGCTACCACGCGCCTTGTGCTATCACTGCCAAATACTTTGTTACGGTGAAAAAAAACATCGTCCCGAAGCGTAAAATAAAAGGTGCAAGTACTGTCCACAATCTCCCAAGATTTTGCAATATCGGGCTGCACGTTTAGTTGGTCATCTAATTGAACCAAGCCGTTGTACAGTTGGCTGGTTGGCCAAATAGTTTGCGGATTCCGAGCAAAAGCAGGGTCTAGAGAGGCTATGTTGCTGTGTTCATTGTAACGAAAAACAAGTTGATCGTTGGTATTTTCGGTGTTGTTTGTGCAGGAGGTTAATAAGAGCGAGGCGGCTATGATTAAAAAAAGAACATAACAACTTGCTGGATGCTGGATGCTGGATGGAGTCAATGTATTCAAATTTAGATCGAATCGAATTTCTTTCGATATGCAATAATCATGTTCATAAGGTGGTAACAAAAATCATATTTTTCTTTGAAATAGGACGCGTCAATATAATTTCGGTTCATTAATTTATAGAGGCAAGTTACAACTTCAGCTAGAGAACGAAGCGCATAACCTAAAAATCTTCTTTGCTCTTTATTAGATTGTAGAATGGCCCCCTCGGCAATATTTAAAGCTATCGAATCTGCAGCACGCCGGGTTTGATCACTCAAATTAAATCGTTCGTGTGTTGGTAATTTGCTCGCTAACTCGTTCATTTCTTCTCCCAAATTCATTGCCTTTTCCCAAATCGACAACTTCTCAAATTTAAAACTCATGTTAAGTATATAAAAAAGGGAGTCATTTAAAGATAATCATTTTTATTTATCCAGCACCCAGCACCCAGCATCCAGCATCCAGCATCCAGCACCCA